>Ga0209577_10003473_pt1 | contig 14839 bp, 9 predicted proteins | sample GraSoiAngelo_109_FD_185874 | JGI IMG/M metagenome (GOLD analysis project Ga0209577, IMG submission 185874) | Grasslands soil microbial communities from the Angelo Coastal Reserve, California, USA - 14_0903_12_20cm (SPAdes) (version 2) | ecosystem: Environmental > Terrestrial > Soil > Grasslands ...
AAAGGGACGCTGCTGCCTGGTCAGACAATACTCGTACTTTTCAAGGTGCCTAATTCACCGATGCCGCCCACGCCGCTCGACTAGGGCCACAGAGCCAGTGAGCCGTGCCCGTCTGACGATGCCTAAGCAGACGCGAGCTGAGAACGAAAAGGCACTTGCTGAAGCAAAGGCGAAAGAGAGTAAGCAACTACTTTACACCGCAGACATTAATCTGGCGGGGCAGGAGTTTGAGAATAATAATTTCCCACGCGGTCTGGAATTGTTGGAAGCCCATGTGCCCTACGCTGACCTGGGTGATGCGCCGGCTTACGCGTGGTACTGCCTCTGGCATCTCTACCATAAAGAGCGTGCCACGCTCGGCGGGCACGCGGTCGGCGCGCACGCGGTCGGTATCAATTCCGTAGCCTTCTCTCCTGATGGTAGGACGCTCGCCACCGGCAGTACGGATTACACGGTGAAGCTATGGGACGCCGCTTCGCACCGGGAACTAGCCACGCTAAAGGGGCACAAAGGCATTGTCCACGCCGTAGTGTTTTCTTTCGACGGCAGGACGCTCGTCACCGGCAGCGCTGATAGTACGGTGAGATTATGGCGTGGAGCTACTGAAGAGGAAGTGGCTACTTAACGCGGACATGGAGTGGCTTTCGCAGCGACCGTTTCGCAAGTCCATCCTAATCTAACAGTATTATACTTCGCACTCGCGGTTGTTCTGGTTTTATGCCTTTACGGGTTTTACAGAAGAGTGTTTAGGGGTAAGCGGAGGTTTCTGTTTGTTCACCTCTGACGAGGAACGCGATCCGGCATCAGGTGCCCTTCGATGTTCGTGCATTCTTTCTGCCGGCTACTGACTACCAGCTACTGCTTATAGCATGCGACTCGCGCGCAAGACCAGCCGTTTGCCTGCCCGCTCGGCGGCGGGTTAAACTGTGCCGCTTGTCGAAGTGAGCATGGCGAAGAAGGGAAAGGCCCAGGTTTATTTTGAGTACGCGGCGGCGCGCGCCCTGCTTTCGGGCCTGGGCGCGCTGCCGAGGCCGCTCGCGGTCGCCGCCGGGCGCGCCGTCGGCCACGCCGCCTACGCCCTTGCCGGCGGCCTGCGCCGCACGGGGCTTCGCAACCTCGAACTCGCCCTCCCGGAGTTGGACGAGAGCGGGCGGAAGAGAATACTGCGCGGCTCGTTCGTCAGCCTGGGCCGTCAGCTCGGTGAGGTCAGCCAGTTCCCGCGCACGACGGCGGAGCGACTGCGCGAGGTCGTCGAGTACGATAGCGAGGACGTGAAGCTCCTGGACTTTGCGCGCGGGCGCGGGCGCGGCGTCATCTTCCTCACCTCGCACCTCGGCGCGTGGGAACTCCTCTGCTTCGCGCACTCGGTCTTCTACGAACCCATCAGCTTCCTCGTCCGTCCCGCCGACAACCCACTCATTGAGGAGATGGTCAGGCGTTTGCGGACACGCTTCGGAAACCGGCCCGTTGACAAGAAGGCCGCCGCGCGCACGGCCCTGCGCCTGCTCCGTCAGGGCGGCACGCTCGGCGTCCTCGCCGACCTCAACACGCAGGAGCGCGAGGGCGTCTTCGTCCCCTTCTTCGGCCATCTCGCCTGCACGACCGCAGGCGTCGCCACGCTCGCGCTTCGCACCGACGCCACGGTCATCCCCGTCTGCGCGCCGTGGGACGAGCGGCGCAGGAAGTTTGTCTTCCGCGGCGGCCCCGTCGTCGAACTCGTCCGCACGGGTGACGACGAGCGCGACATCGAGATCAACACCGCGCGCTTCACCGCCGCCATCGAACGCCACGTCCGAATGTTCCCCGATCAGTGGCTCTGGATTCACAAGCGTTGGAAGACGCGACCGCCCGGCGAGCCTGACCTCTACGTCCGTAAGAAAAATCTTCGTCAGGAAAGCGGCGTCGCGAAAATTTCTGCACCGCCGCCAACTGAGAAGATATCAAAAGCTTAGTTCGGTAATTTTCAGAAATCACTTTAACCGTATGGACTCAAAGGTTTACGCTTTCCCGTCTCGTCTGTCACAAAATTGTGGAGAAAGTTGCATTTTCTTCTTGACAGTTCACGAAAAATACGTATAATTTCACACCAAGTTAACGAAGCAGATACAAGACATCTTTAAGTGGAGCTTCGACGATGATTGAAATGGGCGGCGGTTGGGTTCATTCAATCTTACGGGCAAGAGCCAGTTTCTGATTTCGGCTCCGGATAAGATTGAGGAAGTTTACGAGTAAGCAATTTATCTCGCCCATCCCAACGACCGCCAAAAAGCCGGATCGCCCGTAGGTGACGATCTCCAGCACATTGTCAACGCCACCCTGAATCTCCGAGCCTTCCCAAAATTCGCCCCGCCGGTTAACCCTAAACTGGCGGGGTGCCTTCTTTTTGCCGTCAACAATCAGCGGTCAGCCTTTTGCCTTTTGCCTTACCCGAATGAGGCGTCTTTGGCTCAGCCTCCTCCACAGAAACGAAGCTGAAGGCTGACAGCTTCTACATCGCCAAACCGCCGTCGGCTTGGACGACTTGACCTGTGATGTAGCGCGCCTCGTCGGAGAGTAGGAAGCAGGCGATGCGTGCGATCTCCTCGGGTTCGGCGAAGCGCTTCATTGGAATCTGTTCGAGGAGCTTCTGGCGGTAGGCTTCGTCGAGCGCCTGCGACATGTCCGTGGCGACGAGTCCGAGGGCGAGCGCGTTGACGGAGACGTTGCGGCTGGCGACCTCTTTGGCGAGCGCCTTCGTGAGGCCGATCATCCCGGCCTTCGACGCCGAGTAGTTCGACTGCCCCGCCATGCCGACGAGGCCGCTGATTGAAGCGACGTTGAGGATCGAGCCGCCGCCCTCGTTCTTCAGCATGTGGCGCAGCGCGGCGCGGGAGAAGTTCCAAGCGCCTTTGAGGTTCGTGTCGAGGACGGCATCCCAGTCGTCCTCCTTCATTCGCAGGATCAGGTTGTCGCGCGTGATGCCGGCGTTGTTGACGAGGAAGTCTATGCGACCGAAGGCGTCTTTGACCTGCTTGACCATCCCGGCGGCGGCCTCCGTGTTCGCCACGTCGCACCGGGCGGCGAGTGCCTGCACGCCCAGCGCTTCAAGCTCGCCGTTCAAAGTCTCTGCCGCTTCCGCGCTCTGCGCGTAGTTGAAGGCGACGGACGCGCCGCGCCGCGCGAGTTCCAGCGCGACGGCGCGACCGATGCCGCGCGTCGCGCCCGTCACTAAACAAGCGCGACCGGAAAAGATTTTCGCTCCGTTGCTCAAAGCCGTCCTCCTTGTTCGTCCAGGTTCAGCGACCGCAGGTACTCGCGGAACTGTGGGCCGAGGTCGGGGCGCTTGAGGGCGAACTCGACGGTGGCGATGAGGAAGCCGAGCTTGTCGCCGGCGTCGTGGCGCGTGCCCTCGAAGCGGACGGCATAGAAGGGGCGCTTTCGGAGGAGCGCGCGCATGGCGTCGGTGATCTGAATCTCGCCGCCCGTGCCGGGGCTAGTGTTCTCGATCTCGCCGAAGATGTCGGGCGTGAGGATGTAGCGACCGATGATGGCGAGGTCGGAGGGCGCTTCCGCGTAGGGCGGCTTCTCGACCATGTCGCGGACGCGGAAGACGCCGGGGCGTATCTCCTCGGCGTCGAGCACGCCGAAGCGCGAGATGGCCTCGCCCGCGACGCTCATCGTGCCGAGGACGGGCGCGCCCGTCTCCTCGTAAATGCTGAGCATCTGTTTGAGCGCGGGCACTTCGGCGTCAACGATGTCGTCGGCGAGCATGACGGCGAACGGCTCGCCCTCGACGAAGTCTTTCGCCTGAAGTATGGCGTGGCCGAGGCCGAGCGCCTGCTTCTGGCGGACGTAAGAGATGCGGGCGAGTTCCGAGACGGCGCGCGCCTCTTCGAGCATCGCGCCCTTGCCGCGCTCGCGCAGCATGTTCTCCAGCTCGAACGAGATGTCGAAGTGGTCTTCGATGGCGGTTTTCCCGCGCCCCGTGACGATAATTATTGACTCGACGCCCGACTGAACCGCCTCCTCGACGACGTACTGGATGAGCGGCTTGTCAACGAGCGGCAGCATCTCCTTCGGCGACGCCTTCGTCGCGGGCAGGAAGCGCGTGCCTAAGCCCGCCGCCGGTAAAACCGCCTTGCGAATCTTCTGGGGCATAATAATTCTGATTTTTAGCTGTCAGCCGTCACCACGAATCGCTTCCACACAACAGCACCTCAATGCTTCAAGACACTGCCTTTCTTCCTCCGGGGTTTCTGGCTGTTTGAAAACGTGGGACATGCCGTCTTCGCCTATTCGGAAGTTGTTCGGCGCTTCGTGCTCGCACACGGCACAAGCCAAGCAGTCGTCGGTGACATAATATCGTCCCTGCACATTCAAGGGATTCTTCCTGGCCTCTTCACTCATTTCAGCTTCCTTGACAGTCCGTCGCGGCGTCCGTTAGCTTGACGTTTTTAACTGATGCTGCCGAGAGACGCAAACTGATAACACACGCCGAAGGGTGACAGCAAATGCTCGATTTGAACTACGTCCGCAGCAACCTCGAACGCGTGCGCGCAGGCTTGGAAGCGCGCGGGTTCCCCGCCGCGCCGCTCGACGACTTCGCGTCGCTCGACGCGGAGCGGCGGCGTGTCATCGCGGAGTCGGATGCCCTGAATGCGCAACGCAACGCTTCGAGCCGCGAGATCGGGGCGCTGATGAAGGAGGGCAAAAAAGAGGAGGCCGAGGCGCGTCGGCGCGAGGTCGGCGAGTTGAAGGAGCGCATCGCGGGTCTTGACCGCGCGCGCGAAGAGGCCGAACGGCTCATGCAAGAACTCCTCTCGACGATCCCGAACGTCCCGCACGAGTCCGTGCCCGTCGGCCCGGACGAGTCGGCGAACCGTGAGGTGCGACAGTGGGGCGACGCGCCGCGCTTCGACTTCGAGCCGCGCGACCACGTCGAACTCGGCACAGACCTCGGCATCCTCGACCTCGAACGCGCCGCGAAGATCGCGAGCGCGCGTTTCGCCATACTCCGTGGCGCGGGCGCGCGTCTGGAGCGCGCGCTCATCAATTTCATGCTCGACGTTCACACGCGCGAGCACAGCTACGAGGAGACGCTGCCGCCCTTCATCGTCAACCGCGACTCTCTGTTCGGCACGGGACAGCTCCCGAAGTTCGAGGCAGACCTCTTCAAGCTGACGGACGAGCGCGGCCTCTACCTCATCCCGACCGCCGAGGTGCCCGTGACGAACATCCACCGCGACGAGATTCTCGACGCCGCGGAGCTGCCCATGAAGTTCGTCTCCTACACGCCCTGCTTCCGCTCCGAGGCCGGGAGTTACGGGCGCGATACGCGCGGCGTCATACGCCAGCACCAGTTCGACAAGGTGGAGCTGGTCAAGTTGTCCTTGCCCGAAAATTCTTACGACGAACTTGAAGGCTTAACGCGCGACGCCGAAGAGATTTTGCAGAAGCTCGGTCTGCACTACCGCACGGTCACGCTCTCGACCGGCGACATGGGCGCGAGCGCGGCGAAGACTTACGACATAGAGGTGTGGCTCCCCAGCCAGAACACTTTCCGCGAAATCTCCTCGTGCTCGAACTTCGAGGACTACCAGGCGCGGCGCGCGCAGATACGCTTCCGGCGCGCGGGCGGCGCGAAGCCGGAGTACGTCCATACGCTCAACGGGTCGGGCCTCGCTGTGGGCCGCACGTGGCTCGCGATTTTAGAGAACTACCAGCAGCCGGACGGCTCCGTGGTTATTCCCGAAGCGCTGCGCCCGTACATGGGCGGGTTGGCGAGGATAGAAGGCAGGAGGCAGGGGCAGGAGGCAGGAGCAGGAGGCAGTCGGCAGTAAACCAGAGGCAGTTAAGACAAGAAGGCGGCGGCGATCATATAAAGTCGCTGCCGCCTTCTCTTACTTACCCGCTGTTGTAATTTACTTCTCTCTGCCTCCTGCTCCTGCCTCCTGCCCCTGCCTCCTATTCAATCTTCAACTCGAACGGCATGATGGCGAGCATCTGGCCCTGTTGGAAGCGGTCGAACATCGCGGCCTGGCGGAAGGCGGGGCGCATCTCTTTGGGGAGCGAGTTGATGAGGGCCATGCGCTGCCGCTCGGCGCGGACGCTTGCCGAGTCTTCGTCTTCGCCGCTGAAGATTTGTTGAATGAACGTGCGCGGCGCGGGATAGATGACGCGGCGCACCTGCTTGTCGGCGGGAATCTGCGCCAGCTCCTTGGCGACCTCGACGGCGCGGTCTAATCCGCCGAACTCGTCAACCAAACCGTTCTCCTTCCCCTGCGCGCCCGTCCACACGCGGCCCTGCGCGATCTGGTGGACGGCCTCGACGTTCGGGAAGCGTCGCCCTTGGGCGACCTTCGGCAGGAACTCGTTCCAGTAGGAGTTGTCGAGCATGCCCTGGAACTTCTTGCGCTCGTCGTCGGTGAACTTCTCGGTCTCGCGGAACATGCCTGCGTTCTTGCCGCGCGTAAAGTATTCGCTCGTGACGCCGATCCAGTCGTAGAGGCCCTTCATCACGGGCTTGTAGGCGAAGATGCCGATTGAGCCGGTCAGGGTCAGAGGCTCGGCGACGATCTTCGACGCGCCCATCGAGACGTAGTAGCCGCCCGACGCCGCGAGGTCGCTCATCGAGACGACGACCGGCTTCTTCTTCTTCGCCTCCTCGACGGCGTTCCAGATCAAGTCCGACGGATAGACCGCGCCGCCGGGACTGTCAACGCGGAGCACGATGGCCTTCACGTCCTTATTGTCGCGCGCGTCGTTGATGGCCTTCACCACGGTGTCGGAGCCGATGGTCTGGTCGCCGCCGAAAGAGCCGTCGTTCGACTTGCCCGGCTCGATGGGGCCGGAGGCGAAGACGACGGCGATCAGCTCACCCTGATTGAGTCCGAGCGAGTCGGCGGAGATACGCCGGTACTCTGCGGTCGAGACCTTTCGCAGCTTCTCGTCGTCCTTGTAGCCGAGGCGCTTCTTCAACTCCTTCTCCACGTCCTCGCGGTAGAGCGCGCCGTCAATCAGCCCGGCCTTCTGCGCCTCCTTCGCATTGTGCGGCGCGTCGTTAATCAGGGCCTCCACGTCGTCGGGCGACATGTGCCGCGCCTCGGCGACGTTCGCCACGTAGCGATTGAATATTTCTTGGAGCAGGGAGTTGAGCGTTTCGCGCTCGCCGTCCGACACGTCCTTGCGCGTGAACTCTTCGGGCGCGGTCTTGTACTTGCCGATCTGGTAGGAGTCCCAGTAGATGCCGAGCTTATCGAACGAGCCGCGGAAGTGCATCGCTTCCGCCGCCAGGCCGTTGATGAAGAGGTCGCCGGTGGGCATGACATAGACGCGCTCTGCCGCGGTCGAGATGTAATACTCCTTGTCCCCGCCGAACTCCATGTAAGAGTAGATGGGCTTGCCCGACTTGCGGAAGTCCGCGACCGCGTCGCGTATCTCCTCGGCCTTCGCCCACCCGCCCCCGACCATGCCGATGTCTAAGAGCACCGCGCCCACTCGCTTGTCGGCCTTCGCCTTGCGGAGTTGTAGGAGCAGGCTGGAGAGCGAGTTCGTCTGCGCGCCGAAGAAGCGCGACGAAATCTCGTCGGCGTTCACGTAGTCGGGCAGCCCGCCTTCGACCTTGAGGACGAGCACGCTGTTACCGGGAATCTCCGGCTCGCGGTTGAGCGACATCACGACGAGCACCAGGACGCACCCGACTACCAGCGCCAGTGCCAACACGACCCCGACGACGATTAAAGCTACTTTGCGTCCACGTGTCATAAATTACGGCCTTCCACCTCGAATGAATTCGACCAGGCTGAAAAGAAGAGGCGAGGTCGGTTCTATTACGCGCCGGGGCGAGGAAAGGTTTTAGAAGGCAGGAGGCAGTAGGCAGGGGCAGGAAGCAGGGGCTTCGCGTTGTCGGCCTTGACGCTTTACCTCAGCCGCTCGGTTCAGAAGGTTTTTACTGCCTCCTGCCCCTGCCTACTGCCTACTTTCTTTCATGATCCACCCGCCGCCCAACACCTCCTCGCCGCGGTAGAAGACCGTGGCCTGTCCCGGCGTGACGGCGCGCTGCGGTTCGTCGAAGCGGACGCGGACGCGCCCCACGCCGAGCGGCGTGATGATCGCGGGCGCTTCCTCGTGCCGGTAGCGGACGCGCACGTCGGCGCGCACCGGCTCGGCGGGCGCGTCGAAGGCGACCCAGTTGACGACCGCGGCTGTGAACTCGGAACTCAGAAGCTCACGGGCCTCGCCGACGACGACGCGATTATTTTCCGCTTCGACGCGCACGACGTAGAGCGGCAACTGCCGCGAGACTCCGAGCTTGCGCCGCTGCCCGACCGTGTAGCGGTGGACGCCCTCGTGTTGGCCTACGATGCGCCCCCCGGTGTCAACGATCTCGCCGCGCGCGGGCCTCTCGTCTTCCCTTCCCTCGGCTTCCAGGTAGCGCTCGATGAAGCCCGCGTAGTCGCCGTCAGGCACGAAGCAAATCTCCTGCGACTCATGTTTCTCCGCGACGTTGAGCTTGTGCCGCCGCGCAACGTCGCGCACCTGCGCCTTCGACATCTCGCCGAGCGGGAAGAGGGAGCGGGAGAGTTGATCCTGCGTCAGCTCCCAGAGGAAGTACGATTGATCTTTCCGCCCGTCAAGCCCGCGCAGGAGACGATAACGCCCCGTCGCTTCGTCGAAGCGCACGCGCGCGTAGTGTCCCGTTGCGACCTTCTCGCAGCCGACGCTCAACGCCGTGCGGTCGAGCGAAGCGAATTTCAAACGGCTGTTGCACGCGACGCACGGGATCGGCGTCTCGCCTTCCAGATAACTCTCGACGAACGGCGCGACCACGTCGCGCTCGAACTCGCGCTCAAGGTTCAGGACGTAAAAAGGAAACCCCAGGTCTTCGGCCACGCGCCGCGCGTCGTACACGTCGTCGAGCGAGCAGCAGCGGCTGGGCAGAGGCTCGCCGTCCTCGCCCACGCTCAATCCCCGCCGCTGATTCCACAACTGCATCGTGAAGCCGACCAACTCGTGCCCCGCTCCCTTCAACATCGCCGCCGCCGCCGAAGAATCAACGCCGCCGCTCATCGCTACTGCAATCTTCATAAAATCCGTGAACCGTGAACCGTGAACCGTGACAAGACGATCAGCGCGAACCGAAAACCGTGGCAGGTAATAGGGCGAAAACCTCTCGTCACGGTTTACGGTTCATGGTTCACGCTCATTGTTTGCCGCCCCTTTCGGGCGGGTGCTAAGATGTTTTTCCGTCTATTTTCGCCGCTTTTTTGCAAAGAACAGGATAACCGATTTGAGTTGAAACTTCAGCCCCTCAAGGCGAGTTAAAAGTTCAAGGCCGACTTTGAGAGCCGGGCTTTGAACTTTGAGCCTTGAATTTTGAACTATGCCGGAACGAGCCATCGAAGAGTACGTCGTCACGGACGAGCCTTTCTACCTCGCCGTCGGTCGCGAGGTCGAGTTGTTCGAGGCGGCTTCGAGCGCGCGCCTGCCCGTCATGCTCAAAGGCCCGACGGGCTGCGGCAAGACGCGCTTCGTCGAGCACATGGCGTGGCGTCTGGGCCGCCCTTTGATTACGGTCGCCTGCCACGAAGACCTCTCCGCGACAGACCTCGTCGGTCGCTTCCTCCTCGAAGGCGACGAGACCATCTGGCACGACGGCCCGCTCACCGCCGCCGTGCGCAACGGCGCGATCTGCTATCTGGACGAGGTGGTCGAGGCGCGCAAAGACACCGTCGTCATCATCCACCCGCTCACAGACGACCGCCGCCGCCTCCCCATCGAGAAGCGCGGCACTATCTTGGACGCGCCCGACGACTTCATGCTCGTCGTCAGCTACAACCCTGGCTACCAGTCCATCCTCAAAGACCTCAAGCAGTCCACGCGCCAGCGCTTTGTCGCGCTGGAGTTCGACTACCCGCCCCCCGAACTCGAAGCCGAGGTCGTCGCGCGCGAGGGCGGCGTTGACTTGCAGGCCGCGCGCGACCTCGTCCTCATCGGCCACAAGGTCCGAAACCTCCGCGGCCACGGCCTCGAAGAGGGCGTCTCCACGCGCCTCCTCATCTACGCCGCGCAGCTCACCGCCCGCGGCATCCCCGCCATCGCCGCCGCCGAAGTCGCCCTGTGCTCGCCCATCACCGACGACCGAGACTTGCAGCGCAGCATCCGCGAGATCGTGACGACGGTGATTTGACAGCGGCGAAGTTTCCGAGATGGCAGACAAATACATTTTCGATGCGGAGGAGGAAGGGCGCGAGAGCGCCGGGGGCGAGCCTTTGGAGAAGGCCCTGCGCGAGCGCCTGCGCTCGGTGAGGAACGCGGGCGAGCGGCGGACGATTGCGGGCTTGGCGCGCGAGATCGGGAAGCTGCCGGCTGACGTTGCGCGCGCGGCGCTCGAAGTCGGCGCGGGGCTGGTGTCGGTGAGTTTGCGCGCGGGCGTTGACTTCCTGCGCGTCGTGCCCGAAGCGGCGCGCGTGCTCGACGCCGAGGAGTTGCGCGCATGGGGCGAGATGGGGCGACGGCTCGTAATGGCCGACGTGGAGACGGGCGCGGCCTTCTTCACGGCGGGCGTCGGGGGCTTGGGCGAAATCCCGCGCGGGGCGCGTCTGCTCCTGCTGCACGTCTGCGCGCGGCAGTTGACGCTCTCGACCTCGACCGCGCTCGAAACCTACCGGCGCGCGCCGGAGATCGCGCGAGCCGTCGGCGACGCGGAACTGCTGCGTCAAATCTTCGAGGTCGCGCTCGAAGTCGCGCGCCGCTCCGCGCGCCACAGTGCGGATTTCATCGCCGCGACGCCCGAAGTGGCCGCGCGCCTCTCCGCTTTTCGTGAGCGCGAAGCGAGCGCCACCGAGGATGCGACGGCGGTCGGCGGTGAAGTAGAAGCAGTCGAAGTAGAAACAGTCGCGCGCGGCGGCGTGCCGCGCGTTGATGTTGACGAGGGCCGCGGTGTTGAGAACGGCGAGAGGGCGGACGACGAAGGTGTGACGGGCGACGGGCGCGTGACGCGTGCGGCGCTTGAGCTGGCGGGCGCGTTCGCGTCGCGCGTGGGCGGCATCGCGGCGGAGATGTGGGCGGCGCTGCCCGCTTCGGTCGAGGGCCTGGGCGCGGGCGAGGCGCTGAGGCTGTTCCGCCAGACCGAGGGGTTCTTAGACCGCGGCGGCGCGGCGGCGCAGCATGTCCTGGTCGCGGGCGGCGAGGTGCTGCGGCTCGTGCCCGAAGTCTTCGACGAGTGGGGCGCGCTGCTGCGCACGGTGGCCGCGCACAACAACTCTTGCCTCGTCGCTCTGGCGCGCACAGGCCCCGCGGCCCTGCGCTCGCTCGCCGAGTCGCGCACCGAACGCGCGCGGCTCGCGGAGGTCGCCTTGAGCGTCGTCGAGGTCGCGCACGAGGTCGCGCGCGTGGACGCGGAGGCCGCCATCTGCTGCTTCCGCTCCGCGCCGGCGGCGTTGCGCGCGACGACCGTCGAGCGGTTCCGGCGCTGGGCGCGCGAGGGGCTGCTCGCGGAGAACTTGAGCGCCCGCGCGCGCCGCAGCTACTTCGCGCTGGAGACCCGCAGAAGCAACGAGCAGTTGCAGAGCGGCGGCGCGCAGGGCCTCGCGCTCGAAGAGGTCGCGCAGACCTTGCGACTCTACGTCGAGGGCTTGACGGGCCGCGCCGTCGAGGTCGCGCCGCTCTCCGCCGTGCCCGACGAGCAGCGCATCGGCGACGGGCGCACCATCCACCTGCCTTCGAACGTCTCGGAGTTCGGCGACGCCGGTTTGGACTTCCGTCTTTACAAAGTCCTCGCCGCGCACGCCGCCGGGCAGATCGAGTTCGGCACGCACGAGCGCGATACTTCGGATTTGCGCGCGGCTTATGAATCGCTCGCCGCAGCTTACGCGCCGGAAAACGCCGACGCGCTCGACGCCTTCTCTCTCGACGGCTACATCAACGACCCCTCTACGTCTGAGCGCGCGCGCGCGCCCGAAGAGGAAGCGAGGCTCGCCGAAGCTGCGAGGCGAAGGCTGCCGGAAGGCGGCGACTACCGTGCCGCGCTCGCGCTCTTCCCGCAGCGTGGCCTGGCCGCGCGCATCTTCGGGACGCTTGAGAACGGTCGCATAGACCGGCGCTTGCGCCACACCTACCGCGGGCTGGCGCGCGACCTCGACCTCGTGCGCGAGTACCTGCGCCGCAACCGCCCGCGCATCGCCGCGCTTCCCGTCACGCTCGTCCCCTTCGAGCTTCTTTTTCAGATCACGCTCTGCGGCGGCGCGCTTGAAGACGCGCGCGCCATCTACGGCCAAGTCGTCTCCGAGCTTGAGACCATCGTCGTCGAATACCTCACGGACGCGCGCTCGTCGGTCGCCGACACCTTGATGGCGACGGCACGCGTCTATTCGCTCTTCCAGTCGGTCGTCCCCGACATCACCGAGCGGCAGTCGCAGGACGACGAGGAGCACGGCGCGGAAAGCCAGGGCGGCGCGCGGTCGAACCTCGAAAAGGAGGGCGAGAAGCGCGAGGACTCGTCCCAAGCCGAGCGGCAGGAGCGGCGGCGCGACGCGCACGAGCTTTTCAACGCGTGGGCGGCGGCAGAGTCCGCCGACTCAGACGGCGAGGAGACGCTGACGGGCGAAGAGCGCTGGCTGAAGGGCGACTCGCCCGAACACGACCTGGAGCCGGGCGAGGAGGCTTTCGAGTACGACGAGTGGGATCGCGACCTCTCGGACACGCGCGTCGGCTGGTGCCGCGTCGTCGAGAAGCGCACGCGGCGCGGCGACCGCTCGTTCGTCGAACTCACGCGCGCGCGCTACCGCGGCGTCATCTCTTCCATCCGCCACCAGTTCCAACTGATGAGGCCCGAAAGCCTGAAGCGCGTGGCGAACGAGCTGGACGGCGACGACTACGACCTGAACGCGCTGATTGATTACGTCATTGACCGACGCGCCGACGGCCAACAGTCCGAGCGCATCTATACGAAGCGGCTCCGGCACGAGCGCGACGTGGCCGTCTCGTTCCTGCTCGACCAGTCCTCTTCGACCGCGCGCACGATAGGCCGCCACCCCTTACAGCCCTACACGCATCCGGGCCGCCGCATCATCGAGGTCGAGAAGGAGGGACTCGTCCTGATGAGCGAGGCGCTCGAAGCCGTCGGCGACCCATACTCCATCTACGGCTTCACGTCGGAGGGCCGTCGCAACGTGAAATTTTACGTCGTCAAAGACTTCGACGAGCCATACGCCGACGAGGTCGAGCGCCGCATCGGCGGCATCAACTACCAGAACAACACACGCCTCGGCGCGGCCATCCGCCATGCCGCCGCCAAGCTCCGCACGCAGGAGGCGCGCACGCGCCTGCTTATCGTCCTCTCCGACGGCAGGCCCTACGACCACGACTACGGCGACGCCCGCTACGCCCGCGAGGACACGCGCGAGGCTCTCCGCCAAACGCGCCTCGACGGCATCACGCCCTTCTGCATCACCATTGACCGCGACTCCGAGGCCGAGCTGCGCGACCTCTACGGCGAGGTCGGCTACACGATCATTGACGACGTGCTCACGCTCCCCGAACGCATGCCCGCGATTTACCGGCGACTGACGACTTAAGAGGCGAAAGGTAAAAATTAAGGGCCGCCGGAGCACGCGACCGAACGAGGCCGTCTGCGGCGGCTCTCATCTTTCTCTTCGCGGAACCCCTCGCGCGTCCGGCGTCGTATTTGACACGGGCGGGGGCAGGCAATTAGAGTTTCCCGTCTCCCGAAAAGGCTTCAGCCTCAAGCATCTTTTGAAACGAACTACCTTCCGGGGAAAATTTGCCATGAAAGAATTCAAGCGGGTTGCACGGCGCTCGTCTCAAGTTCGCCGTGCGGCGCGGCTGCGCTTGGCCGCGAGTCTTTTGCTCTTCTTCTCCTTCACTTTTAACTCTGCGCGCGCGCAGACCGCGACGCCGACCGGCGGCGACAGTCAGGATCAGCGCGGCATCGGCCTCAAGCCCGACCAGCAGCAGAAGCCGGCGACGCCCGAAGAGTCGAAGGCGCGCGGCGCGCGCCCCGAACTCGTGCTGCAAACCGGCTACGCGGTCATCGCCGCGACAGGAATGCGCTTCAGCCCCGACGGGCGTCTGCTCGCCACGTACAGCGGCCTGTTCAGCGGACAGGTCAAGCTCTGGGACATTGCGACGGGGCGCGAGCTGCGGACGCTCGCCGCGGACGCGGGCGGGGCTGACTTCGGCCTCGGCGGCGTGCGTTCGGTCGCCTTCAGCCGCGACGGGCGGCTGTTCGCCGCAGGGTCGGATGACGGCTCGACGAAAGTCTGGGACGTTGCGACGGGGCGCGAGCTGTACAAGCTCGGCGGCGACAACCGGGGCACGGGCGACGCCGGCGTCTACGGCATCGCCTTCAGCCCGGACGACCGGACGCTCGTCGCGCTCGGCGACGCGAGCGCCAGGTTCTGGGACTTGAGCACGGGCCGGTTGGCGAGCGAGATGGAAGGGGTCGCTCTCGGCGGGGGTGCGATCTACGGCTGGGGCGGCCCCGCCGTCACGTCCGACGGCAGTCAGGTTCTCCTACTCTCCCAAGGGGCCGGGAAGCTTGGCCTCTCAATCAAGTTTGTGGAGATCGCGACGGGCCGCGAGGCGCGCAGCGTCGAAGTCCCGCACTGGGACCGGACTAACGCAATCGGCAGCCTCGCGCTCACGCCCGACGGGCGGCTGCTCTCCGCCGGCTGGGAGATCACCAAGGACAGGAGCGGCGCGCGGAGCATCGAGCTCTACGACCTGACGGCGCAGAAGGAGCAGAAGCTCTTCGACCTCCCCGCGGGCAAGTACGCCAGCATGAGCTTCGGCCCCGACGGGCGGCTGCTGGCGACGACCGTCGGCAACAACGTCAGGC
>Ga0209577_10003475_pt1 | contig 14835 bp, 12 predicted proteins | sample GraSoiAngelo_109_FD_185874 | JGI IMG/M metagenome (GOLD analysis project Ga0209577, IMG submission 185874) | Grasslands soil microbial communities from the Angelo Coastal Reserve, California, USA - 14_0903_12_20cm (SPAdes) (version 2) | ecosystem: Environmental > Terrestrial > Soil > Grasslands...
TTGAATAGTGTTCGCGCCCTGCACCTGGGCGCCCATTTGCAGCGGGCCTGTCAGTCCGCCAGGTCGATCGGGTGAAGCCACGACGAGATGCGGGGGCGGCGCGGGGAAATCACTGATCACCTGGAGAGAGGCGCTGGCGGTATAATGGGTGTGCGTATCTTCAGCTGCCAGCATATGGTTTCCTGGCTCCCAGCTATCCTGCACGAGTACGCGTACATCGGCATCCCCATGCGCTCCCACTTTGATAAGTGAAGAACCAGCATCGGTTCGCACCATCTGTTGAATATCGTGTAACAAGAGTACCTGAGTCGACGAGGGGAAATTACTGAGATGTGCCACAATTACCTGTCCTGGACGTGCTGTAGCTGGGGTCACTGTAAGCGTTGGATGCATACCTGGTATCTGTAAAGAGGGTTGATGATTACTATTCTTAAAGAAAATCATTAGACAGTCCAATATCAACAAGAGCGCCAGGACGACAACCAGTCCAATCAATAAGCGGCGTTTCCCCCTGGATAACCCTGTACGCGAGCGGCGAACTACCTGTGGTGCTAGGCCAGGAGATGGCTGAGGAGACGACGTGGGCGAAGCTTGATACATGCTCGTCTCGCCTTGGACTGGGGTTGATTGGATATCTTCTTTTACAGGGGTCGCATGCGCTTTTCTTCGATTCATGTTAACGGCCTATGATTCCTCAGTATACAACTCTCAAAAAAACAAAAATTTGATTAACATATCTTAATACGAATGAAGGAAAATCCTGGGAGTGCATCCTATTACTTTTCTCCCCCCGTTGGGCGCTCAGAACCAGCATAAGCAAAAGAAGATGCATCAACCAATATCTCATTATGTCAGGCTACCAGCCGAAACAAGTTATCCACAAGTTATCCACTGCGTCTAGAAAATTTTGGTGGATAACACTCTTTTCCCATGACGGAATGTAATGGTATACTGTTGTGGGGAGAAGTGGGGGGTTGTGGTGAATGGATGAAGGAAGTGGAAACAAATTATTGCCGGGTGGCGAGAGGTGGAGAGGGGAAGGACGATTAGGAGGAAGTTTTCAGGAATGCGGGAGAACATCCTTGAGAAGTTCCTTAGAGCCACCCGGATGTAGGGACTGGCCCCGTTCCCGGCAGAAAGCAACGCGCAACTATGTTTCTCGGTGAACATGAACATACAATCGATGCAAAGGGACGTATGGCGGTTCCCGCGAAATTTCGCGCGCAATTGGACAAGGGAGCTGTGATCAGTAAGGGTATGGGTACCTGCTTATCGGTCTATACTACGGTACGCTGGGAGGAGAAGTCGGCGGAGTTAGTGGCGGGGAAAACCAGCGAGGAACTGCGCGATTTCGAGCGGCGCATTTATCCAAGCGCGAGCGAGGTTGAACTGGATGGGCAAGGCCGCCTGGTGATTCCCGCCAAGTTGCGCGCCTACGCTCATCTTGAAAACGAGGTGACGGTGGCAGGCGTACGCGATCATTTTGAAATATGGGATCGCGCAACCTGGCAGGACTATCAGAATAGACTTGATGCAGAGGGAAATGGCATTCCTTTTTAAGTTTGGAATAGATATGCAAACAGGGCAACCCGGTCATCAACCTGTACTCCTGGAAGAGGTGCTGAAGTATCTTTCGCCTAAACCGGGGGGCATGTATATTGATGGCACCGTAGGTGGAGGCGGTCACACAGAGGCAATTCTCGCACGATCAGCGCCAGATGGCAAGGTGCTCGGTATAGATACCGACGCGCAGGCTCTGGAGCGCGTTGGTAAACGCCTTGCAAGTATGGTCAACAATGGACGATTAACGTTGGTACAGGGAAACTTCGCAGAACTGGCCCGTATTGTACAGAACGAGGCCGATTTTGTGTCTTCTATAGATGGTGGGCACGATGAGGGGGGGCGCGATTTATTGCGTCCCTACAAAGACGGGGGACGCGATGATGAGGGACGCGATCAATCGCGTCCCTACAGAGATGCTGGACGCGATCAATCGCGTCCCTACAATGGTATTTTACTCGATCTGGGGTTTTCATCGTATCAAATGGACGATCCCCAGCGCGGCTTCTCTTTCAGCGCGGATGGCCCGCTCGATATGCGACTTGATCAATCGCAGGAACTGACCGCCGCCGACCTGGTGAATACGGCCAGCGAAGAGGAGCTTGCTCGTATCTTCCGGCAATATGGTGAGGAGAATCGCTCGCGTCAGATTGCCTGGCGCATTGTACGGGCCAGGGCGCGCGGGCCAATTACGCGCACGGGTCAACTGGCGCAACTGGCTGCGACTGGCGTCTCTTACAAACCGGGCATGATCCACCCGGCAACTCGCGTCTTTCAGGCGCTGCGCATCGCGGTAAATGGCGAACTTGAACGGCTGGAAGCCGCGCTGCCACAAATGCTCGATGTGCTAAGCGCAGCCACAATACAGAAAACAGGTGGGGATGGAGGAAGAATGGTCATTATCTCGTTTCACTCGTTGGAGGATCGGCTGGTGAAAGGGTTTATGCGGCGTGAGGCAAGTGATTGTATTTGCCCACCTGGCTTACCCGTCTGCGTATGCGGCCACAAAGCGCGCCTGCGCATTCTCACACCTAAACCCGTCACACCAACCAGTTCGGAGGTCAGTGCTAACCCCCGCGCCCGCAGCGCCAAACTGCGGGCCGCTGAAATAATTGTTGCGCCTTAACGTGGGGGTTTCGCTACACATCGATTGTTTGTGTAGCGAACCCTTTGATAGCCAGCTTGCTAACGAACTGTATTCTACGCTTCGTGTCAGACAAGCTGCAAGGAACGTAGTGCGTCATACCAGTGTATAGAGAGAGCTATCTTGCAGGTACGAAAGCCTATCCTAGCTGCCAAGCGGCGCCGACAACTGCATCCGTTTTTATACCGTATAGGGCCTCTCGGCTTGAGTATCTGTAGCGTTTTACTCGTCAGCCTGATGGCGGTTCTCTACCTCTCACAATTGAGCCAGGCAGTTACCGCCAACCAGGAAATTTCACGCTTACATAGACAAGCAGCGGCGCTGGAACGCGAGGATCAGGACCTGGTCTATCTCATTGCGCAGGAGCAATCGCCAGTTTATATCGCGGCGCATGCCAAAGTCATGGGATTGATTCCCGCCGATCCCAGCACGGTAATCGTCCTGGTTGTACCGCACCTCAAAACGATACCACCAGCTGACCAGCATATGCAGCCATAGACGAAGCGCGATAAATCGCGCCCCTACAAATCGGAAAGGAGGCCAGAACATGAACGCGGAGTTACAGCGCGCGCGGCATCGACAGATGTTCATTTTCTTGCTGGTCTCTTTCGGTATGCTGGTTCTCCTGGGCAGGCTGTACTACTGGCAGATTCTCCAATCGCATAGCGGTTATAACCTTGCGCAGCGAGCTAACGATGAACACATTCAAAATCAGGTACTTGATGCGCCACGCGGGCTGATTTTCGATAGCCAGGGGCATATTCTGGCCACCAACATCATACGCGATGATGTCTATGTCGAGCCGGTGCAGTACTCCATTGACCATACAGACAACTCGCAAAGCGATCTGAACACGCTGATCAACAGCCTGCACCAGGTTTTGCCACAGGTGTCAACCGCAAAATTGCAAAACGCCTTTAGTATTGGCATGGCCCAGGGATTATGGGCAGTACGCGTGGCGGTTCGTATTGACCCGGAGCAAAGTCAGAAATTGCGGGATTTGCAGCTCTCTGGTGTGTTTCTCCAGCCGCGCACCTGGCGTATCTACCCCGGTGGCCCGCTGGCGGCGCAAATCCTTGGCTTCGTGACGCAGAATGATACGAATAATCACGGCGTGTATGGTATTGAAAAACAGTACGATACGTTGTTGGAAGGCACACCGGGCAACTTCACCGCCGAGACCGATCTGCAAGGCAACCCCCTGACGGTGGGAGCCAATAACGAGCAGCCGGCCATCAGTGGTGCAAATCTGACGCTTACTCTCGACAGTACAATGGAATATATGGTGGAGAATGCGCTGGCGGATGCCGTCAAGAAATTACAGGCACAGGGTGGAACGGCAGTGGTCATCAATGCACGCACAGGCGCCGTGGTGGCAATGGCGGGCTACCCCACCTTTGATCCCAACCAATATGCAGATTACTCCAACCAGCGAGGCTGCCTGGGAAGTGAAGAAGTCTACTTCAATCCCGCGATCTTCTGCGATTATGAACCAGGCTCAACCATGAAGGCGGTAACCATGGCAGCCGCACTCGATCAGGGATTAATCACGCCAAACACCACGTTCGATGACCAGGGATGTATCTCGTTTCCGGATGTCACTGAGGTCTGTAACTGGCAGTATACGGCCTACGGCCCTGAGACTATGACCGGCGTACTCATACACTCCGCGAACGTTGGGGCGGCGTACGTGGCATACAACATTCTTGGGCCGGATCACTACTACCCATACCTGGCGCGTTTCGGCTTTGGGCAAGCTTACAGTATTGATGGACCCGAAGATCCGGGATCATATCGCACGCCGGACAACAAAGCAACCTGGACGATCAGCGACCTCACGCGCCAGGCCTTCGGGGAGTCCATTTTCGCTACACCGTTGCAAGTCGCGATGGCATACGAAGCTATTGCCAACGGTGGTGTGATGCAGCAGCCCTACCTGGTGCAGTCAATCAACAATAATGGGCATATTACCACAACGCAGCCCGTCGTTAAGCGGCAAGTCATCAGCGCTCACGCCGCGCAGTTGTTGACCGGCATGCTCGAACAGGCAGCCATCCACGGGTATGCGCAGCTGGCACAGGTCGCAGGATACAGCATCGCGGCCAAAACCGGCACCGCCACGACGCAGGGTATCTCAGCCGACAAGACTGAGGCGTCGGTAGCAGGCTTTATCCCTGCCTCGAACCCGCAGTTTGTTATCCTGGTCAAAATAGACCGGCCAACGCAGAAAATTTATGGTAGCACGGCGGCGGCTCCGTTATGGGGGTATATCGCACAACATCTGATGTGGTATTACAATATTCCGCCCGATCAGCCGCTCTAAGTATATATATGTTATAGATAGTTTCTAGTCAAAGGTGAGAAGATGCAGACTCAAGATTCTAACATAGGCCATGATGATTTTGAGAAAAAGCTAGAGTTGAGTGAGGCCTGGCGCCAGTTACTGGGCATAGAAGCAGGAGTGATGTCTCTACCGGTCTCATTCGGCCACGCTGGCACATCTGGCAGCACTCAGGAGGAAACACCGCTCTTAACTGACGATCCCTGGGCTAGCCTGGTTCACGCCAAGGGCATTCAGGTCGTTGACTTGCGGCAGATCCATTTGCATACAGCGCACTTGCCGATGAACGAGCAGGACGTAGAACACGCGCTGGATATTATTCAAGAAAAACTCTAGAGGAATGAGTTGGGATGACCCTTGCGGTCACTCTGAGAGGTTCTGTGATGTTCACCTGATAAAGTGTCGTGAGAGGAATGGAGCGAAATGACCACAAGGGTCACCCATTGTGGACATATTCCATTTATGGCAATCAGGGAGTAGTATTCGCAGCCCAATGCTGTGTTTATCCCAGCAGGGCAGTGTCTGTTCGGGTAAGCCTCCGCTTTACCCGAACAGATATCCAGGGCGAGTGACTCGCCCCACAATATGGTTCGAAAATAAGTATACTAGAAAATCTGTTCTATGTCAAGTGGTATTGGTAGGGACGCGATGATCGTACACACCAACCGAACCAAGGTCCAAGGTGGACGCGATGATCGTACACACCAACCGAACCAAGGTCCAATGGGATGCGATAAATCGCATCCATCAACCGAATCGAGGTCCAAGGTGGACGCGATAAATCGCGTCCCTACAAGGATGACAGGATGACACGCGACAGCCGCCGACAATTGAATAACGGTAGACAGCAGAAGCCGCGCAGCCGCCTGGAACATTCCCTGCGTTCTCCCGCTCTGGAAGCGTTAGAGCAGCAGAGAAATGCGAGAGAGAACACGTCCAGAGGGTCTAGCGCGTCATCGCGTCGACCAGCCAACGCCAGAGCCATGCGCTATGCGGCGGAAGAGCCGGTAGAGAACCTGGAACAGCACGCGGCCAGCCGTAAAAAGCTGCCTCCTCTACGTCTGGAGGGTGGACGCGATTTATCACGTCCCTACATCGCCCAGTGTGATGACGAGCGACAACATACAGGGATAACGGCTGGTTGGCGATTACGGTCGCGCAAGAAGCAGGCAGAGGCGGGCTTGCCTGACGCCCCTGCTGTACAGGCAGTGCCTGGCATCAGCGAGGAAGAGGAGTCCCGGCTGGCAGAGTTAGAAATGCGCCTGCCGCGGCAGGCGGGCAAGATCGACTCGTGGCTGCTGGTAATTGTGCTGAGCTTACTCTGTATTGGCATAGTTATGGTCTACAGCGCCAGTTCGTTTCAGGCCGCGCGCTACCAGGGCGATGCCTCCTACTACTTTCAGCGCGAGATGATATGGATGATCCTGGGCATCGTCGCTATGCTGATTACCATGCGCATAGATTATCGGGTGTGGAGGCGTTATTCACTTGTCGGCATGGTCATTATCCTGCCATTGCTGGTTATTGTTCTGAAGTTCGGAACCAACGTGTATGGCGCATCGCGCTGGCTCACATTCGGCTCCTTCTTCTCATTTCAACCCAGCGAACTGACCAAGCTGGTGTTAGCCCTGTACATCGCCGACTGGCTGGCACGCAAAGGGAAGCAGGTGAGCACGTTCTTGTATGGCCTGACCCCCTTCGTCATCCTGGTTGGATTTATCCTGGGGCTGGTGTTGTTAGAGAACGACCTGGGAACTGCTATTATCATCGCCGGTTTCGCAACGGCCATGTTTTTCACGGCAGGGGCCAATATCGTGCAGTTTCTTCTGGCGCTAATCTGCGGCAGTTCGGTTTTCCTGCTGGAAGCATTCAAAGGCTATCGCTATTATCGTATCACCGGATTTCTTGACCCTTTCAAGGATATTACGGGCATTAACTTGCAATTGTACCAGGGTTTGCTCGCGTTGGGCTCAGGCGGATGGTTCGGTCTGGGGTTGGGAGCCAGCCGTGAAAAGACGGGCTATCTCCCGTTTCCATTTAGTGACTCCATCTTTCCGATTATCGGTGAAGAGCTGGGGTTCGCCGTATGCGCCTTGATCGTGCTGTTGTACCTGTTTCTAGCATTTCGTGGATTCCGACTGGCGCGGCGCACGCGTGATCTCTATGGCGCGCTGCTGGCGACAGGCATTACCACCTGGTTGGTGTTGCAAGCCATGATCAATATTGGAGCAAATACAGGTAGCATCCCCTATACCGGGGTACCGCTGCCACTTATCAGCTTTGGTGGCTCATCACTGGTTGTCTCGTTAGCGGCTATCGGCGTACTCTTGAACATTTCGCGCTACATCCAGGAACCGGAGTCGCCAGCTTTATCGCGGCAAACGATGACACTACGCAAAAAGCGCGTGGGAGCAGGCTATATCACATCATCACAAGGATAGATATGCGAGTACTTGTTTCAGGCGGTGGCACCGGAGGCCATATTTACCCGGCCCTGGCAATTGCCACCCAGTTACGGACACAACATCAGGCCGAGATATTGTTTCTCGGCAGCGATGATGGTCTGGAAAACGAGATTGTTCCGGCGGCAGGCTTTCGCTTAGCCACCGTCAAAGCGGGTAAGTTGCGCCGCTATCTCTCGTTTAAGACCATCACAGGTGTCCTGCGAGTACCGCTTGGCATGATACAGGCGTTTCGAATCGTACGTAAGTTTCGACCAGATGCCGCTTTTACAAGCGGAGGTTATGTCGCGGTTCCAGCAGCGCTGGCAACGCGACTGAATGGAGTACCATTGTTGCTGCACCAGCAGGATGTACCGCCGAACCTGTCGAACAGGCTGGCTGCGCCGCTGGCGACACGCATCTCGGTGGCCTTCGCCGACTCGCTGCCCTATTTTCCGGCGCGCAAAACGCTGGTGCTGGGCAACCCGATACGGCAGTCCATGCTGGATGTGCGCGCCACTACCCCGCAGCAAGCGCGTACAACTCTGGGGTTTGACGCTGCAATACCGCTGCTGCTGGTGACCGGCGGTAGTCAAGGAGCGAGACACCTGAACCAGGTAGTATGCCACGCGCTCCCGCAACTCCTGGCAGTCAGCCAGGTGCTGCAGATCAGTGGCAAGGATTTGTATAACGAAACTCGTAGTCTGGCGAATAGTGTCCTGGCGGACCAGGACGAAGCATTACAGCAGCGCTATCGACTGGTACCTTATCTGAACGAGGAAATGCCGTTGGCAATGCAAGCAGCAGACCTGGTGCTATGTCGATCCGGGGCTTCGACTCTGACTGAGCTGGCAATCTTAAGCAAACCGAGCATTCTGGTTCCACTGCCACCAGCCATCGGGAGTTCGCCCCAGGAAGCCAATGCAGCCATGTTCGGGCGCAAACAGGCTGCAATAGTTATTCTAAATGATGATTTGAAACCTGAAATACTCGTAGAGCGTGTAAAGTACATTCTTACTTCTTCTACACTATTAGAAGCAATGGCGCAAGCAGTAAGCGAATTTGCAAAGCCAGAGGCGACGCAAAACATTACAAAGGAAATTGTCAAAATCGCGAAAAGGAAAGCCGTATGACGTTCGACATCGAGGCCGTGTTCGCAGAGCTACAATTGCATTTCCAGGGGAGCGTGCGACGCAACGAATCCCTGGCGCGCCATTGCACCTTTGGCGTTGGCGGCCCCGCGGACATCTGGGTTTCAGTCGAAAAGCCGCAGGATCTGACAGAACTGGTACGCCTGTGCGCGGAGCGCGCATGGCCTCTGCTGGTGGTCGGCAATGGCACCAACGTTCTGTACGCCGACGCGGGCGTGCGCGGCATCGTGGCCCGCATTGCCCTCGACCATTACAGCATTCAGGATCATGGAGACGGCACAGCCCTACTGATCGCTGAAGCCGGCACTAGCTGGCCGCGCCTGTTGAATGAACTGGCGGTGCAGGGCTGGGGTGGTCTTGAATTTGGGCCTGGCATTCCTGGCACCCTCGGCGGAGGCGTCATCTCGAACGCGGGTGCGCACAATAGCGAGCTGAGTGAAGTGCTGGCCTGGGTTGAAGTAGTAGATGCGCGCGGCAGTTCGCTGCACCAAACGGGCATTACCGTCCCAATGGTGCGGCGCTATATGCATGATGAAATAGACCTGGGTTATCGTCAAAGTCGCTTTCGTGCAGGCCGGCACATCACATTTGATGCGCACGGATATCCTATCGTGCCGCCACGTAGACTGATTGAGCCAGCCGAAATTATCGTCCAGTTGGGCGTGCGGCTGCACCGCGAAAGTCCTGAGCGGCTCAAAGCGATTATCGAAGATCATAAACAACACCGGAAGAGAACACAGCCGCCGCAGAAGAGCGCAGGTTCGGTTTTCAAAAACCCGGCAGGCGATTTCGCTGGACGCCTGATCGATCAGGCCGGGATGAAGGGAACCATACATGGCAAAGCGCAAATCTCGCAGCGCCATGCGAACTTTATCGTCAATCTGGGCGGTGCCAGTGCAGCCGACGTGATCGCGCTGATAGTAGAAGCTCGCAAGCGAGTTCTCGACCAGTTCGGGGTGGAATTGGAGCTAGAGGTCGAACTGCGCGGCGAATGGGGAACAGGAACACCATTATGAACCAAAAGCATCAAAGAATGCCTGAGCAAATCGCTTTCGAATATAGGGACCGGACACAACCATCATCGACTGTCTCTCCTCATAGAGAGGCTGATATGAGAACGGGTGGAAGACGTTTGAGCCATATCAATAGATATAATGCGCCGGATGCTCGCCAGCGCAACGTCCACACGCCAGAGGTCATGGCGCAGCCAATGACCTGGTCCGAGCGGCAGGCGCGTTATCGCCGACCACCAGCGCAATCGCGCGGTGGGAACAGGCTGGTCAAGCGCACACTTGCGCATACGGGGGTACCTGCCCCCGAGGGACAGGTACGTATCGTCCGCCCGCTCCCGCAGTCGCCTATGCGTTCAGCGGTACCGGTGCGCAGTGGGCGGCGTGTGCGTAAAGCGGGCTTCTGGCGACGCTTCCTGGGAATGTTTGCGGTGCTTGTGCTGGCTATCGTGGCCATCAGTTTTGCCCTGTTCAGTCCAAATTTTCATGTGCGACAGGTGACAGTGGCGGGAAGCGCCAATCCAACGCTGGTACATAGCATTCAAACGATGGGCATGCAGGGCCAGAACATCTTTCTGATCGATATCGCCAGTCTGACAGCGCGTATCGATGCGCAGCCGATGGTAGACTCGGCCAGTATCGAGAAGCAATGGCCCGATCAGCTGACCGTCACCGTTGTCGAGCGTTTGCCCATTCTACTGTGGCAGGCGCAGAACAAAACGTTTAGCGTAGATAGCCATGGCGTCATCATCGGCCTTGCCAGCGATACCGTTGGCGCTACGCATTTGATGACCGTTGTAGATACGCGCAGTAAGGCACTCATACAGAGCCTACAGCCGGGAGCGCACCTGAACGCGGGGGATGTGACATTCGCGCTCCAGGTGTTCGAGCGCCTGCCGCAAGTGGCGGGCGTTACTACCTTTACACTGCGCTATGGCCCGGTAACTTCTGGGGGAGGTTCGTCGTCTAACGGCAATGGGTCTTTTATCGTTGCAAGTCCGCAGGGCTGGATCGCCTACCTGGGAGGTGCGGACGACACTAATCCGCTGGACAATCGACTGATTGAGCTCCAGCAGATTTTGAGTAGGGCGCAGCAGCAACAACTGAACCTGGCAACCATTGACCTGCGCTTCGCTCTGCACCCTGTCTTTACTGTTAAACCGTAGTTATGTCTTTGTAGGGGCGAAAGTCTTGCGCCCATAGCATAAGAACGTATCGTAGTGCGGGGGTACTTCGAGGAGTACCCATACAACCTCCCTAAGGAGCGTTTATCGTGCAAGAGCGGGTGATAGCTAGTATCGACGTTGGAACAACAAAAATCTGCGTACTCGTCGGCGTCCTGGAACGCGACGGGAAGCTGAATATTGTTGGCGTTGGCACCTGCCCTTCACAGGGGTTGCGCCGCGGGGTGGTGGTGAACATCGAAGAAACGGTCACTTCCATTGCAGCGGCGCTTGATCGGGCAGAACGCCTTTCTGGAAAAACCATTACTACCGCGTATGTTGGCATTGCGGGCAGCCATATCGATTCGGAAAATAGCAAAGGGTTTGTCGCCATCTCACCCAGTCACCGCGACATTGTGCAGAACGACATCAGCCGCGCCATCGAAGTGGCGCGCGCCATCGCTATTCCCGCGAACCGTGAGGTCATTCATGTCATCCCACGCGGCTATGTGGTTGATGGGCAGGAGGGCATTAAGAACCCTATCGGGATGTCCGGTTTCCGCCTGGAAGTGGAGACGCATATCATTACAGGTGCAGTATCGTCTATTCACAATTTGATTAAGTGCGTTCATAAGGCGCGCGTCGAAATTGAAGACCTCGTCCTGGAGCCGTTGGCCTCGAGTGAGGCGGTGCTGGAGGATGGGGAAACCGATCTGGGCGTCGCGCTGGTAGACATCGGTGGCGGCACCACCGACATCGCTATCTTTACCGACGGCGCCATCTGGCAAACAGTTATTTTGCCCATCGGCGGGCATCTAATTACCAGCGATATCGCCATCGGCCTGCGCTTGCCGATCCCGGTAGCGGAGGAACTCAAAGTCACCTACGGTCATTGTAACCCGGACACCATCGCGGATGATGACATGATCGACCTGTCGCATTACATGCCTGATTGCAATGACCTTGTGCCGCGCAAACTGCTCGCCGAAATCATCCAGGCGCGAGTGGAAGAGCTGTTTGAGATGGTACACGAGGAGATCAAGAAATCCGGCTATGATGGGTTGCTCCCGGCTGGCCTGGTGGTAACCGGTGGCACTGCCGAACTGCCCGGCATCCTGGATGCAGCGGGACAGACTCTTGATCTGCCGGCCCGCATCGGCTCACCGTTGGGCTTGCACGGTCTGGCTGACTCGATCAGCCACCCGGCCTACGCCACATCCGTAGGGCTTTTGCTGTGGGGATTGCGCCATACCTCACAATTTTCTGAGGAGGATGAAGAAGAGCTATCCGGCGGAGATATGCTCTCCCGCCTGGGTCGCTGGTTCCGCGCGTTTATACCATAAGAGTGTTTTAAGGAGGCCACACCATGGTACCATTGGGAAATCATCAAGTTGAGGGCTTCGCCCAAATTCGTGTTATCGGCGTTGGAGGGGGCGGCAGCAATGCAGTCAACCGCATGATCCAGGCCAACATGATGGGTATCGAGTTTATCGCGGTAAACACCGATGCCCAGGCCCTGCTGTTGACCGATTCGCCGCATCGAATCCGCATCGGCGACAAACTCACGCGTGGCCTCGGTGCGGGCGGCAACCCCAGTGTCGGGTGTAAGGCCGCCGAAGAGAATGCCGAAGAACTCTATGAAGCCCTCAAAGGCTCCGACATGGTCTTCATCACTGCAGGCATGGGCGGAGGCACCGGCACAGGCGCAAGCCCCGTTGTCGCTCAGATTGCGCGTGAACTGGGCGCGTTGACGGTGGGCGTCGTTACCAAGCCGTTCACCTTCGAGGGCAATAAACGCCGCATGGCTGCCGAGGAGGGCATCAGTAACCTCAAACAGCATGTTGACACGCTGATTACCGTCCCCAACGATCGACTGTTGCAGGTCGCCGACAAGAAAATGCCCCTCAAAGAGGCATTCCGACTGGCCGATGATGTCCTGCGCCAGGGCATCCAGGGCATCAGCGACCTGATTACCGTCCCCGGCCTGATCAACCTGGACTTCGCGGACGTGAAGACCATCATGTCGGCGGCAGGTTCTGCGTTGATGGCGATTGGCGAAGCCAGCGGCGAATCACGCGCTATCGATGCAGCGCACCTGGCAATTGCCAGCCCCCTGCTCGACATCGATATCAATGGCGCGCGCGGTGTGCTGTTCAATATCACCGGTGGCATGGACCTGACACTGTACGAAGTCAACGAGGCGGCTGACATCATCAGCAAGGCGGCGCACCCGGAGGCCAATATCATCTTTGGTGCGGTGCAAGATCCGGTCTACGAAGGCAAAGTCAAGATCACCGTCATCGCTACCGGCTTCGATGGGCGCACACCCGTCGGGACGACACAGCAGGGCCGTATGGATTACAACCGCAGCATGTTCTACCAGGCGGCTCCTTCTGTCAACGCCAATGGAGCGCCGCGCCAGCAACCGGCCGTCCCTCCGGGTTACAGCTCGATGCCTGTCACTCCGCCGCCCATGAATAACATTGCCCGGCGTCCAACAGGTCCGATGCCAGCTGCAGCGCGTCCTGCGCCGCCTGTTCCAGTCATGCAGGAACCAGCGCGCCAGCCCATCATGCGCAATGATGGAAGACACGATATGCGCAGCGACGTTCGCAGTGATGGCTTCGACCTGGACGACGAAGCAGACGAGATGGAAAGGCATGTGCCACCGGTGCCACAGCCAAGACTGCCCGTACCAGAGCCAGAGGCGCAGCCCGCGCAGCGTCCCGCCTCGGATTCGCGCCAGCAACGCCCTATCCGCCGCATGGACCCGAAGGCGCTCGACTTTCCACGCGGCACCCGCAACGCCCCTCCAGGCGATGTGATCGATATTCCGGCGTTTTTGAGGAAAAGGTAATAAGCTGTTTTCCTGGGGTGTAAAATACGACAAGGACCACTTTCGTAGTGGTCCTTGTCTATATCTCAATCTCGAATCTAAAGATATTGCTATATACGCGCTATCCTGTTCGAAGTTTTGCCAAGGTTCCCCGGAATATCCTTATTCAAACCGATATGGTTGATCACCACGCGCGCACCCGGTATGCCAGTGATTTCCCGTTCCAGCATGTACTTCATCTCTGGCGTCGGGACCTCACCATACAGGCTCACGATGTAGTTTTCGACCAGCGCAGAAATGTCTTTCGCACCTTCCAGTTTACCGGAAGCTCTCAGCTTATCGATCGTGCGATTGACGGCATTCAAAAGCTCATCTTCGGCCACGAGGAAGTTCATCACATCAAGCACGCCCGGCATCTCGCGTAAAGCTCCCTCAACTGCCTCTTTTTGGGCCTCCAGTTCAACCTTACCGTACAACGACAAAACAACTCCTTCACGCTCGATAAACACCTTGACGGGATGCGCACTCCACGCAGTACTGCTTACCGTGACAGTCCTATCCACCGTGTCCTCAGCCTCGCGCAGCGCAATCTCTCCCAGCATAGTTGGTTTACCGGTGATCGCGGCCTCAGCATATGACGTCGAGTACCCACCTGGCTTCACTGTCGGCGTTTTAGGCGCCATCGGGTCTTCCAATGCCCAACCCATTATGCCAATGAGCACTAACGGAAGGCCAATAATCGTAATCCAGGGGTTGCTATTGATGAATAGAAAGCCGCCAATGGTTATCAGAAGTGCTACACCCAAAAAAACTGGCCAGAAACTAGGTCCGGGCAGGTGAATGTGGCCTTCTTCACCCTGAGCGTCTTCTTCCTCCTGCTCTCCAGTAATTGGCTCTGCCAATTCCATTTCGTCCCCAGTAACAGTTGTGTTTTGAAGAGGAGTATTCATGAGTTCTCGCTTTCATTCGAGAATAACTTACGACCCAGCGGCATACTGTTTTCAACAGTACCCTTTTTATAAGAATAGCAGGTATATGCCTATCTTGCAAGACCTCGGAGCAGCTCATCAACCACACCTGGCACCATTTCGTTAGCCGCACAGTTCCACTCACGATACTCCCGAACCTTCGCCGTCAGCCCATCACCCGTCTTTCCCATCTCACTCAGCACGCGTATCGCTTCACATTC
>Ga0209577_10003476_pt1 | contig 14833 bp, 18 predicted proteins | sample GraSoiAngelo_109_FD_185874 | JGI IMG/M metagenome (GOLD analysis project Ga0209577, IMG submission 185874) | Grasslands soil microbial communities from the Angelo Coastal Reserve, California, USA - 14_0903_12_20cm (SPAdes) (version 2) | ecosystem: Environmental > Terrestrial > Soil > Grasslands...
GAGCTCCGCCGCTGGCTGGCGATGCACGAGATGACCCACACCTGGGAGTTTCGGGCGCACCCTTGGCTGCAGTCATACCTGGAGGGCCTGTTGAAGCAGGTGATGGTCGGCCGGCTCGGTGACGGTCACCGGCCCAGCCGCCTCGAATTGATCCGGACGCTGACGGTCGGCGTTGGCCAGCAATGGAAGGCGATCGCCAGGCTGCAGGCGGTGATGAGCCTGCTCGAGGGGTACAGCAACCTGGTGATGAACGAGGTCGGGCGGCGCGCGCTCCCCCATTTCGCCCTGCTGGAGGGCGCCTATCGCCGGCGCCAGCAGGAGCGGACGGCGCTGGAGAAGGCGTTCCTCCGGCTGACCGGGCTGGAGATGAAGATGCGCCAGTATGTGCTCGGCGAGCGCTTCTGCCGGGAGGTTCGCGACGCGGGCGGCCGCGAGCTGCTCGAGCGGGTGTGGGAAGGACCCGAGTGGCTGCCGACCATGGCGGAGATCCAGCGCCCGTCGCTTTACATCGAACGCGCCCGGTCCCGTTGAAAGCCGCCCTCCTGGCGGCGGGCCTCCTGCTCAGTGCCTGCGGCACGGCCGCAGCACCGGACACCGGGGCGGCGAGCTCCCAGCTGCAAGCGCAAGTGGTCGCGTCCGAGTTGGTGACGGGAGCGCAGCAGCGAGTGCCGATCGGCATCCTCGACCACAACACGCCGGTCACCGATGCCACCGTGCACGTCAGAGCGTTTCTGCTGCAGGGGACAACCGGGGTCTTCAAAGGAGAGTCCGATGCGCCCTTCAAGGGGGGCGGGCTGGAGGGCGCCGGCGCCTACATCGCCCACCTCGATCTGGTCCCAGCCGGTAACTGGGGGCTACAGGTCACCGCCTCACGACCCAATGGCGCGCACCTCAGCCAGCAGCTCGCCTTCAACGTCCTCGCGAACCCGGTCGTACCGGGGGTGGGCCAGGCGGCGCCGGCGAGTCACAGCCCCACGACCCGGGATGCCGACGCCACCACCATCGACAGCGGCCGCCCGCCCGATGACATGCATCAGATCTCGATTGCCGACGCCATCGCCCAGCACCGGGCGACCCTGATCATCTTTGCCTCGCCAGCCTTTTGCACCAGCCGGACCTGCGGTCCGGAGGTCAAGGTCGTGCAGAGTCTGGAGCCGGCCTACAAAGACCGGCTGACGTTCATCCACGTCGAGATCTACCGCGACTTCGTCCCAGACCCCTCGAAACGGCAGCTGGCGCAGACCGTGGTGGACTGGCGGTTGCAGACCGAGCCCTGGATCTTCATGATCGACGCCCGGGGCGTCATTCAGGCCCGCTTCGAAGGGCCGACCGCGACCGACGAGGTGCGGGCGGCGATCGCCAAACTGGTCGGCTGACCTTCACATCTCCTTACCGTGTCGCGGCACGCCTGTTTCCAGGGGCGGCCTCCACGGGTGATACGGTCCCTGCGACATGGCCGACATGATGTTCGATCTGGTCTGCCAGCACTGCGGGCGCCGGGAGCAAAAGCGGTGGGAAACCCGGAAGAGCGTGACCGTCACCTACTGCGGGTTCTGCAAGCACGGGATGTCGGTGGTCGGCATCGCCTTCTTCGCCGCGACGCAGCGCGAGCAAGCGGCGGCTTAGTCGACCTCGGCCAGCGGCTGGCCTTCCTGGACCGTCTCGCCTTCCTTGACGTGGATGCGGGTCACGCGCCCGGCCTTCGGCGCGCTGACGGGGATCTCCATCTTCATCGACTCGAGGATCATCAGCGTCTCGTCGGCGCCAACCTGCTGGCCTTCCTTGACGACCACCTTCCAGAGGTTGCCGGCAAGCTCGGCTTTCACCTGCACTCGGCCGATTGTCTCACGCGTGACTCGGGTAATATGGCGACAATTTGCGCAAGAAACGTAGCTACCCGAAGAAACGCGGCGGCCCAACCACGCTGCGCCCTGGCATCGACACGCTGGTCGAGAAGGAAACGCCAGGCGACAAAGAGGAAACCATCGAGATGGATGCCGAGGTGGTCGAGCCGCTCCCGAATGCCATGTTCAAGGTCAAGCTGCAGACCGGTCAGACCATCCTCGCCTACACCTCGGGGAAGATGCGCAAGTTCTACATCCGGATCCTGATCGGCGACCGGGTGCGGGTGGAGCTGTCGCCCTACGATCTGACGCGCGGCCGGATCATCTTCCGCTACAAGTAGCCGGCGCGTTAACCTCAAATCGCCGTGCTCTGGGTGTATCTATTGCTCCTCGCCGTCGTGGCGGTCGGGCTATGGGGCGTCTACCGACTCCTGGGCACCCCCTCCCGCCTGGCGCCGATCGACTACGCGGTGGTGCTGGCGGATGTCGCCACCAGCGTGGAGCGGGCGGCGTCGCGCCTGCGCGGTGCGCTCGACGGCGGGCCAGGTCCTGCCCTGGACGATGTCGCCGGGGAGAGCCGCAAAATCTTCCAGACCGGTTATTACCAGACGCTTCGGTTGCGACCGGCCGTGGGCGCCGACGCGTTCGCGGCCGCTCGCGCCGAGCTCGGTCGGGCCTGCGAGGCCTACGACTGGGCCAGCCGCATGCTTGGCAGTGAAAGCCTTCGCAACCCGTTGATCCTGGAGGCCGCCCGCCGGTTGATGGACGCGGGGGACGTCGCGCTCAGGCAGGCGGCGCAGGCACTGCCGCCCGAGCTGCCGGCGCCGCACGGAAGTACTGCACGGTCGCGCTGAGGCCGGCGTCGAGGCTGGTTTGCGGCCGCCAGCCCAGCACCTTTTCCACCTTTCTCGGATCGATCGCCGAGCGCCGCTGCTCGCCGGGTAGCGGCGGGCCGTGCTCCTCGGGCTGATCGCTCCCGGTCAGCCGCCTCAGCGAGGCAAAGATGCGGTTGATATCGGTCTCGACGCCGGTCCCCACGTTGAAGGCGCCCACGGCATCCGAGGTCAGGGCGCGCGCATTGGCGTCGGCCACGTCGCCGACGTAAACGAAGTCTCGCGTCTGCTTGCCGTCGCCGTTGATCCGGGCCTTCGCACCGCCCAGCAACCGCTGGCTGAAGATCGCGACCACCCCGGCCTCCCCGTGCGGGTCCTGGCGGGGCCCATAGACGTTGGCATAGCGAAGGGCGATATAGGACAGGCCGTGCAGGGCGTGGAAAGTCCGCAGGTACACCTCGGCCGCCAGCTTGGACGCCCCGTACGGAGACACCGGCAGCGCCGGGGCATCCTCCGGCGTGGGAACCAAATCCGTGTCGCCGTAGATCGCCCCGCCGGTCGAGGCGAAGAGAAAACGGCGGACGCCGTGCTGGACGCTGGCCTGTAACAGGGCCGCGGTCCCGAGCACGTTCACGCTGGCATCGAACACCGGGTCTTCGACCGAGCGGCGCACGCTGGCCTGGGCCGCCTCGTGGACGACCGCCTCCGGACGCTCGATCGTAAAGAGCTTCTCGAGCCAGGGCGAATGGACGTCCATCTGGTAGAAGCGGGCCGCGGCGGGCAGGTGGTCGACGTGGCCGGTCGACAGGTCGTCGAGGATCACCACGTCGTGGCCGCCGGCCAGCAGTCGATCGGCCACGTGCGATCCGATGAATCCTGCCCCGCCGGTGACCAGCACCTTCAACGCCGGTGGCTCAGGAGGAAGACGACGAGCCCGACCGCGATCAAGCTCCAGTAGCTGATCAGGCGGTCGAGGATCGCGACCGTAAACGCCTGCGACGCGGTCAGCCCGAAGAACACCAGGACGGCGATGATGCCGCCTTCGACCAGCACCAGCCCGCCCGGGAGGGCCGGGATGGTGGTGAGCAAGGAGGCGACCAGGGCGATGAACACGATCTGCGCCAGGCTGAGGGACAGGTGCAGGGGAAGCGCCTGGACGACCAGGTACAGGCGGGTGGATTCGGCCAGCCAGACGAGCACGGTCAGGCCGAGGAGGAAAGGCAGGCGGCCGGCAAAGGCGCTGAGCAGCCCGTGCTTGAACCGAGTGGCCCGCTCTCGAAGGCGCTCGGGCAGGTAGCGGGACAGCCGACCTTCGCTGTAGCGGATCACCAGCAGGCCGCCGATCAAGCCGCCGGCGATGGCCAGGCCCACGACGAAGGCCGGCAGGAACCGTTCGGGGACGGAGGCGCGGAAGCTGATCAGGCCGCTCACCACCAGCAGGCTCATCAGCACCAGAAAGTCGAGCGCCCGCTCGCTGAAGATCGTCCCCAGCCCTTTCGATCCGGAGACGTCCGTCTGCTGACGGAGCAGGTACGCCCGATAGAAATCCCCCATCTTCGCCGGGAGGACGCAGTTCGCGAACCAGGCCAGGATCACGATGTGAAACAGCTCACCGAAGTGTTCGGATTCACCGGTGTTGCGCAGCAATAATTCCCAGCGCACCGTGCGGACCACGAACGACAGGTAAAACGCCGCGATTGCCAGCCCATATATAAAGGGGTTGGTCTGGCTGATGGCACGAAGGCTGGCCCCGTAGTCGAGCTGCACATGGGTCAGCACGACAAAGAGAACGACGGCGAGGATGGCGAACGAGATCAGGGTGCGCGGATCGGTGAGGCGCTCGCGAAGGGCGGACCTCGGGACCGCCGCCTCCGGCGAAACGGCGGCGGGCTCCATCTTGCGGTTCAACATATCAGGGTCCGGCCGCGGCGCCCGCGCTATTCGGCGATCTTTCGGCGGCGGATGATCCTCTCTAACAACGGCATCCGGCGCTGCGGCTTGCCGCCTGTCCCGTACTGCCGGCGAACCTGCTCCTGCTCCCGAGCCTCGAGTACCCGGGGCACCCAGTCGGACTCGAGCATCGGCGACTCGCCGCCCTCCCAGGTCTTGAGGAAGAAGATGCCCTTGAGGGCCGTGAAGGGGATGGCCAGCTCCTTCACCTCGCTCTGATCGGGGGAAACCAGCGACAGGGTCACGCCGTACCGGGAGGGCCGCATCACGCGGTCGCTGTAGCCTCGCAGCACTTCGTGGTCGACGAAATGGATGGCGATCCGCTGATAGCGGCTCATGTCAACCGCGTTCGACGGCGACCGCGAGTCCAGCAGGACGTACTTGAGGCTGCTCAGCGGAACGAACGCCCCGCGGTTGTTGGTCCCCAGGTTGTGGACCTTGGTCTCGATGACGGGGAACTCCAGCTCCCGCCGGGGCGGGTCACCGTGCAGGGTCTCGCCGTCCAGGAAGCAGTAGATGGCGTGCGCCACGCTCCCCGCATTGTAGGGCCTGTTACTTGACGAGGTAGGCGAGCCCGCGGAAGTGCGGCACGTAGTGCGGGTTGAACTGGTCGATGTAGCCGGCCAGGTTCTGACGGTAACCTGGCGGCGGCCCGGGGTTGCACGGACTGCTGCCTGGGGTGCTGGCGATGTAGGCACCGTTCGCCAGGTTGCCGCCGTCGAGATCGACCTGCGGTGCGACGACTTCCCCGGTGACCGCGTAGACCGACGTACTGACGGCCTGCACGGTGACGACCGTTCCATGGGAGCCGTTCGTATCAGCGTCGAAGATGGAGCCCCAGATCTGGAAGGGATAGCCACCCGCGGGCGCCTTGGTGCCATCGATCGTCTCGCTCCACGGGGAGCCGTTGGGGCCGCTGATCGTGTCAGTCGTTTTGATGAAGAACGCGATGCTGTCCGTGCCACTGGAGACGAATGATGGGGCCGCGAAGAATACGCTGGGCGACGTGTTTCCGCTCGTGGTGGCGCTGAAACTCGAGTTGCCGTCGAAGACAAACACCACGCCGTTAGTGCCATCCGGAGCCGGCGGCAGGTCGGTCACGCCGCCGTAGGCTCCAAATTTCGGCTGGCCGTTGGAGGTGTTCGAAACCGTCCCACCAGTGATGTTGAAATTCACGTTGTCGAAGTAATAGATCCCGTTCTCGAACTCATACCGGACATTGTTATTGGTCAGGTTGATGTTGCTGTGATAGGTTCCCGGGTGATAGACGACGGGATTGATTCCCGATGGCGGGAGTGCGTCCGCCGGCTTGAGAGGCGGCTCGTAGTTCGGCGTTTGCTCGACGGGCTGGGATGTCGCGACGTTGTTGTACCAGTAGGTGACCAGCGCATGGGTGTCCGCGGCCTGCGAGTAGAAGAACTGGCCGTTGAGGTTGTTCCATCCGCCCCCAGGATTCGGGGCGTGCCACTTCGCGTTCGAGACCAGGCGCCCCTGGGTCGGACTCGGATTGCAGATGTCGGTGCCGTTGAGGCCGTCGTCGATCTGGACATTGCCATTCTGGTCGAAGTTGACGCTGTTCCCGTTACCGCCGGCATCGAAGCCGAAGATCGTGTAGGTCTTGTTGACGAACCCACCGTGGGCGTAGGCGTCGGCGACCACCGCGGAGCTGGTGAATCCGAGCACCGCGGCAAAGGTCAGCGGGACGTTGTAGGTCACCCGCACGTGGATCTCGTTCTGGTTGTTCCGGGACGGTACCCAGACCTGGACCGTCGCCGGAATGTGGGCGGCCGGCTCGGTGATCCCGCTGCCGTTATACGCGCCAGACGCTGGGTTGCAGTCGCCGTCCCGCGGCGTATCGATCAGACCCTGCAGGGCATAGACGGAGGCCTCACAGTTTGCCTGCCGGATCATGCTCGCGGTCAGGTTGACGCTTGCGCCGGCGGTGAGCTCCTGGGCGCCGGCCAGGGCGCCGGCGTCGGCGGCGTTCTGCACGTCGCGGCGCTGGAAGTAGAGCCGCCCGGCATCGAGCCCGAGCGCGATGATCCCAAACAAGGCTGTGGCGGAGAGCGCCACGATCACGAGGCTCTGTGCCTTCTTGCCGCGACGCAGCTGGATCAGCATTTCAGTACTCCGTCACCATGGTGGATTGCGCCGAGATCACCACGCCGTTGCCTGAGGCATCCCGGATTACCGGAATCCAGGGCTGGAAGAGAAACGAGATCTTGACAGTGACGCTGCCGCGGCCGGGGGTGCCGATCCCCGAGCTGTACCAGATAGTTCCCGTATTGGGCGTGGTAGGCGTCGACGGGCAGGGATTGCTGCTATTGGCGATGCAGGGATCGACCGTCAGGGCAAAACCGCCGCCCAACTTGCTCTGCACCGCACCAACCACCTGGGCCTTTGTCGGCAGCGGCGAGTCGAACGGAATGGCTGCGCGGGCGCCTTCACGAGCAGCGTCCGAAATGGAGTTGTAGATATAGACGGCCCGCCCGAGGTCGATGGTCCCAAGCAGGAGCATGAAGAACACCGGGGCGAGCACGGCGAACTCCACCATCGATTGACCGCTGTGGCGGCGCAAGACATCCTTTCGCATCAGTACTCCGCCCTGAAGACGGCGCTGGTGTTGATGGTGAGCTGGCCGTTCGCATCACCAACGAGCTGACCGATGATCGGCGTGATAAAGGTGAATTTGAAACTGGCTGACACCTGGATCGGGTATCCCGAGGTGCCCTTGGTGAAGTTGTCAGTTCTCCCCTGGTCGTTCGGGCTGACCTGGATGGCGCCTGCTGGCACCAGGAATCCGGTTCCCTGAAGCTCCTGGTTGACGCGGGCTGTGATGGCGGCGTCCGCGGGCGTCACACAGTTGGCCGGCCACGGGTTCGGAATCGGAGGGATGGTCGGGCAAGCGGGATTGAGCCCGAGATAATACGGCTGAACGGCATATCGGGCAGCCTCCCGAACCGCGTTCGTGATGGAGATCTGGTAATAAAATGCCCGGCCGAGGTCCAGCAGGCCCATCATGCCGATCACCAGGAATGGCACCATGACGGCCATCTCGGCGAGGGCCTGAGCTCGTTTCCCGCGTGAACGTGAGTGCGTTTGGGTCATGCCTTGTTTTCCTGAGCGGTTAGAATCGCCGCGGCGAGGCCACGCGACACACGACAAAACAGGTGAAATCCTGGGACTCCTTCGCAATTCAACGCCAGCCTATGCGAAAGCCTGTAGCGACCCCAAGAGCGGCCGAGTATCGTGACGGCCCCGTCGCGGGCCTGTTGCGGGCTTCTTTCAGAACTCGTTACGGCTCTGTTGTTATGCGGTCCTTAAGGTTCCACAGGCCGATGACGCTGGCGCTCGCCCTGGCACTGCTCTCGACGCAACCGGCGGTCGCGGCCGGCAACCTGACGCTACCGTTCGCGAACCCGAGTCCCCGGATCACGTCCTGGATGGACCATCACTACCCGACCCGACAGGACGACGGGACCATGATCCGCTTCGACGGCGCGACCGGTTACGCGTACGACGGCCATCGGGGTACGGATTTCGCCGTACCCTCCAATACCCCGGTGGTCGCCGCCGACGACGGCACGGTGATCTACAGCGAATGGAGCGACAGCGGGGGCTGGGGGGTCGTCATCGACCATGCCTACGACCGAACGGCGTACTTCCACAACAACCAGCTCTTCGTCTATCCGGGGCAGCACGTCTCCCGCGGCCAGTTGATCGCCTTGAGTGGCAGTACCGGCAACTCCACCGGCCCGCATCTGCACTTCGAGGTCCGTGATCTCCTGACGCCCTGGCATTCGATCGATCCCTATGGCTGGACCGGGCCCGGCCCGGATCCCTGGCGTTGGGACCTGGGCTACCTGTGGACGAGCAACCGGCCGGTGCCCTTCCTGCTACCGCTGGCGTTTGTGGGCGGCGCGCACTGGAATTACTGGTACGGCACAGATGGCCCGCCACCACCCGTGAGCTGGCGCCTGCGCGACGGCGGTCGCGGCCTCGGCGGCTATGCCGCGAGGTGGGATGCGGACCCCGGCACGAGCGCGCCCCGCACCCAGGCGTTCAGCGGCACCGCCGCGGTCCCGGGGCCCGGCTCCCATACCCTCCATGTCCGGGTCTTCGACCGGGCTGGGGCGAGTGCCGACATCACGTACCTATATCTATATGACGTCGAGTCGCCAAGCTCGGCGCTACGGGTCGACCGCAGCGCCTCGAGCGCGCTCAGCCTCCACTGGTCGGGAAGCGACACCCTCTCGGGCGTCAAAGATATCGGGATCGAGGTGGGTCAGGGGTCGTCGCCGCTGCGGCCATGGTTCTCACAGACCACCGACCTGGCGTCGGCCGGCCCGGCGGCGGGCGCGCTCCGCTTCCTGGGAGCGCCCGGAGGCGACTATCAATTCCGGCTGACCGTGCGGGACGCGGCGCGAAACCCGGCTCCGCCGGTGGTGCTGAAGGCGACGGTCCCGCCGCGCAGCGGACCACTGGCCACGGCCGCGGACCGCGCCATCCTTGGTCCGCTCCCACCTCAGCCCGACGGGGTGGCCCCGCTGGCGGGTCTCCGGCAGGAGCATCCCCTGCCGGATGGCGCGCTGCTGCTCGGCACCGATGCCGAGCGCCGTCCCTGTCGGCCCCGGCGTCGCTGGCGCCAGCCGTCGACGTCAGCCAGTCGATCTCGGGTACGGTCCGGCTGCTCGCCGACGGCACCACCTGGACGGAGTCTGGCACGGCTGGTTCGCGGTTTGCGGTCAACGCCCCGGTCCGGCTGCTGACCGCATCCGACGGGGCGCTGCTCGTGGCCGCGGCGGATGGGACGATCGTTGGCGGCACCAAGCTGACACCCGCCCTGCCAGCCGGCGCCACGCTCATCGATGCCGCTCTCTTCCCGGGGGGCCATTCGGGTCTCGCGCTCGACAGCGCTGGCGGTGTCCACGCGTTCGGCGGCGCCGACCCGGCGCTGGCGGCGCTGGCGCCGAATTGGACGCTGCCGGTTCAACCGGGCGGAATCACGCTGGCGGGGACGGCGCAGGCGCCGGCCGGGATTCTTACGGACGTCAGCGGTGACTGGCAAACCTTCGGCAGCATGCTGCTGCTGCCAGATGCGACCTTTGGCGGCCCGATCTTTGACCCGACGACCGGCTTATCAGTACGCTGAGCTAAAAGGAGGTATGGCCGCGTGGATGAGCCGAAACTCGACTCGGACGAGCTCAAGGTCGACGCCAAACCGGAAGGCGGTCCGGAATGCCCGACCTGTGGTGACCGGTTTCCGTCCCGGGAAAGCCTTCAGGCGCACATCGCCGACGAACACCAGAGAACTTAGCCGGTAGCGCGAAGCGGCGAAACGGTCGGTTCGCCGTACAGACGCCGGAGGGCGGTGACCGCGTAATCGACGTCGTCGCTCGTCACCCCCCGGTGGGTGACCATGCGCCAGCGAGACGGCGAGGCCTGGTCAAGAAGAACGCCGACGCTGCGGCACCGTTCGATGAACTCGCCGGCGGTGAGTGGCGGCCGGCAGTCGCCGAAGACCATGTTCGTTTCGACCCGTGCCAGGTCGATATCGATCCCCGGCAATCCCTGCAGACCTTCGGCGAGCCGTCGGGCGTTGGCGTGGTCATCGGCAAGGCGGTCCACCATCTCATTGAGAGCGCACAGTCCCGCGGCGGCGAGCACCCCCGCCTGCCGCATGCCCCCACCCACCATCTTGCGCATGCGGCGGGCGCGCTCGATGAACTCCGCCGAGCCGGCCAGTATCGATCCGACCGGAGCGCTCAGCCCCTTCGACAGACAGAACATCACCGAGTCCACGGGGATGGTAAGGTCGCGCACGTCGGCCCTGAGCCCGATCGCCGCGTTGAAGATGCGCGCGCCATCCAGGTGCACCGGGAACCCCGCCTCGTGGGCGACGGCGCAGAGCGCCTGCGTTTGTGCCGGGCTGAGACAGGTTCCCCCCTTGCGGTTGTGAGTGTTCTCGAGACAGAGCAGTCCGGTGGGCGGTTCGTGAATGTCATCCGGCCGGATCACGGCCCGCACCTGGTCGGGGCGCAACCGGCCGTCCGCAGTCTCGAGCGGGCGGAGCTGGAGGCCGGCGACCACCGACGCGCCCGCCACCTCGTTCTGGAAGATGTGGCTGTCGACTTCGAGGATGACTTCCGCTCCCGGCTGGGTATGGCTGAGGAGGGCGCAGAGGTTGCCCATCGTCCCGCTGGGGACGAAGAGCGATGCCTCCTTGCCGACCATCTGCGCGGCGCGGTCCTGCAGGCGGTGGATGGTCGGATCTTCATCCCAGACGTCATCCCCGACCTCGGCGGTCGCCATGGCGGCGCGCATCGACTCGGTGGGCAACGTGAAGGTGTCGCTGCGGAGCTCGACCGTGCGCGTCACGATCAAAAGTTTATCGCCCGAGTTGCGCGTAGATCAGCGGTCGGGAAGCGATCACGTCCGTGATCGAGATATCCGTCTTCCGCTGGATATTCACCTGCACCCGAGTCTGCAGGGTGCTCGCGGACAGGTCGGCGGCGGGCTGGAGCTGCTCCGGGTCGCCGATCACGAGCAGCGTGAACGGCGCGCTCAGGCTTCGTCCGCCGATCAGCAGGTTCTGACCTCGGCTGATGATCGGCGTGCTGCCGATGATCCGGTAGCCGTTGAGCGAAAAGGCCTCGGCGCCCGCATTGCGGAGACTGTTCAGGGCGTCCTGGAGCTCGAAGTCCATGATCGACCCCTGAATCCCAATCTGCAGCCCGGGCCCCCGTACCGGGACCTCGCCACTGATCTCGCGCAACATGGTCAGCTCTTTCTCAATCGCCTGGGAGTCGGCACCTCCGGCGGTGAGCGCCTGGCGCAGCTGCGCTTCCTGCTGCGACAGCGCGGCAGTTTGCTGGATCAGCTGGTTATTGGCGCGGTTGAGGTCGTTGATCAGCAGCGCCACGCTGGTGTCGTCCTGGGCGGCGAGGGTACGGGCCACCGCGGCCTGCGATCGGAGCTGGATCACGATGAGAAACCCGAGTGCCAACCCGATCAAGCTGATCACGATCAGCCGTTGGGTCCGTGCCGTGCGATCAGCTGAGCGGTTGGGCATATTTCACCAGGAAGGTCGCGTCGTAAGCCGGAAGGCTGACGCGAGTGCTGCGCACCCAGCTCAAACCGAGACCGTAGATCCGGCTGCGGCTCTTGAGCTCGGCGAGCTGGTCGGGGTTCCCGAGGCCGGTCGCCAGCGAGGACGGATCCCCGATCGCCGTCACGGTATAGGGCGCGCTCAGCCGGCTGCCGTTGTTGACCAGGATGTTGACGCCGGCGTAGTGGAAGGCCGTCGTGGGCACGATCCGCTGGCCGTTGACCGCGATCGCTTCTGCGCCGCTGGCCCACAGCAGATTGACGATGTCCTGCAGATCCTGGTAGTGGACCGTCCAGCCAAGCGAGCGATCGGCAGGATCGTTCGGATCTGAGCCGTCGTGCAGCAGGACGGTGACCCCCGGCCCATGCAGGGCCGTCAATCCGGCGACGGTTTTTTCATCGTCGAGCTGGGTTTTCACCTGCTGGGCGGCACTGGAGCGGCGGGCGCTCTCGTCCTCCCCCGATTTGACGCTGGCCTGCAGCGTCTGGACCCGCGCTTTGAGCGCTCGGTTCTGATCCTCGAGCTGGTTGACGCTCTGACGCAGGGCCTGTTCACGCGCCAGGCGGTTGGAGGGAGGCAGCGGCTGGCTCCGGAACTGCGTGGCGGCGAGGCCGGTGACGAGGAAGGTGGCCAGCGAAACGCTCGCCAGCACGGTCATCCGTGGCGTCACGGTGCCGTGTAGTGTAATGGGTGCCGAGCGGAGACTCAGGCCAGGGGGCCGGCGTGAAAAGCAGGAGGAAGCATGGCTCAGAAAGTTGAGGCGGCGCCGTTCAAAGGCTTTGCCGAGGCGGATCCAGACCAGGCCAATCCATGGAAGATCGCGCAGCGACAGTTCGACATCGCTGCCGACGCCCTCGGGCTCGACCCGAACATGGCCCGAGTGTTACGCGAGTGCAAGCGTCAGCTGATCGTCACCTTCCCGGTCCTGATGGACGATCACACCATCCAGATGTTCACCGGCTTCCGGGTGCATCACAACGTCGATCGCGGCCCAGCCAAGGGTGGCATCCGCTATCACCCGGGCGTCACCATCGATGAGGTCAAGGCACTGGCGATGTGGATGACCTGGAAGTGCGCCGTGGTCGGGATCCCCTACGGCGGAGCCAAGGGTGGAGTGATCGTGGATCCCAAGCGGCTGAGCCGTAACGAGCTGGAGAACCTGACCCGCCGCTACACCAGCGAGATCAGCATCCTGATCGGGCCCGATCGGGATATCCCAGCACCCGACGTCAATACCAACGCGCAGATCATGGCCTGGATGATGGACACGATCAGCATGCACGCCGGCCATTCAGTGCCGGCAGTCGTGACTGGCAAGCCACTCGGTATCGGTGGTTCGGAGGGCCGACCGGAAGCCACCGGTCGCGGCTGCATGCTGACCACCATTGCGGCGCTCAAGCACCTTGGGATCCGCCCCGAAGACGCCACCGTCGCCGTCCAGGGGGTGGGCAACGTGGGCTACACCACCGCCAAGTTGCTGGCCGAACGGGGCTGCAAAGTGATCGCGGTCAGCGATTCGAATGGCGCCTGCTACAACGACGACGGCATCGAGCTCGACGAGGTGGTTCGGGAAAAGGAGCTGAACGGCCGGCTGCGTCAGAAGGTGTGCGAATTCATCTCGAATGAGGAGCTGCTCGAGCTGCCCGTCACGGTGCTGGTGCCGGCAGCGCTCGAGAACCAGATCCACCGAGGGAACGCCAATCGCATCAAGGCCAAGATCGTCTGCGAGGGCGCCAATGGACCGACCACCCCGGAAGCGGACGAGATCCTCTACGACAAGGGCGTCTTCGTGATTCCGGACATCCTGGCGAACGCTGGTGGCGTGACCGTTTCCTACTTCGAGTGGGTGCAGGACCTGCAGGAGTTCTTCTGGGACGAGCACGACATCAATGAGCGGCTGGAGCGGATCATGATGCGGGCATTCGATAACGTGCTCAAGGTCAGCCAGGAGAAGAAGATCATGATGCGCACCGCCGCCTACGTTCTGGCGGTGGACAAGGTCGCCCAGGCGACCACGATTCGCGGCATCTACCCCTAGCTCGTTTCTTTCAAGTCGACCACGGTACCGCCGGTGACGCGCTGGAGCTCCGTCGGCGTGATCGGAAAGACGTGCCGGGGAGTGCCTGCCGCGGCCCAGACGAGGTCGTACTGCAGCAGGTCGCGATCGATGTAGGTCGGGACGGGCGCCGCAAAACCGAGCGGCGGCACGCCGCCGATGGCAAAGCCGGTGGCCTGGCGAACCGCGTTCGCATCCGCCCTGGAAATTGATGTTCCGGTCGATGCGCCCAGCCGGGCGAGATCCAGTTGGTTCGCCCCGGAAACGAGAGCAAGCACCGGCGCATCGCCCGCCATGAAGACCAGCGATTTCACGATCTGACCCACGCTGGTCCCGATGGCGTCCGCCGCTTCTTGCGCCGTCCGCGTCGATACGCCGAATTCCCGGATGCGCGGTGCCACACCCGCCACGCTCAGGGCGGCGCGCACTCGGTCCGGAGCGGAAAGATGTTGAACCATATTGAAGGCCATCCGTTATAATCCCCGAAAACCACTCGTCCTGAGGACCACGCATACCCTTTGAGTGCGACACGGTTTCGGAGCCGGCGACCATGAGTGTGCGTGCGCCCGCCAAGCCCTCGATCTTCGAGAGCAGCGACACCCTTGAGCTCGGCCGCTTCAAACGCGCTCGCCGCGCCTACGGGTTCGACGAGGTCGCCCTGGTGCCGGGGCGGGTGACGATCAACCCCGATGAGGTTGATTCCTCCTTTGAGCTCGGGTCGCTCCGACTCGCGGTTCCGATCCTGGCGGCGGCCATGGACGGCGTGGTCGATGTCCGCTTTGCGGTTGAGATGGGGCGGTTGGGTGGGATGGCTGTGCTCAACCTCGACGGCCTGCAAACTCGTTATGCCGACCCGACGAGCGTCCTTCGGGAAATCGCCGAAGCGCCGAGGGACCGCATCAACGGCCTGCTGCAGAAGCTCTACCAGGCTCTGATTCGGGAGCAGCTGATCGGTGAGCGAATCACGGCGGTCAAGCGCGCTCGGGTACCGGTCGGCGTCTCGACCGTTCCGGCCCAGGCCACCCAACGCGCCCGCCTGGTG
>Ga0209577_10003478_pt1 | contig 14831 bp, 8 predicted proteins | sample GraSoiAngelo_109_FD_185874 | JGI IMG/M metagenome (GOLD analysis project Ga0209577, IMG submission 185874) | Grasslands soil microbial communities from the Angelo Coastal Reserve, California, USA - 14_0903_12_20cm (SPAdes) (version 2) | ecosystem: Environmental > Terrestrial > Soil > Grasslands ...
CGAGGGTCAGGCCGCCGATAGCTTTGATGTTTTTGTTTAACCTCGTAGCGGTTTGTTTCAGCAACGCCCAGCCGACTTCGCCGATGAGGCAGGCGCCGCGGGGATCGAAAGTGGTGACGCGGGCGTCGACGTAAAAGTCGCTCTTCGCGCCGGAAGCCAGAGTGAATTCGCCGTGAAAAACGGATTTTTTTTGGAGGAGGGCACGGAGTTGGTCTTTGGCCGGCAAACTCGTCATCACCTTCTCATTCCGCAGTGCGATTGTCTTGGCAAGCCGATTAAGCTCCGAGCTAGACTGGCGTTTCACGCGAGGTCTGAGTCGACTGGGGAGCGCAGGCTGCCAGCCTGCAAGTCTCGGCAGCTTGCCGAGACTATTCGCAACAACTAATCGTGGCGCATTTGATTGATGTTGCGGCAGCTGCAGGCTAGCAGCCTGCGCTCCCCGGAAAGGGACACGGCCGCCGCTATAGAAGAAATGAACGCGCCTCGCGCGCGTTATCACTTCATTCGGTCAAAGGTTTTCTGGAGAATTTGTTGATCGTTGGCGCTGCCGAGTTTTTCGCGCGTGCTGTCGATCCATTTTTTTTCCAACGCGTTCTTGGTGGGACGATCGGTTTCGTAGAAGACGCCGAAGACGCCGGGGAATGGGAGCTGTGCCAGTTTGTAGGCGGCGAGCTCGTCCGTCACGTCGTGACGGAGTTCGTCCTCGGAAGTGTTGTCCCATTTCTTTTCCTGGATCAACTCGAAGGCGCCGCCCTTGCGCGGATTGGCCGGATCGAAGGCGCCGGGGAAAAATTCAACGCACTCACTCAAGCATTCGATGACAGAAAAACCCGGATGATCCATTGCGCGCTCGATCATCTGCATCATGTGATTGACCTGCGTGGCGTGAGTCCTGGCGACAAAGGTGGCCCCGGATGCGATCAGTTTTTTCATGGCGTTGACCGGTTGATCGATCGCGCCCTGCGGATCGGTCTTGCTCTTGAACCCGATCGGCGAGGTGGGGGACGTCTGTTTCTTCGTCAGGCCGTAAACGAAGTTGTCCATGATGAAATAGGTGAGGTTAATATTTTTGCGCGCGCCGTGATCGAGATGGTTCCCGCCGATGGAAAACCCATCGCCGTCGCCCCCGAAGAGAAAGACGTGCAGATCGGGCCGGGCAAGACTGATGCCAGTCGCGAGCGGAACGGCACGGCCGTGAATGAAATGGGCGCCGTGGCCGTTAACGAAATAAGGAAAACGCGATGAGCAACCGATCCCGGCCAGAGTGACGATCTTTTCGTGATCGAGCTGGCGTTTCTCGAGGACTTTGTAGAAGGAAGCGAGGACGGCGAAGTCGCCGCAGCCAGGGCACCAGGTGGGATGATCGGCGGTAATGGCCTTTTTGGTTAACTTTTCCCTCGGTGGAATCTCAGTGGTAGTTACAGAAACGCTCATGTGAGTTGCGCTAAATTCGAAAGCAAACGGTCCGAGCCGGACCGGTGGTAAACGCTCAACATCCAACAGCCAACATCGAATTTGGAAGTCCTGTTTTTCTTGTCACCCATCGCCTTGTTACTCGTTATTCCGTCTAAGTCTTTACCACGAAGAGGGGTGAAACGCGAGCGACAGACGTGAGAAAATAGACCCCGGTGACGCGCCGTTAAGTCGAGCCCTCTCGATCCTTTGAAGGCAAGTCGGCGAGCAGCTCGCGCACTTCTTCGTCAGTGGTTTGGGAAAAATCTGCGTAGTATTGGCCGACACCGATGAAGGCGGCGGGGGTTTGCAGGCAAATGACTTCGTCGGCAGCGGTCTTCAAATCCTGACAGGTAATTGGCGCGCCGATTGGAACGGCGACGATAATTTTGGCGGCGCCTTGCTGACGCAGCGCGGCTACCGCTGCTCTCATGGTCGCGCCGGTGGCAAGTCCGTCATCGATCAGAATGACGGTACGACCTTTGAGCTCAGGCGGGGGCCGATCCTTGCGATAGTTGCGCTCCCGCCGCTCCAATTCCTCGCGTTCAATCGCAGTGACCATCTCGACGATCGCTTGCGCATCGGGGATGACGTAAAGCACATCCTCGTTCAGAACGCGAACGCCGCCGGGAGCAATCGCGCCCATGGCGAGTTCTTCGTGACCCGGCACGCCGAGTTTGCGCACGACAAAAACATCGAGGGGCACACCGAGCCGCTGCGCGACCTCAAATGCGACCGGCACACCTCCACGCGGCAGACCAAGAATAATAACGTCGTCGCGTCTGGCGTAACTCAGCAATTCTTCCGCGAGCTGCCGACCCGCATCAGTCCGGTCCTGAAAAATTTGGAATCGAAGCACGGCCTGCAGCGCCGGTTAACCTTCGGGCGCGAGCTCGGGCGTGCCAGTTACTCGCGTCGGCACGAGACGGATGGCGGTTCCCACTGTTTCCTCCGAAGGCGCGTCGCCGGATTCATGATACTCGGCGTCCTGATTCACCTGCCATAGATCGTAAAGCTTGGTGTTGGCGATGATATTTTCGGCGCAAAGCATTGCCGTCATCATGGCGTGATCCTGGTTGTTGTACTTGTGCATGCCGTTACGGCCGACGAGATGGAGGTTGGGGTAACGGCGGTCCAGTTCTTCGCGAATCGTCGCGACATGCTCGGCGTAGTGATCGTCATAAACCGGATAGGCTTTTTTCTGACGCACGACACATCCATCGAGGAAATCGCCTTCATGCGCCAAACCGATCTGGATGAGCTCGCGCTTGGCCAGCGCAATCAGGTCGTCGTCTTTCGAATCCCACAGCCCGTCGTGTTCGAAACAAAAATACTCGAGTCCGTAACAGGCCTTGTCCGGATCGGGCACCATTTCGGGCGACCAGGAACGGAAGTTTTGGATGCGACCGACCTTCACGCTCGGGTCGTGGATGTAGATCCAGTTGTCATGAAAAGCGTCGCGGTTTTTCAGGATCAACATGACGGTGAGGAAATCGCGATATTTCAAGGAATCGGCCGCGCGCGCTGCTTCTTCGGAAACAGCGGGCGCGAGACCATTAATCAATTCCCGCATGGGCGCTGAGGAAATGACGTGCTCGGATTCAAGTGCATATTCGGTCCCTTCCTGATCGCGATAAATCGTGGTCCAGGTCCCGTTAGCGTCGTCATATTCGCAACGGATCACACGGCAACCCATGTGGATCGCGCCACCCATCGCTGTCGTTTTCTCCGCGCAGATTTCCCACATCATCCCCGGTCCGCGCCGTGGGTACTTGAAGGAATTAATCAGGGTCTTGATCACCTTGGAGCTGTCTTGGGGACGGCGGTGCGGGAAGAGCGCGTTCTTGATCGCGCTCCCCAAGGACAAGCCCTTGATGCGTTGCGCAGCCCAATCAGCCGAAATTTCCCGGCAACTCATTCCCCAAACCTTTTCGGTATAACTTTTGAAGAAAGTATTGAACAGCCGTTTGCCGAACTGGTTGCTGACCCAGTCTTCGAAGTTCCGCGGTTCGCGGACCGGCATAAGACGCGCCTTCAACCATGACAAGACACAAAGCGTGGATTTGAGCAGGCCGAGTTTCACCAATGCTTCAAAAGGCCGTAGTGGATAGGCGAAAAATTTTCCGCCGTAAAAAATTCGCGAGCTGCGCGGCCGGTCGAGCATGTCGTTTGGCAGGATCTCGCTCCAGAAGTCATTCACTTCTTTCGACTTCGAGAAGAAACGATGGCCGCCGATGTCGAAATGGAAACCCTTGTAGGTCGCGGTGCGAGAAATGCCGCCGACGTAAACCGGATCGGCTTCCAACACGGTGACATCGACCTCATTCTTCGATAAAAGATAGGCAGCGGTCAGACCGGCCGGGCCGGCACCGATGATGGCGACATTCGTTTTCATTAATTCAGGCAACCCAGTTTCCTCGCGTAAAATTCCAAATGTACCAGCTTTCGAGGCCCAGCCCTGCCGCGCCGATCAACGCGATTGCAGTCACCGCGGTCGCTCGGCCCAGCCACGAGCGGAAGGGAAGATTGTGCAAATAATGCAAAAGCGCCAGCACGATAAGCGGATGCAAACAAAACTCGTATCGCAGCATACTTTCCATATTGACGCAAGCGACGCCCGAGACGGAGAGGAAATAGAGAACGAAAGCTACAAAATAAAATACGATGCGCACAGAACGATTGGTTGGACGTTGCCTAGGGAAAAAAAATTCGGCGGCAAACATTCCGAGCAGTACTAGCCCGCCGAGCGTCATCGCCATCTGGCTCATCTCAGTGGGATTAGCCAGGTCCGGCAGGAGCCAGTGGTAGCTTGATGGTTTAAATATGGCGAGGTAATCGGGTTGGATGTCCCAGCCGAACCGCTGCGTCAGCATGTAAATATCCCAATGCCCCCAGCAGAATTGGCAGTAGACGAAAAACCCGAGCCCGCCGAGCATGGCCGTGGCGCTGAGCAAGATGGCGCGACCATAATTTGGCAGCCAGTTGCGAACATCCCTCAGACTCGCTGCGTCGAGTTCCCAAATTTTTTTGATCAACGGAGCCAGGGCGCACGGTAATCCGACAATCCGGGTTGCCGACATGACAATGCCGTGGATCGCCGCCAGAACCCGGGCGCGTCGCGTTTCAGCGGCACTCCAGTAAAGGAAGCCGATCAGTGCCATTAAAAACAGTGACTCCGAATAGCCCGCGACGAGGAAGAAGGCGGCCGGATGAGAGAGAATGGCGAGGGTGCCGAGAAACTGCCAACTGAAAGGGAGGTTCCAACGTTCTCCGAAGAGAAAGAAATAGCTCCAGAAACCCCAGGCCGCCAATTGGGCAGTAATTAGTAAGGCGTCTTCGGCGTCGAGGTCGAGAGCACGGTGCAATATCCAAGCAAGAGCAGGGTAGGCGGGGAAAAAACCGGTATTGGAGACTTCCATCATCTTGTGGGAAATAGGCGGGACGATGGTCTGATAACCGCGGTCGACGATGTTGGCGAACCAGTGACTATCGTGTTGAACGAGTGTGCGATAGCGGTATTCGAAGGGGCCCTCAGGAGCGAGAAAAAAGATCGCGACCACGATCTGGAGGATGGTGACAACGAAACCGGCGCAAAGCGCTTTGGCCGTAGCGGGGATCCGGTTCATAACGCGCGCCTGTGGAAGGGCAGAGGAAAACGGAAGGGCCGGAGGAATGCAAGGCTCTTCCAGCACAGTTTCCCCCATATTATATAGGACCTTATGTAGTACCATAGTACTGCTCGTCAGGGTGCGGTTTTTTGACGCTGCTGCCCTCGCTTTATTCGCGTCTCGGCTCACGGAGCGGCTGCGCGTCGGTAGGGGCGATTCACTGAATCGCCCCGGGGACACCGTTTCAGGCGCATAAACGCAGGCAATTTGGGGGTAATCGCCCTGCCTACGCGGCGAGGTCGGATTCGCCCACGAGGGCGCTATACAAACTTTCGTACTGTTGCGCCGACCCCGGCCAGGAAAATTCCCGCTCCATGGCCCGACGGATCAGGCCGCTCCAAAGAGCGCGATCGGGAAACAGAAACCGAGCACGTTTAATCGAGTCCCAAAACGCGTCCGACGAATAGTTGTAGCAAAGAAAACCGTAGCCAGCCTGTGCTGGAGGGAGTGTCGGGTCATAATCCTGAACGATTTCCTGAATGCCCCCGCTGGCGTGCGCGATTGGGATCGCGCCATATCGCAAGCTATACATTGCGATCAATCCGCCTGGTTCAAACTGGGATGGAACGAGCGTGATGTCCGAGCCCGCTTCGATCAAGTGTGCGAGTCGATCATCGTAATGGCGGCGATAAGCGAATCGTGCCGGGTAACGCCGGGAAGCAATGGCGAGAGTGGTTTCGAACCCGGGATCGCCTTCGCCGAGAATGATAAGGCGGACATCATCCGAGAGCATGCGATCGAACAGCGGGGTGAGAATGCCAAAGCCTTTTTCCGCGACCACGCGCGTAACCATTCCAACAACCGGTCCACGCGGTGCCGGCGCCAGCCGCATGTCGGCAAGGAGAACGTCGCGACAAATCATTTTGCCCCATAATTTCCCGGCGGCGAAGCGGGCCGGTAAAAGCGGATCGGTCTCCGGATTCCAGCGGTCATAATCGGCCCCGTGCAAAATGCCGCTGAGCTTGTGGGCATTTTCGCGGAGAACGGCATCGAGTCCGCAGCCGCCTTCCGGCCGCAGGATTTCGTGCTTGTAATGTTCACTTACCGTGGTGATGCGATCGGCGAAAACGATCCCGCCTTTCAAAAAATTAAGGCGGCCGAAGAACTCGACACCGCGCAGCGAGAAAAATCGCTGCGGTAAATTAGTGAGAGCGAAATCGAGCCCCCAAAAACTTCCCTGCTCTCCCAGTCTATGAATCGTTAGGACGGTGGCAAAGGGCAAATTGTGGGCGTGAACGTAGGCGGGAATGAGCGCGGCTGCCCAATCATGGACATGCAGGATTTCTGGCGCCGGGGTCAGGCGCCGTGCCAGCTCGATGGCGGCTTTGTTGAAAAAGATAAAACGCGCGGCGTTGTCTTCGTAGGCGGTTCCATGTTCACCATAAATTTCCAGGCGATCGTAGAATTCATCGCAGCGAACAAAAAAAACCTGGACCCCGGTTGCGGTTCGACTTTCGAAATATTCGGCAACATGATTTTTATCGCCAACGCGGATGTCGACGGTGACGCCAGTATCGTTGGCCTCGATCCGTTTGTTCTCGCGCAGTTCGCGATAAAATGGCAGCACGAGGCTGACTTCGTGGCCGCGCTCGCGCAATTCGTGAGGTAGAGCATCGAGCACGTCGACGAGCGCTCCAGCGCGTTGCAACGGCGGTCCTTCCGCACTGATCATCAAGATACGCATCGGATGTTTGATGTTCGATGGTTGAGGTTTGATGTCAAAAGGGTAGCGCGCGCCTCCTCTGCATAGTATCGGACACTCTGTCCGATACATTTAGAGAAAGCTTCGCAGAATCCGAAGCTGAGCGCGCAAGATGCGCGCGCTACACGGCGTATTCTCGTTTTACCCAGTCGAGCGCTTCCTCGCGCGTTTTGAGTGCGCCTTCGAGTTGGCGCGTTTCCACTGCTTCGAGTATTTCGCCGAACTTCGGGCCCGGTTTCATTCCCATCGCGATTAAATCATTTCCCGTGACCAATGGCGGCGGGATGATGGGCTCGTTCGCAAACTCTTCCTTTTTGCGCTGAAGAAATTCGTAATTGTCCAGCATGGCATGACTGCTCGCGCAATCGACCCGATGCAGTTCCATTTCATCTTCAAAAGTCGGTCGCGCCATGAATCGCTTCAGTCTGGCCACGCGCATCCGCGGCACATCCTTGAAGACCATGTGTTGGCGCACCATTTCCACGCTGGCGTCGATTTCCGCCCGCGAAAAACGTAACCGTTCCATGATCTTTTCAGTCATTTCCGCGCCGATTCGGTCGTGTTCGTTAAAACGAATGCGGCCGTCGGCATCGACTGTGGCGGTGACCGGTTTCGCGATGTCGTGCAGGATGACACTGAACACGAGCGGCACGGAAACTTTTTCCGGCAAAAGCTTGAGCATGAGGCGGGTGTGCTGAAATACATCGCCCTCCGGATGGAACTGGGGCGGCTGCTCACAACCTTTCATCGGCTCAATTTCGGGAAGAACGGCGCGCAGCAGCCCTGATTGATCGAGCAAATCCCAGCCGCGCAACCGATGCGGCGAGAGAAAAATGCGCACTAGCTCATCGCGAATCCGTTCCGCGCTGATCTCGCTGATGGAGGCGGCGTTTTGTGCGAGCGCGTTCCAGGTTTCCTTTTCGATTTCAAACTCGAGGACGGTGGCGAAACGGATAGCGCGTAGCAGTCGCAGACGATCTTCGGAGAACCGTTGTCTCGGATCGCCAATGGCGCGGATCAATTTTGCTTTAAGATCGGTCCGCCCGTCGACGAAATCGATCACTTCATTTTTGGCGGGATCGAAAAACATTCCGTTGACGGTGAAATCGCGGCGGCGCGCGTCTTCCTCCGGCGAAGAAAAGTGAACTTCGGTGGGTCGACGTCCATCTAGGTAGACGTCGTCGGAGCGGAAGGTCGCAATTTCGAACTGCAATCCGTTTTCCAAGACAACGATGACGCCGAAATGCGCGCCGACCGCATACGTGCGCGCGAAAATTTTCTGCACCTGCTCCGGGCGCGCATCGGTGGCGATGTCGATATCTTTCGGCGGAAGCCCGCGGACCATGTCCCGAACGCAACCACCGGCGAAGTAGGCGAGGTGGCCGTGCTGGCGCAGTTTTGTCGCAATGGCGCGCGCGGTTTCCTGCATGGCTGTTGTGCTCACGACGGCAGTGTAGCCGTCCCGCTGGTCGGGGCGAACGAGAATCACGGCGACAGAGCGCCGTAGCTACAACCCCTTCGGTTTGGCGCCATCGCTGGACGGTTTTTGGCGCAGGGTGTGAACGATAAAGCAGACCACTGCGATGCAGATGCAGGAGTCGGCGACGTTGAAGGCGGGAAAGGGATCGGCGAAGCGAACATGCAGATTGAAGAGAAGAAAATCGGTGACGTGACCGAGAATGATTCGGTCGGTGAGGTTGCCCATGACGCCGGCGAGAAGCAACGCTAGGGAGAGGTCGCGCCAGACATCTGGGTGACCTCGCTTCCGCAGCAGAGTGAAAAGCACCGCAACCATTGCGATCAACGATAGGACGATGAAAAAGGCGTTATTGTTCTTGAAGGAACCGAAAGCTGCGCCGGTGTTGGTAACGTTCACGAGGTAGAACCAGCGACGGATAATCGCGAGGTTCGAGTCGGCATCGAGGTGTCGCAGGATCCAATATTTTGTGATCTGGTCGAGCGTGTAGAGGGGTAGGGAGAGGAAAGCGATCCATTTCATGAGTCGTTAAATTGTTAAAAGCGTTAGAAGTTAAATCGGTCGAGCGCGGCCATCTCTTTTTAACGATGTAACCTTTTTAACTTTTTAACCTTTGCTTCCCAGTACCACATTCTCGCAGCGATCACATAAGTCCGGATAGGTTTTGCTTGTGCCCACATAGGCCCGATGGCGCCAGCAGCGCGCACATTTGGCAAACGCAGTTTTCTCGACCGTAGCGGACGGTTCGGTCGCATCTTCAATGATGAGATCGCTGAGAATAAAAAATTCCTCGAGCTCTTCTTTTGAAATCCCGCCAATCAGTTTTCGATCGCATTTCAAAGTGACACGAGCCTCGAGCGAGTTACCGATTAGTTTGTCCTGTCGCGCTTTTTCCAGCGCCTGACCGATGACGCCGCGGAGTCTTAGCAGCTGATCAATTTGCTGGCTCGCGGCTGAATCGCGCACGCGACCGTCGGCTTCCGGGAATAATTGCAGGTGGACGGAGCTTGTCGCTGCAGAGCGATAGCCCCATGCCTCTTCCGCCGTGAAAACGAGAACGGGCGCGAGTAAACGGCAAAGGGCATCGAAAATTTTGTGCATGGCAAACTGGGTAGCGCGGCGGCGCGGCGAATCCGGGGCGTCGCAATACATCCGATCTTTGGTAATGTCGATGTACAGGCTGCTGAGATCGACGGCGCAAAAATGATTGATGCTGTGATAAACCTTGTGGAACTCGAAGGCGGCATACGCGCTCCGGCATTCAGCGATGACATGATCGAGTCGATCGAGAATCCAGCGGTCGATCATTGTAGCTGCTGCCGTTGGCTGCGGCCCGCGGTCAGCGACCCCGGCTACAGAATAATCAAGCAAATTCCCTAACAAGATGCGGAGGGTATTGCGAATGCGTCGGTAGGTGTCGCCGAGACGGGTGAACATCTCCTCGGAGAACGGAACGTCGTCTCCGAAGTTGATGCTGCTCGCCCACAAGCGAATCAAATCAGCGCCGTACTTTTTGACGAAATGCCCGGCGTCCATCGGCTTGTCATAAGTGCCGGACTTGGAAATTTTTTTGCCGTCGAGATCGACAACAAAGCCGTGCGTGAGGCACATTTTGTAAGGCGCGCGATCGCTCAGCGCGATGCTGGTCATAAGTGAGGATTGAAACCAGCCGCGATGCTGATCGGTGGCTTCGAGATACATGTCGGCCGGGTCGCGTAATTCCGGATGAGTCGCGCAAACGGCCAGATGTGAGACCCCGCTATCGATCCAGACGTCAATGGTGTCGTTGCGTTTCGTTGTGCCTTCCGGAAGCCCGAGTTCGCGCGCGAGCTCCGCGTCGCTGAATTCGAACCAGACGTTAGAGCCGCGCTTCGCGACAAGGTCGGCGAGTTTGCGGATCCAATCGGCGTTAAGTGTGGCGCGATCGTCTATATAGAAGACCGGTAAGGGCACGCCCCAACTTCGCTGGCGCGAGATCACCCAGTCCGGGCGCGATTCCACCGTGCCGGCAATACGATTTTCACCCCAGGAAGGCACCCATTTTACGTGGTGATGAATGGCATCGAGTGCTTTGCTGCGGATATCGTCGAGGCGAATGAAGAATTGTTCGACCGCGCGAAAGATGATCGGCGTTTTCGAGCGCCAGCAATAGGGATAGGTGTGGTGAAAATTTTGTTCGGCCAGGAGCATACCTTTGGCGCGCAGAATGCGAATGATGTCCGCGTTGGCGTCAAAAACATATTTGCCGACCAGTTCCGGAATCCCGACCTCGTTAGTATAGCGGCCGTGATCGTCAACGGGCGAGAGAATGGGAAAACTGTTTCGTGATCCGAGGACGTAATCGTCTTCGCCATGTCCAGGCGCGATGTGGACCGCGCCGGTGCCGGTATCCATGGTGACGAACTCGGCGGTCAGAACCACGGCTGTGCGCGGAAGAAAGGGGTGTTGCGCGCCGATGCCTTCGAGTCTGTCGCCGGGGAACGATTCCATCGGTTCGCCGGTCGGCTGGAAGCCGGTGGCGGCGCAAAATTGCGGGACTAGTTTGTCGGCGAGCACGAGGGTTTCTGTCTGGGGTGTTGAGCTTCCTCCCGTATTCGCGCGAGTGAATTCCTGGACGACGTAGATTTCTTTTGGATGAACGGCGATGAGCAGATTCGCCGGAAGGGTCCACGGCGTGCTGGTCCAGATTGCAATGCTCGCCTTGTCTTTGAGCCGCCCGGAAATGATCGGGAACTTCACGAAGACGGTGGTGTCGTCGCGCTCCTGATATTCCACTTCCGCTTCCGCGAGGGCGGTCTGTGCGCCTGTGCTCCAGAAAACCGGTTTTTTTGATTCGTAAACCAGACCTTTCTCGACGAAGACAGCAAAGGCACGCAAAATTTCCGCCTCGTACACGGGATTCATGGTGAGATAGGGATGCTCCCAATCACCGAAAACGCCGAGGCGTTTGAATTGTTGACGCTGGAGATCAATGAATTTGCGCGCGAATGCTTCGCAACGTTTGCGCACTTCTAACGGAGCGAGGTCGCGCGATTCCTTTACGACTTTGTATTCAATGGGGAGTCCGTGGCAGTCCCAGCCCGGGACGTAAGGCGCGCGTTTGCCGAGCATGGTTTGGGATTTCACGACGAAATCCTTCAGGATTTTGTTGAGCGCGGTGCCCATGTGCACATCGCCGTTGGCAAAGGGCGGTCCGTCGTGCAGGACAAAGAGCTCTGCGTTTTCGCGTGACGTTTGGATTTGTCGATAAACGCCGGTTTCTTCCCATCTTTTAAGTAAATCCGGTTCGCGCTGCGCCAGATTCGCTTTCATCGGAAAATCTGTGCGCGGGAGGTTGAGCGTGTCCTTGTAGTTCTGCGACATGGCGAGGAGCGCTGCTACCTAGCATCCGCGATTCGACAAATCAACGAGAGCGCGAGGGAAGAATCGGGTGGTAGAGTGATGAGCTTGGAGGAACGCGCGCTATCGGGTTCAAAATTGGGAGGTCCGAGCGGAACCGGCAAACGCAGCGTAGGCAATTTCGAGGGAAAATGACGATGACGGAAGTCGAATGACGAAGGAATGACTAAACTCGAACGATGGAAAAAAGGCGTTCTCCGTTTCTATTTAGCCATTCTTCAGGCCGGGTTGGGCCGATATCCAACCGCGTATTGGCGAAATCCGTAACGTAATCCAGGGAATGTCGTGCGATTACCAAATGCGTGCGTCGGGGTTTTTCCTTGCGTGGTTGCTGAATGTTTGTTGGTCGAATTGGTAATAGCCGGTTTGCTCCGCCGCTCGCGATTGATCTTTAAGTTCATTCAATTAGTTGGCCAGGATCCTTGGATGTCTAGCAATCGGTGAACCTATCTAACATTACAAAAATGTAATAACTCCACCGGTAAGTCTAACTTTCTCAAACACATCCACCTTTAACTGCCGATACGAACAAGATTTCGGTTACCAGCGTATCACCCTACCGCGCATCACCCTAACTCCAAACAACTGACTACATGAAGAAAGATCATCCTACTTCTGAATCCGCATTCTTTAATCCCCGCATCTTCGCCGCACTCATGCTCTGTTCTTTCGGCGCATGGATAGCGATGCTTAGCTTCGCCTCCATTCCATCGAGCGGTACCTTGACTACCGTATCCGGTCCGGTTACGTACACGGCCGGTCCGTTTGTTCAGCCAAATCAGTCGCCACTCGGTCTTGGCCAGCTGGATACCGGTCCGCGCTGCAACAGCACTACTTTTCCGTGCGACAGTTTTGATCTCACGGTGACCCTTCCCGCAGGTTACACCGGCACCCACTGCAACGCGGCGGTGAAGGTCACCCTTTCCTGGATAGATGCCGGCACCGGCCAGTCTGATTACGATCTGTACATCTATGAAGGCGTCGTCGGTAATTTGGGGGGCAATACACCGGCCGACTTCCAGTCGGCGACGAGTGGATACCGCCCCGAAATAGCAACTGTCGCTCCACTCAAAGACGGCACCACACATTACACCATTAAGATCGTACCTTTCCAGCCCACTGGCGAGACAACGAATGTCAAAATCGAGCTACTGCCGGGATCCGGCGGCTGTGGCACTGCCGGGTTTGGCGGTGCTGATAAGACCAAGGCTAATTCGCCGCGTTACCTTACCTTTAATGCGCCCCCCGGCTCTTCTGCGGAAGTAAGCAACGGTGAATTTAATATTGGCTTCAATCCATTTACCCATCGCATCATGGTGATGAATGCCGGTCCCGTCTGGCGTCTTACTCCGCCTGAGACTCTCGTTCCCGCCAAGCCGGAGTGCTGCGAAGCGCTGTGGGAAGACAAATCTCCAGCAACGACAGACATTCTTGCTCTCGATCCCATTCTCTGGACCGACCAGAAAACCGGCCGCACTTTCGTTTCGAACAATACGACGGGCGCAACTTTCGAGTACGCCTACTCCGATAATGACGGCGATCCAGGTGGGCTTACGCCTCTCGGCTGGACAGAACTCGCGCTCGCGGTACCAAACGGCGGTGCTGATCACGAAACCATCGGCTCAGGTCCCTACCCGGCCGCGCTGAGTGCGTTAACGACACCGATTAATCATGGCCAGCCGGTTTACTATTGTTCACAAGACATCGTTGGTCCGGCCTCATGCTATCGCAGTGACACACAGGGCGCGAGTTGGAACGCATCTGTTCTTGCTTACACGGGTCAGGGCTCAACCTCCTGCGGCGGTCTCCACGGCCACGTTCATGTGGCCCCCGATGGCACGGCCTGGCTGCCTGTCAATCAGTGCCACGGGTTGCAGGGCGGCGTATTTAGCACTGATGGTGGTACGACGTGGACTACTTTCCGCGTGCCAAACGCGTTTTCCCAAGCGCAAGGGGCCGATCCGTCGATTGCAATCGATGCAAACAATAAAATTTACTACTCCTATGTGAGGAATGAACCGGTAGCGGCGGGCAATCCGCCGGAAGGTCATGCCCGAGTTGCGATAGGCACCCGTTCCGGAACAACAATCAACTGGGTCAATGACATCGATATTGGGGCGACTCATGGAGTAAAGAATGCCGCTGAGATAGAAGCTGTAGGCGGTGATGCCGGCCGCGCTGCCGTTGGTTTTCTTGGAAGCGATCGGCCCGGTGATTACCAGGCGCTTCATTACCCGGGTAAGTGGTATGCCTTCATCTCAACTACCTACGATGGTGGCGCCACCTGGACGACGGTGAACGCTACACCCAACGACCCTGTGCAAAGCATGGCCGGTATCTGGCAGCAAGGTGGAAGCAAAACCCAGCGAAACCTGCTCGATTTCAACGAAATCACGGTCGATGACAAAGGCCGCGTGCTCTACGGCTATAGCGATGGTTGCGTTACTGCTGGCTGTATCGCGGGCACAGCCCCGAACGATTTTGTAGCTTTCATGAGGGTGGCACGTCAATCCGGCGGCAAAGGTCTCTACGCTCGGTTTGACGTGGCTGAACCCGTTAAACCGAAGGCGCCGTGTTTGAGCGGCTCGCGCGATCCGTTTGGCGCGCATTTGAGCTGGAAAGCTCCGGACAATGGCGGAGCGGTTATCAAAAGCTACCGTATATTCCGCGGGACTGTATCCGGTGGCGAAGGAACGCAGCCGATTGCAACTACGTCCGGCTCGGTCTTGACACTCGACGATACCTCGGTAAATAGTAAGGGTGTCAGCGTCGCCAGCAACGAAGTCGCCGTGCCTGTTGTTGTGCCGCCTCCACCGCAAGATCCTTGCAAAGTGCCGGGTGTAACTCTGCTGACTGATCCCGCTGGCGATTCGCTCAGCCCCGAACCAGGCACCGATATGCTGGCGGCGAGTGTCGCAGAGCAAAGCGGGAACCTGGTCTTCACGATCAATACCGATCCGTCATTAACAAACCAGCATCCGATCGGCTCCGCGTGGTATCTGGCGATGAAGGTTCCCGGCGCGACTGCCGGCACCTTTCGCTACACCGGGGTGCGGATGGAGTTTACTGCGACCGGCCCCTCATTTTTCTCCTATACGCCGGGTCCGAACTCGGGTGGCGGGATTGACGGCCG
>Ga0209577_10003479_pt1 | contig 14831 bp, 12 predicted proteins | sample GraSoiAngelo_109_FD_185874 | JGI IMG/M metagenome (GOLD analysis project Ga0209577, IMG submission 185874) | Grasslands soil microbial communities from the Angelo Coastal Reserve, California, USA - 14_0903_12_20cm (SPAdes) (version 2) | ecosystem: Environmental > Terrestrial > Soil > Grasslands...
TAAAGATAACACCACCATCGTTGAAGGCGCAGGCAAAAACGATCAGATCCAGGCTCGTATACGCCAGATCCGCGCCCTCATCGAAGAGACGACCAGCGACTACGACCGCGAGAAGCTCCAGGAGCGTCTGGCCAAGCTTGCTGGTGGCGTAGGCGTGATTAAAGTCGGCGCTGCCACCGAGGTAGAGCTGAAAGAGAAGAAGCACCGCGTCGAGGACGCTCTTTCCGCAACCCGTGCCGCTATCGAAGAAGGTATCGTGGCCGGAGGTGGCGCAGTCTTGATCGCTGCCATTCCTGCGCTGGACAAAGTAGAAGTTGCCGCGGGTGAGGAGCAAACAGGTGTCAATATCCTGCGCCGCGCCCTCGAGGAGCCTGCGCGCCAGATCGCTATCAATGCCGGTAGTGATGGCTCCGTCGTAGTAGCCGCTATCCGCAACGCTCCGCGCGGCTACGGCTTCGATGCCCTGACAGGCCAATACGTTGACATGTTCAAGGCCGGTATCATTGACCCGGTAAAAGTGACACGCTCTGCCTTGCAGAACGCCGCTAGTATCGCCGGTATGGTCCTCTCGACCGATACCCTGATAACAGACTCTCCTGAGGAGGAGTCAGCCGCTGGCGCCATGCCTGGTGGCATGGGCGGTATGGGTGGAATGGGCGGCATGGGCGGCATGATGTAAGCCCTTGCCCCTATTAAAAGGCTGAAAGAAAAAACGCTGAGAGCCATTTACCTGCTCTCAGCGTTTTTAGTATAGATAGTCTCAGTTAGGCAGCACATCCTTCAACTTTGGCCACACATCACTCGGCTCCCACGTCGCGCGATACCAGACCGCAATCTGCAGATGGCTATGGCCAAACTGTGGCACCTGCGCCAGTATCTGCTTGAAATTCGAGATAACGTAATAGAGGTTTTTCGCGGTATGATACCACATCGAGTGCTTCACACCAGATGAATCGGTATAGACAAGATGGGCACAGGTGGTATCATTCAGGTCGCTGGCACCCCTATCGATCTGTGAAAGGGGTATCTGCTGCACAGCATTCACGCCATCCGCGTAGTTGACCCCGCCATCAAAGACCCAATTTCCTCCTTCAAGGTGCCAGGTCGCACCATAGAGCGGCAACTCCCAGATGATGCGCGGGAGCATATTAGGCATTGTGCGCAGCGTATAAGCCAGCAGTTGTTTCAGCCAGGGGATGCTGACGGTCGGGCCAGGTGTGAAATAGGACTGGTCAACAGCCATAACCACAATAAAGTCAGCCGCGCGCGCTAACAGCGACCAGTTCTCGAAGGCGTTGAGACTGTAGTAATCATCGTGGTCATTGAGTTTATGGATCAGCGCTATGCCATACCACTTGTGCAGGGGCTTGAGAGCGGCCCACACGCGCTGGTTATAGGTGGCAAAGAGCTGCTGGATGTTGGGATATGTGGCCAGTCCAGCCTCTAAATCCATAATCACCCCGTCATAATGGGCGCGTTGCACCTCGCGCACAATGTTGTCGATATAGCTCTGATCGGTTGTGCCTCTACGAATATAGTCCGACTGCTGCTGAGAAGTCCAGGAACCTGGCGCACCATCGGTCATCATAGTGACGGTAAAATAGGCCATGCCACCTTTACTATGTACCAGCTGCACCACGTTATCCATACTCAGGCTGCCGGGCATGCAATTATTATTCTGGCCGTTAATGAACGTGCCAGTGGTGGGATCGAGCCAGCCAGTACCGACAAGGGCTGCATCAGGATTCGTGTCCGCGGTTTGCAGGTAAGCACGCAGGCCCCTCTGGCAGTCCCGTCCGACAATCCAGCCCAGCGAGGCCAGTTTACCATTTAACAGGTGGAAAGTATTTGGATCGGAAGTCGGGGCCTGCTGCTGTGACTGAAGCGAAACCGCCTCCAGCCAGGCGCTATGATTCAAGGGAGCAGCAACCAGTATCCAACCGGTCAAGAACACCGCAAACAGGGCCAGTAAAAGAGGAAATAAATACCTTGTTCTGCTGAATATTCTTCCGAACATGCGCAAACCCTTTGTGCTACATTCCGCTACTCCAACGACTTACCTTCACCACTATAGAATATCACAACATTACATAGGATGAAACAAAATAACCCAAAAAGGTATGGATAGACATAGAAGAGTCATAGGACGAGACTGCCGTGGCAGTCTCGTCCTATGACTCTTGTTTTTCTACTTGAACATCATCTGGGCCGCTAGCTGTGCCCATTGCACGGCCCAGAATGCCAGCACCGTACCAAATGCAAAAGTACCGACAGCCGCGATCCATATCGCGGCCCACGACATCCAGTTCAGGCTCACCCATTGACCTTCATTGGTCACCGCAACCGCCGTCTTCGCCGGACTTGCTACGGCTGTTGCTGCCGCTGGCTTTACCGCCACCGCCGTAGTGCCGCGCCTCGATGCCGGACCACCCGCGGAGACCCTTTTATTATTATTGGGCACAGGCGCGACCGTCGTCGCAGCTGCCGCTACCACCTCCTGCTCCATGAACATGGTGGCGATAACGCGCAGGTAGTAATACATGCCCAGTACGCTGGCCAGTACACCAATGATCAGCAGTTCGGGGTGACCGCCCTGCAGCGCCGCGTAGAACAGGTAGTACTTGGCGGCGAAGCCTGCCATGGGTGGGAAACCCGCCAGGGCCAGCATGAAGACCGAGAGCAAACCCGCCAGGCCAGGCTGGCGATACCACAGGCCGCGAATCTCGCTGTAGTTACTGCCGCTGTTATCGACGCGCTCCAGCATGGAGACGATGCCAAATGCCCCCAGGTTCATGAAGGTATAGCATAGCAGGTAGAAGAGGATAGCGGAAATGCCGACCGTGCCTCCTACAACAACGCCGATCAAGAGGTAGCCGGCGTGGGCAATGCTGGAGTAGGCCAGCATGCGTTTGACGCTGCCCTGGACAAGCGCCAGGATGTTGCCACCCACTATGGTCAGGATAGTGATGGCCCAGACGACCGCCATCCAGTCTCCCCTGGTGGGCTGAAACACGACATCGAAGACGCGAGCAAAGGCAATAAGGGCGGCAGCTTTGGTTGCCACAGACATAAATGCTGTAACGGGCGCTGGCGCACCATCGTACACATCAGGTACCCACGCCTGAAAAGGAATGGCTGACACTTTGAAGGCGAAACCAACACTGAGCAGTCCCATGGCGATAAGCAACAGTTTTGGACTATGCAGGCCTGGCTGGTTAAGAGGAGATGCAACGGGCAAAGTCCTCGCCAAAAAACTTCGTATTCCCACAAAGGTGGTACTGCCCGTAGCCGCGTAGGTGAAGGCGATACCATAGAGCAGGAAGGCTGAAGCAAATGAACTGAGCAGGAAATATTTCATCCCAGCTTCTTGAGAGCTCTTGCGTCGTACCACGTAACCACACAGGATGTATAGCGCCAGCGAGAACATCTCCAGCCCCAGGAAAACTATCAAGAAACTTGCCGCAGCCGCCAGCAGCATCATGCCAACGGTGGCCAGCAAAAGCAAGGCGTAATATTCCCCCTGGTGCACGAGTACCAGACGTTTGAGATAGGCGGGCGAGAGCAGGATGCCCAGGAAGCTCGCGCTCAGGATGATGACATAGGCATAGAGCGAGCCATAATCGGAACTGACCATCTGATTGAAGGCCGCCTGGTGGTCTCCTGCCGCGAACAACACGAAGGTCGCCACAAAAGCCCCCGCCAAACCTACCAGGCTCAATATCGGCAACACAACAAAATTCGTCGGGGCGCTCTCCTTCGTGCTTTTACCCCGTTGTGGCAGCAGGACATCCGCCATCATCACCACGAGCGCCATGATCGCCAGTACAAGCTCCGGTGCGATACGCCCCCAATCGGCGGCAGTGACTGTATATGTAAATGTCATAGATAATACCTCGGTCAGGGTCTACCGTATGAATGCGCTACCCAGATTTTGCAGCGTGTTTACCACTGAAGGTTCCATTAAATAGGTCAGCAGAGCAGGTTGTATCCCGATATAAAAGATCAGCAAGAGCAATGGCGAGAGCACCAGGAAATCACTAAAGTATAAGTCATGCAGTCTCCCCTTGCGCTCAATGGAGGCCACCGGGCCCTCTGTCGGGCCTGGTCCTTCCATGAGACCCAGGAAAAACCGGCTCATATACCATGCCGCCGGTATCACGACAGCGGTACCTAGCACGCCAAAAACAACGTTATTGCGGAAAGCCCCAAGCAGCGCCAGGAATTCTCCGGCAAAACTATTCAGTCCTGGCAGCCCCAGCGATGAAAGCGTAGCGATCAGTAATATTGTCGCCATTATAGGCACGCGCCTCGCCATTCCACCAAAGTCCTTGATGTTGCGCGTACCCGTCTGCGCCTCGATCAAGCCCACGATCAGGAAAAGTGCGACAATGGTAATACCATGGTTGACCATCTGCAAGACCGAGCCTTCTATACCCTGCGTGTTGAAGGCGAAAATACCAAGTACGATAATGCCAAGGTGGCTGATACTGGAATATCCCAGCAGCCGTTTGAGATCGACCTGCACCAGGGCCAGCACCGCACAGTAAAGTATGCTTATCACCGCCAGCGTATTAAAGAGTGGCGCCAGCGTGTGTGCCGCCGACGGGAAGAGTTGCAGGCAGAAACGCAGTAAGCCGTACGCACCCGTCTTTGACATAGCTCCTGCCAGCAAGGCTGTGACAGGCGCCGGAGCTTCACTATACGCATCGGGCAGCCAGCTATGGAACGGCACTAACGGCACCTTCACCACAAAGGCTGCCGCGAAGGCCAGCATCAGCCATACCTGGACGGTATTGCTGAACTTGCTATTGAGCAGCGTTGCCAGGTCGAGCGTGTAGCTGCCACCCGCCGTCTGCTGGTGAAAATACCCCACGGCGATGATGCCGGCCAGCATCAACAGGCTACCTAGCGAGGTATAGAGCACGAACTTGAAGGCCGCGTAGATGCGCCGCTCACCACCCCAGCTGCCAACCAGGAAATAGGCTGGTATCAGCATCACTTCCCAGAAAATGTAAAAGAGGAAGAGATTGGTGGAGAGGAAAACGCCGATGATGCCGCTTTCAAGCAGCAGCATGAAGGCCATATAGTTCTTGACCTTCTGCTCGACGCCAAATGATGCGCCGATACAGACCAGCGTCAGCAGTGCCGTCAGGGTGACCAGCAAAAGGCTGATGCCGTCAACGCCCAGGCTGTAGTTTATACCCACCGATGGTATCCAGCTCAATTGCTCATTGAAGAGAAACGCGCTATTTGGCGCTCCCGCGGCTACCGGCGAGGTCGACGACACATTGGCTTGAAAATAGGCTAGCATCAGCCCGAGAGCCTGGAAGAGATTGACGCACGCTACAGCAAAGGCCGTCCAACGAATCGTGGTCACCTGATTCTTGGGAATGAACAGTATGGCAATCCCACCGACGAGAGGGAGAAATGTGATTATCGACAAAATTGGATACATATCCCTATCCCCTCACTGCATAGTACAAAATAATCAAGACCACGCCAATCAAAATGGCCAGGGCGTAGTTACGTACATAGCCCGTTTGTAAGCGGCGCAATCCCGCGCTGATTCCCCGCAGTCCCCCGGCCACAGCGCGACTGCCACCATCGAGCACATCACCCTCCAGCACGCGCGCAGCCGTTCGTCCAAACCAGAGGATAGGCTGTACAATCACCACGTCCAGTATCTCATCGACATAGTACTTGTGATATAACAGCTGGTAGAACGGATTCTTGTTTTCCTTGTATTGGAAGCCTCGCCCGTACAATCTCCAGGCAGCGAAGATACCCAGCAGGGCAAACCCTACGCTCACTAGCGTTGAAATCCACTCCACACCAAACGAAGCCGTTGCCATCGTATGCACATCGGCGAAAACTGGTGCGAGGAACGCCGTGAGCGGCCGCCACTTGGACAGGCTAATCAGGTCAAATGAGCCAACCAGGCCGCCAATGATGGAAAGCACAGCCAGAATGATAAGCGGTATGGTCATGATTGGCGGGGCTTCATGGATGGTGAGGCGCCCCGCCGTGCGATGCGACGGCTCTTCTTCCTCTCCTTCCTCCTCGTCTCCCTCGTGACTGGCCCTACCGCTGCCGCGATAATCTCCCATGAAAATGCCATAGAACAGGCGGAACATGTAGAACGCAGTCAAAGCCACCGTGACGATAGCGATGCCCCACAGCAAGTATGAAATCGCCTTGTGATTTGCCGTTGCCTGTGCCAGCAATGAGCTGAGAATTTCGTCTTTACTCCAGAAGCCAGCCAGTGGTGGTATTCCACTAATTGCCAGCGTGCCAACCAGGAACGTCCAGAAGGTCGTGCGCAGCCTGCTCCTCAGGCCACCCATTTGACGCATATCCTGCTCGCCCCCCAGCGCGTGAATGACGGCTCCAGCGGCCAGGAAGAGCAGGGCCTTGAAGTAGGCGTGGGTTGTGAGGTGGAAGATACCCGCGGAATAGTTATGAACCCCCTCGCCCATAAACATGTAGCCAAGCTGGCTAATGGTCGAATAGGCCAGCACGCGTTTGATATCTAGCTGGGCAATCGCGATGGTCGCGGCGAAGAGCGCGGTTACCCCGCCAATGACGGCAACGATCGTCAAAGCTGTAGGAGCCAGCTCGAACAGTGGATGCGCCCGCGCGACGAGATAGACGCCGGCCGTCACCATGGTCGCAGCATGAATGAGCGCGCTGACAGGGGTTGGACCCTCCATCGCATCTGGCAGCCACATATACAGCGGCAACTGTGCTGATTTGGCCGCGCACGCCAGAAAGAGGCAGAGGGCAATCACTAACTGCAGCCTGTTGCCCGTAGTCGCGGGATCAAGAGCGGAGAAGACACCAGGTCCATTGGCATTATTGTAAAAGTTCAGCACGCCATACTGTCTGAAGATCAGGAAGATAGCAATCATCAGTCCAAAGTCACCGATGATATTGATGACCAGGGCTTTTTGTGCCGCCGCAACCGCTGTGCGCCTCTGGTACCAGAAACCAATCAACAGGAAGGACGCCAGGCCAACCAATCCCCAGCCTACCAGCAAGAAGAGGAAGTTATCCGCGCTCACCAGCAAGACCATGGCAAAAATAAAGAAGTTCATATAGCTGAAGAAGCGCCAGAAACCGGGATCATCCTCCATATACCCGGCCGAATATATGTGAATCAATAGTCCTACGCCTGTCACAATCATCAACATCGTGGCCGACAAAGGATCGAACAGCAGGCCAAAGCTCACTTGAAAGTCGCCCGATACTACCCAGGTATAGAGTACCTGGTCACTTGTTCGTGCCGCTGGGGGAGTGCCAAGCATCGAGAAGAAACTGATGGTGGCTAAGAGAAAAGCCAGGCCACAGGCACCCCAGGCCACAGCCAGTATCATCCTGCGCGGAAGGGCGCTCCCAGTCACTCCCAGGATCACAAATCCCAGTAAGGGAAACAGCAGCACCCCAGCGGTTAAATTCGTCATTTCTCTACTATCCTCGTAACAGATTCATGTCGTCAACATCAATGTCACGGCGCGTGCGGAAGATGGAAACGATAATAGCCAGGCCAACCACAACCTCCGCGGCTGCGACTGTTAGCACGATAAAAACAAACATCTGTCCGTCCGCCGAGTCAAGCTTGCTAGAGATGGCCACAAATGATAAATTGACCGCGTTTAACATCAATTCAATAGACATGAAAATAATCAATGGATTGCGTCGAATGAGCACTCCGACGACACCAACCGTAAATAATATAGCGCTCACAATGAGATATGCTGATAATGGCATCTTTTTCTCCCTATGCCTTCCTGCCCAGTACCATCGCGCCCAGCAGCGCCACGATGATCAACAAGCTTGTTACCTCAAAGGGATAGACGAAACCGTGGAACAATGCCTGACCAAAGGCTTCTGTATTGCCCTGCGCATTCACGACGTGCGAAAGGCTATTCGCTCCAGTTGCCACTGCTCTGTTATCAATGGACGTCCCAGTAAAGAGCAGGTAACTCAAGGCGCCTACCAGCACAAGCCCCAGTATAGCGGCGACCCAGCGCTGCCAGGGAATGCGATCAGCCAATCGTGTATCGCTGGCTTCCGAGGCAAGCATGGTGACCACAAAGAGAAATAAGACCATGATCGCGCCCGCGTAGATCAGGATTTGCACGACAGCGATAAACATCGCCCCCAGTTGCAGGTAGAAGAGAGCCAGAAAGAGCAGCGTCAGTATGAGGCTCAACGCGCAGTGGACGGCATTCTTAAAGGTAATCACCCCAAGCGCTGATGCCACGCTGGCTACGGCCAGCACAAAGAACGAGATTTGCACTACTGTCATCGTTTCTGCCAGTCCTTTCCGCCCTCGAACTTTCTCCGGTCCTCGTCCTGTTCCTCGTTCGTGAGCAAGACCTCCTCCTCTGGGCGCGCATTACCCAACCCGACGGCAGCAGCGCTGGCCTCTGACCCGTCAAACACGTTACTCGCCTGTGGGACAGGTTGCGCCGCATTTGCGGGAGCCGGATCTGCCCATACATCGTTCGAGCCGATAGTCGCCTGCCCTTTGGGCTCGAGCAATTGCTCTTTATGGTAGACCATGTCTTCTGGATAGTAAGAGGCCAGTTTATACTCGCGTTCCAGCGTGATAGCTCCGGTGGGACAGGCTGCCTGGCAGTAGCCACAGAAGATACAGCGCAACAAATTGACATCGAAGACCCGTGCGTAGCGTTCACCCGGTGAGACCCGGTTATCTTCGCTGTTCTCTTCGGCCTCGATGTAGATAGCGTCGGCCGGACAGGCTCCGGCACAGAGATAGCACCCCACGCAGCGCTCTAAACCATTCTCATAGCGGTGCAACACGTGGCGACCGCGAAAACGCGGCGGTAGTTCTCGCTCCTCTTCTGGATACGAGACCGTCGTCGGCTTTTTGCCCATATTTTTAAAGGTTGTTGCCAATCCTTTGATGATGTCGAAAGACATATTGTGCTCCTCATGACTCCTTTTTCAGTTCAACCAACAACAATGTTTTTAGATTTGGCAGAGATGGTAGACGTATATCATTTGTCAGGAAGAATGGTGCTTTACCAATAATAGCCGTAGCCATCTGGATGGAGTCAGGTGTGCGAATGTTATGAAACGCACGCAACCGCGCTGCTTCCTCCGCAATGTCTTGATCGAGTAATATAGTGGTCAACCCTTCTGAATCAAGCAGAATGTCTCGATACTTTTGAGCCAATTTTGTGTCTGCATTTCGTATGGGATGGACAAGTACTTCAAGTAGGGCAATAACGGATGTAATAACAGTAATTTCACCGAGCGCTACTGCTTCAAAGAAAGGATCAACTACCTTCAAATAGGCAGGATTTTCCTCGATAAAATAGATGAGCGGCGTCGTATCTAAACCCACTACGCTTCCCCGTAATGAGTCTATCCATCCCATGAATTTCGCTCCTCATCTATATATCTTTCCACATCAACGCCTGTCCATATTTCTTTACCGAGCCCCTTGAGTTCTGTGATACTATGTTTGGGTCGAGTTTTACCTCGCTGACGGATTAAGGCTGCTAAATCTTCTAGCAACTTCAGTTGCTCATCAGGAGTAAGACGTTGAGCCTGATTGAGTATCTCACGATAAGCGTAGGTTGACATATGCTCTCTCCTTGTAATCTCAATTTCAGATGCTTGACTGCATCATACCAGAGTCACTTACGCTTGTCATCCTACTACAAGGCATGGTTTTTCACTCACGAAGGCTTGTTATTCACCCATTATTTTAAACTGATACATCCTGCTCCTTTTTGGGAGTAACCAACTCTTCCCTCACAGGCTCAAACCTGGCCAACCGCACCGTCGCCGGCATAGGTATCGCCCCCTCTTGCGTGGATATCCCCGCCTGTATCTCTCTTGTGCGGCTGCGCACAAACAGCAGCACTGCCACCACGACAGCCAGACCGGCCAGCCCATTGATCCACCACGGCCAACCCAGCGCGACCACGATTGCCGTAATCACTACATTGAGCACCGCTAACGGCAACAGCAGCTGCCAACCCAGGCGCATCAGGCGATCATAGCGGATACGCGGCAAGGTGGCGCGCAGCCAGATGAACAGGAACAGGAAAACGGCCACTTTCACCACGAAAACGAGTATCGATACACCGGGAATGCGCTCTAAGCCAAAGAAACTCCAACCGCCAAAGAAGAGCGTTGCTGCCACGGAGCTCACCGTAATCATGTTAATATACTCGGCCATCTGGTAGAGGCTCCAGCGCAGCCCGCTGTACTCGGTCAAATAGCCGGCCGTCAATTCTTGTTCAGCCTCTGGCAGGTCGAATGGCGCGCGGTTGACCTCCGCGACACCCGCGATGATATAGATCACAAAACCGAGCGGCTGAGCGAGGATAAACCAGATACCCTGGCCGGTCGGTCCATAGGGCAGTTGGGCCTTGACAATGCCAACCATACTCAGCGTACCTGCCCACATCAGCGTGCCACTCAGAGCCAGTCCCAGGCTTGTCTCATACGAAACCATCTGCGCCGCGCTGCGCAGTGACCCCAGCAGCGAATAACGGTTGCCGGAAGACCAGCCGCCGAGCACGATCCCGTAGACCGCCAGCGAAGAGATTGACAGTATCCACAGGATACCCACATTGATATCACCGATCACCGGGTCCCAAACAGTAGATTTGCCAGTAATCCAGCCACTGCCAATGGGCACAACGGCAAATGCGCACAGCGCCACCACTACTGAGATGACCGGCGCCAGCACGTACGTCACCACCCTTGCCTGGGTTGGAATGATCTGCTCTTTAAAAGCCATTTTAATGGCATCGGCTACCGGCTGAAACATGCCGGCCGGTCCCGCCCGGTTTGGTCCCAGGCGTCCCTGCATCTTTGCCACCACGCGCCGCTCGATCAGCGTCATATACGCGAAAGCCGTCAGCAAGGCGAAGATCACGATCGCGCTTTTGATGACTGCGGCCACGATTGCGTTATTGAGAAAGTCAAGCACGCGCCACCTCCTGCTCCTGGGCGCGTACACCTTGTGCCCCCAGTTCTTCCCAGTCTAGACCAGCATAGAAAGGATTCTCTTCGGCAATCTCTCGTAATATCTCTTTAGAGCTGGCATAATTCCACTTTATACCCATATGCCTGGCTATCTCGACGAAGATCTCCCAGTCAGCCTTCGCTCCTGGCAGGGGCCGTAACGCCTGTCGAATAGCCTGCACATGATGATCGATATTGGTCATGCTGCCATCTTTTTCCGCGAACGTAACGGCCGGCAGCACGATATCTGCCTGCTGAGCCGTCTCAGTCAGCATAATGTCCTGTACTATCAGCAATTTCAATGAGTCCGGAAGCTTCTCTACATGTCGCGCGGGATTGGCTCCCATCACATACAGCGCCTTGAGCTGCGGGCTGCTCAACATCTCGGCATAAGTCATTCCGGCATCCTCGGCCGGTCGATAACCGGGCAGAGCGTCGGGCAAAAGACCCATATCGCGTGCACCAAGCGAGTTGGCATCCTCGAAAAGCGGGCCAACTCCGGCGCCGGGACGATCAATGTTGCCGGTGACAACCGCCAGGGCCTGGAGATCGGCAGCCAGGTCTTCGCAACCAGCCTCAAGTGTAGCCATCTCATCGTAAAGAATGATCGCTCCCCTGGCTTCCGCGATTTCGTGAGCAAGTTCTCGCAGTTGAGCGGTAACCTCGCTTCCCAGCATCTCTTCGTGGCCACGGATCAGCGCATCCTCTTGTAATAGTTTTGCCCTCAACGCTTCGTCTGGAGCCTTCATCTCTTCCTGGCGCACAACCGTACTCAATAGTATCTTCGCCACTGCACCTGCCCCCTGCTGCGGCAGCGTAATCTTCTGCACGGCGAAGCGGTCAAGCTCGGTCTCGTTCACATTGACGACGTAGATCTTCGCGCCGCCTTTCATAGCCTTCTTGATGCGCAGGTCGAGAATGGGTTGCCGCTGGTAGGGGTCTGCCGCGATAAGCACAATATGTGATGCCTGCTCGATCTCCGCAATGCTGTTGGTCATCATCCACGGTTTTCCCGTCATGCTATCGCGCAGACCAGGGAAGTAGCCATGATGATGATCGACATGCGGTGTTCCGATAACCTGCCTGAGCAGCTTTTGGAAAAGGTACGCATCTTCATTAGTGGTGCGGGTTGAACCAATGCCACCAATCGCGCTGGCGCCATACTTCTTGGTGATCTCACCAAGGCGTAATGCGATGATATAAAAGGCCTGCTCCCATGCCGCTGCCACCAGCTGCCCGTCGCGCCGGATCATTGGCGTACGCAGGCGCTGCGGACTATTGACATACTCAAAACCCCAGCGGCCCCGGTCACAGAGCCAGCCATCATCGATAGCATCGTTCTGGCGCGACATGTTGCGCATGATCTTGTCTACGCGCACATCGACGCGCACGTTGCAACCGACGCTACAATTGTTGCAGACGCTGGGAATATGCTTCAACTCCCAGGGGCGCGCCTTGAAGCGATAGGCCGTGGCCGTCAGCGCGCCAACCGGGCATATTTCGACAGTATTGCCGGAAAAGATTGAGTCAAAGGCGTGATCAGGAGCCGTCCCGACCTCCATCTTATAGCCCCGCGAGATCATCACCAGCCCGTTATCCATGGAGATTTCCGAACTGAAGCGCGTACAACGTTGGCACAAAATACAGCGTTCGCGGTCAAGCATAACCCTGTCGCTAACCGGTATAGGCTTTTGGTAGTGGCGTTTGGGCTGGTCGAAGCGGGTGCCACCGGGGCCATGGCGCAGTGTGAAGTCTTGTAGATCGCACTCCCCTCCCTTGTCGCAGATAGGGCAGTCAAGGGGATGATTGATCAGCAGAAATTCCAGTGTACCCCTGCGCGCTTTCAGCACCTTTTCCGTCTTTGTATGCACGATCATGCCTTCGCTGACGGGCGTGGTACAGGCCGTCTGGGGAGGTTTGGGCATTTTCTCGATCTCGACAAAGCACATGCGACAGGCGCCCAGTGGCGGCATCTTGGGATGATAGCAATAGATGGGAACCTCTATCCCAGCCTCTCGCGCTGCCGCCCAGACCAGCGTTCCAGGCGGTACAGCAACGGGAATATCGTCTATGGTCAGGTGTACAAGTTCGTCTTTTTTCTCTTCTGGCATATATTTTTTACCGTTTCATTTGCTCAGGTAGTCGTGGCCGGGCACCTGCTAAGGGTGCCTCTACATTTCCTTAGCAGGTGCCCCTGCATGCACCGATTGAGCGCCCGCAAGTAACGTCTCCTGTTGCGCGTGCTGATCCCCCACCATGCAGCGTCCATGACGGACATGATATTCGTATTCTTCGCGGAACAATTTGATACTACTGGTGATAGGACTGGTGGCTGCATCGCCCAGGGGACAGAAGGATTTCCCACTGATATTATCGCAAATATCCATCAGCAGGTCGATATCGCTCTCCTTGCCTCGTCCATGTTCGAGGCGCTCATAAATTTCTGTCAACCAGTATGTACCTTCACGACAGGGAGTACATTTGCCACATGACTCGTCACGGTAGAATTCGGTCATGCGCAGCGCGGCCCCTACGATACAGGTATCCTCGTGTATGACAACCACACCACCGGAGCCAAGCATCGAGCCTGCCGCGGCTATAGCTTCGAAGTCAAGCGGCGTATCTACTTTGTCAGCGCCGAGCATGAAGGTCGACGATCCACCGGGTATGATGGCTTTGAGCTGCTTGTCATCCAGGATACCGCCGCCATATTCTTCATCGTATATAAGCGTGCGCAGCGGAGTCCCAAGCGGCAGTTCATAATTGCCCGGTTTTTTCACATGCCCGCTCAGACAGAAGACGCGCGTTCCCTTGCTTTTCTCCGTTCCGAATGAAGCATACCAGTCCGCCCCATTCTTTACAATGGCCGGAATGGTCGAGAGCGTCTCACAGTTGTTAATTACGGTAGGGCCGCCATACAAACCAACGGCCGCGGGGAAAGGCGGCTTCAAGCGTGGATACCCGCGCCTGCCCTCCAGCGATTCCATCAAGGCGCTTTCTTCACCACAGATATAAGCGCCCGCGCCGCGATGCATAATCACTTCCAGGTCATAGCCGCTGCCCAAAATATTTTTCCCAATCAGCCCGGCGCCATACGCTTCTTCAATAGCTCGCTCAATCTGCCGGCCAGCGAGAGCCAGTTCGCCGCGTACGTAGATAAAAGCGACCGAGACGCGGCAGGCATAACTGGTAAGAATCACACCTTCGATCAGTTGATGAGGATTTTTCTCCATCAACATGCGGTCTTTGAAAGTACCTGGCTCGCTCTCGTCACAGTTGCAACAGAGGTAACGCGGCTGATTTTTCGCCAGGAATCCCCATTTCATGCCTGTTGGAAAACCCGCGCCGCCGCGTCCTCGCAGGCCTGATTTCTTCACCATCTCAAGGATGTCGTCAGGTTGGTACTCTTTGAGCGCCTTTGCCAGGCTCTTATAGCCGCCACGCTTGCGATACCCTTTCAGCGTATCCAGTCCTGAAGCATCTATATTTTTTGTAATAATAAGTTCCGGCATATCGTTGATCCCTCATTAATTTCTTAAACCCCATCACTGCACCTGTGACAATTCATTGGGCTCGTGGCGCTGATATCTCCTGGTCACTGGAGGGCGCAATAAATTGCGTCCCTACATCCGCGCTTAATTCTCTCTCCCACTCGCTAACCAGCTCATCGGCCATCTCAAGCGTGACATTCTCCACAAACTCGTCATTGACCTGGATGACTGGCGCGGTACCACAGGAGGCCAGGCATTCTGCTGTCATCAACGTATAATTCCCATCAGCTGTTGTCTCGCCACGTTTGATGCCCAGTCGCTGTTCAAAGC
>Ga0209577_10003480_pt1 | contig 14830 bp, 16 predicted proteins | sample GraSoiAngelo_109_FD_185874 | JGI IMG/M metagenome (GOLD analysis project Ga0209577, IMG submission 185874) | Grasslands soil microbial communities from the Angelo Coastal Reserve, California, USA - 14_0903_12_20cm (SPAdes) (version 2) | ecosystem: Environmental > Terrestrial > Soil > Grasslands...
CCGCCGTTATGCCCCACGACGAGACCCCACGGTGATGCCGGATTCCCCATGAGACCGAGTCCATAGCCCGGTCTGCCGGAACGCAAAGGAGAATCCTTCGCGGACGAACTCGGACCAGACGCGATGGGGACAGCGACCAACTCCGTCATCTGGTCGAGAGAATGCCGCGACAGGAACTGCCCATGGAAGAGACCGTCAAGGAAGCGAACAATCTCGGAAGAGGTGGACGCCGCCACGCCATGCGATACCCAGCCGGGATGGTACTGGGTGCGTACATCACGCGGCGAGCCGTCCTGGGAAAGCATGGACGATGTGCCCGGAGCGAGCGAGGCGAGGTCTTCGATTGATTCGGCGACGAAGGTTCTACTTAGTCCGAAGGTCTGTGCGATGCGCTCTGAGACAAGGGCGCGATAGGGAATTCCAGTCACTTCCTCGGCGATGCGTTTGACGAGCATGTAGCCCGGGTTGGAATATGCCCAGCCCTGCCCGGGCGCAAACAGAAGTCCCTTTTCGAATGTCTCGGCGGCGAACCGCTCGAACGACCAGGGTTTCGACGGGGAGGAACGCACGCCATCGTGGTACGCCTGGATACAGCCGTAATCTGGGATGCCGGCTGTGTGATTGAGTAGTTGGCGAAGGCAGATTCGCTCCGCCTGGGCGATGCGGGGGAACCATCTGGCTAATGGGTCATCGAGGCTTAGCTGCCCCTCTTCGCAAAGCTTCAGCACTAACGAAGCCGTGAACGTCTTCGTGATGCTGTACGCAAGGAACGCGGGCTCGTCGGCGGATTCCGGGGCCCAGAACGTGTGGGGCGCAGCTCCGGCCCGCTCAATGACGCTCACGCTTGCGACTCCGCGGCCTCTCGCCGCCGCCATGAGCATCTCTGGCAATTTGGTTCTCAAGTCTGCCACGGCTCAGTTCCTCGTCCGACCAACGGTTGAGTTAACAGGCGGGCGACAACCGCGCTACACACAAGTTGTCGAGGAGAAGTATGCTGATTCAACCGTAAGATTCAGGGCAACCGTCCAGACACGCCAGCGCCAGTCTCTTCGGCTCGAATCGAGAAGAGCGCTGCATCAACCGGGGGATTGACGACCGTCTTCGTGAAGCGAATGACCGCGCCTCGCGCGGGGTCGCCCGCAGACCGATGCATCTCTTTCTCAAACTTGATTCCTTCGACTGTCTCGTAGGAGTCGAACGTCACTGTGATTGTCTGCTCTCCCTCTTTATGCACCATGGTCTTAGGGAGAGAGGTTTGTGGATCAAGCGTCACGCGCCACTCAACTCCGCCTTCCGGCTTCAACACGAACAGATTTTCATCTTCGATGGCAACACTCCCCCGGCGTCGCTCCGGGAAAAAAGCGAAGAGCATGGCGTTCGAGTTCGAGAAGCGCTTTGAGGTCGCCAGTTCCAATTCTGCGTGGGTCATTTGGTGGGGCGGGCCGCCCCCTTGCTTAACAAAGCCGTTGACGCCGTCAAATATCTCGACCAGAGAATAAGAGGCGACCTGTTCTTCTTTGCGATACTTTCCGTCCGCTGTATGCCACACCTTGAGCGTGCCTTCATATCCTCCGTACTCGATTGTTGCCTCTCGATAGATCGCCTTGATGGCGGCAACCTTGTCACGCCCACCGACGGCATTCGCCCAGCGTTCTACCGGGTTGGGGACGGCCAACGCGACTGAGGCGAAGAGGAATGGAAGCATGAATAGTGTCTTGCGCACCGGGTGTCCTCACTTTCTAGCCATAGGATTCGTAAGCTCCGCTCATTCACTGCGGGTGTTGCCGCTTCAAAGCGAAGCCTTTTCGCTTGATGTCCTGCACACACGAGGTTTTCAGTCCTTATCTGAGTTAGCGCGCAGAAGCACCGCGCTTGTCGGCATAATAAAAAAGGATGTCGAAATTGCCCGGCGCGTAGCCGAGCAGTCTCAGCAGCAGCGCGACCTGTCCTCGATGATGAATCCCGTGAACTGCCGTGTGTTGCATCAGGTATCCCAGGCGCATTGATTGCTTCTCCAGCCCAGGAATCGTGAATTCAACATCACGAGCCAGGTCTTCGTCCTTCAGCTTGGACAAGAACTCGCGCACATACGCCTCGATTCTGTTCCAAGCTTCGATGAGGGATTCCGCCGTCGGGTAATCGTCAGGCTTGAGGGCGGGGCCGCGCACCTCGCCGCCGCAACGATCCAGCCAGCCCCATTCGGCGCTCATGGCGTGAACGAGCGTATTCCTGATTGACCCGTAGCTTCCACCCATAGGCTGCGTGAATTGCTCCGGCGTAAGCTGTGAAATCACATCGAAGAGTTTTTTGTTTGCCCAGTAGCCATATTCGTAAAGAGTTTCAAGTTCTTTAAGGGTCATCGCTATCAACTCTCTCGTTCTCTACTCCTGCCCCTCTGTGCCGCTCGCCAATCCTTCACTCCGTGCTTTAACGCGATCTCAGGTGTCATTCTTATCAGCCAGAATCGCCGACCATCGGTCGGTTCGCTCCTGCGCCGTCGTCTCTTCGATCCGGGTCGCAACCGTCCACACGTGCCCGGACGGATCCATGATCCACGCGATGCGGTCGCCCCAGAATTGGTTCTGCAGCGGCACCAAGACCTGCGCTCCATTCGCGATTGCCCGCTCCACCGTCTTATCCGCGTCCTCCACATACACGAAAATCACCACAGGTGAGCTTCCGTCCGGTGTAGGGGCGCGGCTCGGCAGAGTCGGCCACTCAGCTTCGATCATGATCATCGCGGGGCCAATCGTCATCAAGGCGTGCGCCACCTTTCCGTCAGGGCCGGGTCGCCGATTAAGTTCAACCGCATCAAATGTCCTGGCGCAGAAGTCAATCGCCGCCGTGGGATCGCGGCACACCAATCTAGGGATGACGACTGACGAGTTGTCGGGAACGCCCTTCACCTTCTCCGCCATGGGTTTTCCTTTTAAGGGTGGGCGGCTAAACGTCTTCGAGAGTCAATGGCCGGGGCTGCTTCCCGTCAGTATCCGTGAAGCAGTATTCCTGGGCCAGTGCCGCTGCCACAAGAATGCGGCCTGACTTCTCCATGATATTCGGATCCGCCGCCAACGCCGCAACTGCACGACCGATGAATTGCGGCGATTCAGAATTGCTCAGGTCTAGGAAGTCAGCCGCCTCCATTACTTTCTCAGTTCGCACCAGCCCCGGATAAAGCGATACGACTGCGACGTTGTGCTCCCGAAGTTCATGCGCCGTGTCTGCCGTCAGCTTGTCCGTTGCAGCTTTAGAGACTCCATACGCCACGTTGCCGACGTGCTTCTGCGCCGCCCAAAACGAAATGTTGACGATCAGACCGCTACGCTTTGCGACCATCATCTGAGCGGCGTGCGTGCTGGCGACATAATGCGCCCGCACACCAGCCGCAAACATAGCATCCCAGCGCCAGAGCGGTTGCTTCCAGAAGGGCAGTGTCCAAGTAAACTCACCGTCCTCGATCATGTTCTCGTAGCCGCCCCAGACGTTATTAACCAGAATGTCCAGACGGCCCTGCTCTTTGCTCACTTGGTGAAACGCTGACTCGACCTCTCTGTCATGAGTGTGGTCGCAAGGGGCCGGAATGATTTGCGCGTTTGCGGCAAAAGTTTCTTCGGTGATGCTCCGCCCCGTCGCATAGACGATGGCCCCGCTTTCTGCCAGTTCAAGAGCAACACCTTTGCCTACTCCGCGAGTCGCGCCGGTAACAAGAGCGACCTTTCCATCTAGGCTTGTCATATCCTCGTTGTCTCCGCGTCTGAAATGAAAGAGGGTGCAATTATAACGGCGATCTCAATCTGGCGCACCAGAGTGCGCCTTGACCGCCTGTTCGACGAACAGTGTGATAGCGTCGTCCGCCAGTTTCGGTTGATCTTCAAGCACCAGCAGCCGGGCATCTGGAATCTTCACCAGTTTGACCTTCGAGTTTTTAGGCATCAGAGTTTCCCAGGAATCCACATAGACCATTTTCGTGAAGCTATTAGCCGGGTCGGCGAGAAACTTCTCGTCGAAGCCTGGTATCAGCGCCAACACTGGCACCTGTAACTTGTCTAAATCGCGTGTTACGTCTGAAGCCCAGAATTCACAAAGGTAGCGAATCTTGGTGGGCAGCGGCGCTGTCTCAATCTCTTGCGACGCCGTCTGTCCCCTTGAAGAATCGCCGCTCAACATCTCCGGCCGCATGTCATTACCGTTCCACGTTTCGGGCGTGACGTACCTGAACCACTTCGCTCCCCAACCCTCGTCAACTAAACTGACACGCTCTTGCAGCGTCGCTGGCGTTTTTCTTGTCGGGTCTTTCGGCGAGGCGAAGAATTGCGTCAGGTTAGTCGCGGCGAGAACTACGCCGCCAATTTTGTCAGGGTGTGCGATGGCAAGTTCAATTGCCGCTTGCGAACCCGGCTCTCGTTCGGTGACGATGATAGGCTTGGACAGTTTTTCCCTGGCGATGAGATCAAGGATGTCGCGTTCGAGTCGGCGCGTCCAGGTCATCTCACCGAAGCTTGATCGTTCAGCAGGCATTGATCGTGCAGGCGTCCCATTAATTCCCGGCGGCGTTACAACATAGAATTTATAGCGCGATTGATTCCGAGCGATGAAGCCGGCAAATGAGTTTGCCCCAGAATACAGGCCGGGCACTAAAATCAGCGCCTGCCTGCCTCGTCCCTTCTTTACGATAAGGGGCGGCTTGTCATCTGCAAGAGTCTTGTAGTCCGCGGGAAGTTCGAGATTGTTGCGGCTCACGTCTATCTCACGCAGCCCCTGTTTTGGCCTTTCTGCTGAGAGATCGATAATGATTGATCCGGCATTGGGCACATCGTCGTTCCACTGCTGATTTGAACCGACCGCGGCAATCACATTCATCTTTAACTTGTCAGTTATGTCGGTGCGCTTCACACCGACGATGATCGAGTCGCCTTCAACCCGGAGTTGCAGATTATTCTGCTGTAGATTATTAAATTGCTTTGACTCGGCTCCTGTTGCGTCGCCAACACCGATTGTCCCCTCATAGCCGTTAGCGCCGCGTGTTACCCATGCCGTCACGAGCTTGTCGAATTTGAAAGCCTTGTTCGCGCCCCACCAATTCATCTTGGCTGCTTCATCCGCGCCCGTATCGAACACGAGATTGACGCCAAACGCCTGCTCGTTCGGCTTACCATAGAGGCTCACGCGGAACCACAAGAAGTCTTGCTCCTTGTCGTAGCGAAAGGAGAGCGTTGCAGCATCAGCCAATGATGGATCGCGTGCGTCGCCTTTGGCGTCGAAACCGACCACCGTCCAAACCTGCGCGATAGTGCCGACTGGTGCGATCATGATGAAGACTAAGAGCAGCACGACCTTTGAAACTGGATACAACCGTCGTTGATTGTTCTTCATAGCAGCCCTCGATTTAGAGATGGCCTGTTGAATGCCTTAAAGAGGAAGGAGATGCGTCTTGGTTTTTTCTTGGCTTGCTAGCCCGTGATGATACTGATGCGCATATCGTCTCCTTTTTGATCTGCACAATTCTGATGGGCTGGAGCGGCCTTGACAACAATTAGTCAGGGGACGGTAGGTAAGAAGCAGTGAATGGTCAATCCTTTTAGCGCCGAAGCAGTTTGGTCACACGTGTGCGACGGCGACGGCTGACGGGGATGCGAACTCCATTGCGAAGGACGAGCAGTATTTCACCAGCTTCTCTGCGCACTTCGCACACCCGATCCACGTTGACGATGGCAGAGCGATGGGCGCGCACAAACTTAACGCCATCAAGACGCTGTTCCAGCGACGTGAGCGACTCGCGAAGCAGATAACGCCCATCGCGTGCGTGAACCGCAGCGTAATAATCATCCGCCTCGATCCAATCTATCTCGTCCGAATCAATCACTAAATCGCCCGTTGAGGTTGTGACCACGATTCGTTGCTTGGCCTGCTCCTTTTCACGCGTCGCCAGCAAAGCCGACAGCTTGCGCGACAGTTCGATAGCTTCGACCGACCGCAGACGTTGGCGCGCGTGTTCGAGCGCCTCGGCGAACCGCGCCACTTCCAGCGGCTTGACCAGGTAGTCGAGCGCGTGCGCGTCAAACGCACGCACCGCGAACTCGTCAAACGCCGTCACGAAGATCACGGGCGGCATTTGCTCGGCCCCGATCTCACGAAGCACCCCGAATCCATCCAGCACAGGCATCTGCACGTCAAGAAACAGAAGGTCTGGTTTTAACTCACGCAGCGCCCGCACGGTCTCGCGTCCATTTCTCGCCTCGGCAACGATGGCAATATCAGGGTGCGGCGCGAGCAGTTGGCGGATGCCGCGACGGGCGAGCGGCTCATCATCGGCGATGACCGCGCGAATTTTACTCAACAGCTTGTCTCCTCACGGGAAAACTTACGGTCGCAATCGTGCCGCCGCCTTCGGCGTTGAGCACGTCAAGTCTGGCGGCGTCGCCGAACAGCGTTTCCAGCCGCGCTCGCGTATTAGCGAGTCCGACTCCAATGGCGGATTCAGCAAAATATCCGGGACCGTTATCCCGCACGCACAGTACGAGCTTGCCGTCCGACTCCAGTCCCGTTATTTCGATCAGTCCCGCTTCGCTGCGCTTCGACACGCCATGACGAACAGCATTCTCCACCAGCGGTTGCAGAATGAATTCGGGCACCAGCGCGTCACGGACGTCAGGCTCGATTGACCAACGAACCTGAAGCCGATCTGAAAAACGGACTTGCTCAATCGCCAGGTACTTTTCGATAAACCGAAGTTCCTCATCCAAGGTGACCTCTTGCCGCTTTTCGCTCTGCAATACCTGACGCAAGACCCCACTCAGCAGTTCGAGCATCCGCGCCGCGTCGCGCGTGTTCTGATCACGCACGAGGACTGTGATGGCGTTGAGGCTGTTGAAAAGAAAGTGAGGGTTGAGCTGCATACGCAGCGCACCTAACCGGGCTTCGGCAAGTTGCGCTGCGAGTCGCGACTGTTGCGCCTCGCGGTCGCGTGCCTCGCGATAGTAAGTGAAGGCGTAGATACAGCCGAGCACCGCGAAATACAAGAACACGCACAGAGTTAGATTTGTAAGTAGCAAACTCGCATAGTAACGGAGAATAGGCACCTCGGGGGGACGACGAATTAGCAATAACGACAGGATCAGACCGGCGGAGACCCAACCAAACCACATCCCGAGGGCGCCGGCAAGATGCGCTAAGGTGGCACGAACGATTCGTTCACGTCGCAGGGGAAAACGCCGAGCGAGAACGTAAACGAGCGGCATCAGCGCGCCAAAGAAGAGCCATAAAACGCCGGCGAAGAGGACGCCGCCCCAGTCTGTACCGCCCCGCCCGGAAAACCGCGAATTCAAATATGAGGTGAACGCGCTCAGCAGCGCAGGGACAAGCGAGGCAGCCGCGATCAGCAGCCAAAAGGGGCGCGGTCTGCCAGCACCGTTGATGAAGCGGGAAGCCATGCGCCGAGTTTACTCGGTCACAGCCAAGCTCGGAACTTTCTGCCGCCAACGGTCTCCTGAAAGCAGCTAGCGGGCGGCGGGCAGCGTCGTTATTCCTAAAAATGGAATACGATGACTTCATAATCCATGCACATTTATCCTCCGGGAGAAACTTTAGTCCCCACGTTCGTGGGGACAGAGTAAAAACTCCCGAATTTCATTCGTATTAGCTTTCAGCTCTGCTTGCGCCTCTTTTTCGGCGGCAGCACGCCGGGCGGCAGTTCGTGAACCCTCCACATGTACCAGCTCGCCACGGTGCGGAAGGGTCGCCAGCGCTCGCCGTATCGCGCTAACTCTTTCGGCTTCGGCGACTCTTTCATCCCGTAAGCCAAGGCGAAACCTTTGCGCACGGCGTAGTCGTCCACGGGGAGCACGTCGGGCCTGCCGAGCCTGAATATGAGGAGCATCTCCACCGTCCAGCGACCTATGCCGCGCACCTGCGTGAGCTGCTCGACGATCTCTTCGTCTCCCATGCGCCGCAGACGCGCCAGAGTGGGCACCGTCCCGTCAAGCGTCTTCGCGGCCAGGTCTCTCAGCGCCGCGAGTTTTGCCGCCGAGAGTCCCGCACCCCGCAGACTCTCTTCCGAAGCGGCGAGCACATCCTCCGGCTCAAGCCTTTTCTTGTCGAAGAGCGCGAGCACGCGCCGGTGAATCGCCTCGGCGGCGCGCCCGTGAAGCTGCTGGTAGATGATGTTTCGCGCCAGAGCCTCGAAAGGGTTGTGCATCCGCCGAACCTCCAAACGGAAAGGCCCTGCGACCTCCATCAGCTTGGCGAGCGTGGGGTCAACCGAAGCGAGTTGACGCACGGCCTCCTCTGGGTCGTAGCCGAGGCCGCGTCTCTCTAGCCCGCCTGTCTTACTGCTTCGCCTATTCATAAACGTAACGGGGCGGTTGCCTAATCGCCTGATTGTAATTAGGCTGTGAACGCAAGACAACATCAGAGTCTCTCAAGAAGCTCGTCGTCTTTCAGGAAGCTCGTCTGCCGACCACGTCACGCGGGGAAGTCATGTCGTCAATCTCCGAGCGCGCCGTCAACAGAGAACGAATCGCGGAAGCGTCTCGTCTCATCCGGCCACACGTCCGCCGGACGCCGGTGGTTGAAGCCGACGGCGCGGACTTCGGCCTCAGCCGCGGCGACTTAACTTTTAAGCTGGAGTCGCTTCAACATTCCGGCTCTTTCAAGGCGCGCGGGGCCTTCGCCAATCTTCTGACGCGGGAGTTGCCGGCGGCGGGCGTCGTCGCCGCTTCGGGCGGCAACCACGGCGCGGCGGTCGCTTTCGCGGCGATGAAGCTCGGCGTCGCGGCGAAGGTCTTCGTCCCGCGCGTCGCGTCCGCCGCGAAACTCGAACGGATGCGCGAGTACGGCGCGGAGCTTGTTGTGACGGGCGAGCGCTACGCCGACGCGCTGGCCGCGAGCGAGGAATGGATTTCCGTGTCGGGGGCGGCGGCGGTTCACGCCTACGACCAGGCGGAAACTCTGCTCGGCCAGGGGACTGTAGGCGCGGAGCTTGAGGATCAGGCCCCCGACCTCGACACGCTTCTCGTTGCGGTGGGTGGAGGCGGGCTGATCGGGGGCATAGCTGCCTGGTATGAGGGCGGAATTAAGATCGTCGGCGTCGAGCCGGAGCTTGCGCCGACTCTTCACAGGGCGCTCGCGGCGGGGCGGCCCGTGGATGCCGAGGCAGGCGGCATCGCCGCCGACTCGCTCGCGCCGCGCCGCGTCGGCGAGTTGATGTTCCCTCTGGCGCAGAGCTACGTCGAGCGCGTCGTGCTGGTCACGGACGAGGCCATCCGGGAGGCGCAGGAAAAGCTGTGGAAGGTGCTGAGAGTCGTCTCCGAACCCGGAGGGGCCGCCGCGTTCGCGGCCCTCTCTTCGGGGCGGTACAGGCCGCGTGCGGGCGAGCGCGTGGGCGTCATCGTGTGCGGCGGTAACACCGTGGCGGTCAACTTCGACCGTTGAGCGCGCGAACCACAATCGAGCCGAGTCCTCAATCACATTCCGCGGATCAATACTGAAGAGGCCGTCGCAAAACACGGGGCCGACGGATGCCGGAATAAAAACAGGCGCTCAAAGGTCTCGACGATATTGGCGCAGGTATGCCGGCGGCTCTTTCCCATCTTGCAGTCGCGGGTCAGCCACTAAATCTCCGGCGACGGTCTTGAGCCGGAGCACGCCCGCCCAGACCGGAAGTTGATAGTCCTCCTCGTCGTCGAGGGGCGGCCCCGTGCGGACTTTGGCCGAAGCCTCTTCGAGCAGGAGCGAGAGGACTGTCGTCCCATTGAGTTCCGCTTTCGACGGTGGGCGCACCTCCGCCCAGCGTCCCTTTATGATGTGCTCTGTAAAGCGCCTGAGCGCTTCGGTCTTCTCCGAAGGGTCTTCAACCGCGGAAACCACGCCGAAGATCACCACAGACCTGTAGTTCATCGAGTGATGAAAGGCAGAGCGCGCGAGCACCAGCCCGTCAAGCAGCGTCACCGTCACGCAGACCCGCGCGCCGCCCCGCAAGACGCTCATCATGCGACTCGCTTTTGCGCCGTGAAGGTAGAGCCTGTCGTCGGCGCGAGCGTAGGCAGTGGGGATGACGACGGGCAGCCCTTCGTGCACGAAGCCGACGTGACAGACCAGCCCCTCGTCGAGAATACGGTTGACGACTTCGCGCTCGTAAGTCCCGCGTTGCGGAAGTCGCCTGAGAGTCGTGCGCGGCGTGGGATTGAAATCCGTCATACCAATCGTCCCTTCGGGTTTATGTGCGTTAAGCCTCTCGCCGGCTTTGCGTTATCTAAAAGAAGCGCGCGCCCCAGGCGAAACTACCATTAATCGGTCTTTGGGCAAGCGCCATTTTCACCTATAATGGAAGTACCAATTCGGATTGGATTCTCGACCCGACGAGCTACCCGCGATGGCTAAATATTCTTCTTCCATACCCAACGGGCTAATCACACTGGATGCCGAATCGGAGACGCCTCTCTACCGGCAACTGTACGACTCGCTGCGCAAGGCAATCCTGACCGGCCAGCTCGCTCCGGGGACGCGCCTTCAGTCGTCGCGCGAGATAGCGAAGGAGTTGAACGTCTCCCGCAACACGGTCGTCAACGCCTTCGAGCAGCTTCTCGCCGAAGGCTATCTGGAGGGACAAGTCGGCTCCGGGACATACGTCTCGCGCGCCCTTCCCGAAGACCTCCTCAACGTCAAGACACTGGCGCGGAGTTGTACACGCGCGGGCGGCAAGGGGCCTGGGCTGTCCGAGCGCGGCAAAGTGTTCGCCGCGTTCGCCACGAGCGTCCCGCGCGCTCCCGAACGAGTCCGCGCGTTTCAATCCGGCGTGCCCGCCCTGGACTCTTTCCCGTTCGAGACGTGGTCGAAGCTGGCTTCGAGGCACTGGCGCAGGCCCGTCAACAGTCTGCTCGGATACGGCGAGCCGCAGGGTCACGGCCCGCTGCGACGGGCCATCGCCTCTTACCTCGGCGTGGCGCGTGCGGTGCGCTGCAAGCCGGAGCAGGTCATCGTCGTTGACGGCGCGCAGATGGCCTTTGATTTAATCGCGCGCGTGTTGCTCGACCCCGGCGACGCCGCCTGGATGGAAGAGCCGGGTTATCCGGGAGCGCGCGCGGCCCTTATCACTTCCGGCGCGCGCCTCGTCCACGTCCCTGTTGACGCGGAAGGACTCGACGTGGCGGCGGGCGCAGGGTTAGACGCGCAGGCGCGCTTAATCTACGTCACGCCCTCGCACCAATTCCCGTTGGGGATGACGATGAGTTTGCCGCGCCGCCTCGCCCTGCTGGAGTGGGCGAGCCGGGCCGGAGCGTGGGTGATGGAGGACGACTTCGACAGCGAGTACAGGTACGAAGGCAGGCCCATCGCGTCGCTTCAGGGACTCGACAATGACGGGCGCGTGGTCTATATCGGGACTTTCAGCAAGTTTCTATTTCCTTCGCTGCGGCTGGGCTACATCGTCGCGCCGCCCGCCCTGGTTGACGCCTTCATCTCGGCGCGCGCGATGGTCGGTCGTCATTCGCCTTCGGTCGAACAAGCCATCCTGACGGACTTCATCGAGGAGGGTCACTTCGGGCGGCACATACGCCGGATGCGCATGCTCTACGCGGAGCGCCAACTGCTTCTCATCGAGGCGCTCAAGAAAGAGTGCGGCGGCCTGCTCGAAGTGGAACCTTCAGCCGCCGGAATCCAGTTAGTCGCCTGGTTGCCGGAAGGGTTAGACGACAGGGAGGTCGCGCGTGAAGCCGCCGCGCGCGGCGTGGAGGCACGACCGATGTCTATTTTCTACGCGGGGAAGCAGCCCCGCGGCGGGCTGGAACTCGGCTACGCCGCATTCAACAAACAAGAGATTCGTAAGGGCGCGGCACAGCTATCCGCCGCAATCCGTTCGTGCGTAGAAATGAAGCGAAGGGAGACGCGGCGGCGCGCGAGTTAATCCTCTACTTCACGCCCTCATTCACGCGACCCACGCGCCCAACAGCTTCTTCACGTCGGCGCTCGATGCCAAGTCCGAAGTCCACCCGAAGCTTCCGCCTTCGCGCATCTCCGCGCCCGCGCGCAGCAGGGCCGTGATGGCGGCGCGCGCTAGCGCCCCCCCGGTGCTGATGCGCTTTGCGCCCGCGTCGGCCAGTTGCGAGACCGTCACCCCTTTCAGCAGCGGCGCGAGTACGTTCAACGGCTTACTTAACGCGCCGGTCACCGACCGAACTTCGTCGAGCGTCGTGAGGCCCGGCGCGTAAAGAACGTCCGCGCCCGCCGCCTCGAACGCCTGTAGGCGGCGGATCGTGTCGTCGAGGTCGTGTCTGCCGTGGAGCAGGTTCTCGGCGCGCGCCGTCAGCGTGAAAGGAAAATCGAGGAGACGTGCCGCCTCGGCGGCGGCGTGCACGCGCTCGACGGCCAGCCCGAAATCGTAGATGGGCTTCGAGGGATCGCCGCTGTAGTCCTCGATTGAGCCGCCGACCAGTCCCGCCTGTGCTGCCAGCGTGATGGTCGCGGCGGCCTCCGCCGGGTCATCCGCGAAGCAGTTCTCCAAATCCGCGCTGACCGGCAGGTCGGTCGCCGCTGAGAGGCCGCGGCAATGTTCCAACACCTCGTCCCGTGTGACTTGTCCGTCCAAGCGCCCCAGCGAGTTGGCAAAGCCCGCGCTCGTCGTCGCCAGCGCCTCGAACCCTAACCCGGCCAGCAGTCGCGCCGAGCCAACGTCCCAGGGGTTAGGAATGACAAAAGCGCCCTCGCGCTCGTGCAGCGCCTTGAACCCCTCCGCCCTTTCTATCTGAGTCGTCATCGCGTCCTCCAGTACCTACCGGCCTACGGTCTTGCCCGCTCTGCCCGCCCTGAATCTTTCACCATCGTAAAGAGCGGCGTCCCCAGAAGATCGTGCGGGCCTTCTTCGCTGCGCCGGAAGCCGAAGCGCTCGTAGAGCCGGATCGCCCGGTGCAGAAATGGGGTCGTGCTCAGAATCAAGCGCCCGCAACCGCGCGGCGACGCATAGTCCTCTATCTGCCGTAAGAGCAGTTCGCCGATTCCTCGCCCCCTCCCCGCCGGCAGAACAGCCATGCCCCTGATGTATAAATCCTCGCCGCGACCGACGGCAGCCGCCGTGCCGACGACCGAGCCGCCGAGCAGGGCGACCCACGCGGGGCCTTCTTTCATGCGGCCTCGCACCTCCTCACTCGCGGGAGTGGTGGCGGCGAAAGCCTCAGTCGTGTATGAGTCTCTGTACTCGATGAACGATTCCCGGAGCACCGAAGCGATCAGCTCGGCGTCTTCGGGCGTAGCCATTCGTATTTGCAAACTCCCGTCGCTCCCGCTCCCAGGAATTGAAATCCGCGCCGCCATTGTTAATCCCCATCCAGCTACAGACAGCACGAACGCTCGTGCGATCCAACGGTCAGGTTAAACGGAATCCTAACCGGTTCAAGTGCCACTTTCCAGATATTAAACGAGACCACTTCGGCAGGCGCGTCAATAAGTTTTGCGGATGAATTGGTACACGCCCGTTGACCTTAAATGGCACTTGTGGCGGTGCAGGTTTCAGGTAAGGTTTTATCAATGCGTAGGCGATTGAGGAGCTTAGAGCTTTCGGTCGGCAGCGTCGAGCGTCGGCGGCGATTGCCCGGCATCGCCCGGCACTACGACGTGCTCGTCGTCGAGGATGAATCTTTCGACGAACTGCGCTGCCGCGCCGCGCCGCTCAAATCGCTCGCGGCGCAATGATAAAATCTGAAGAGAATTGGAAACGATGTCGAGAGCTATGCCTAAAGCACACACCTTCGAGGTGAATGTCGCCTGGACGGGAAACATCGGGGAAGGGACAATTGACTACGCCTCTTACGAGAGATCGCACGAAATTTCGGCGGAGGGGAAGCCCGCGGTTCCGGGTTCGTCCGACCCCGCTTTTCGCGGCGATAAGTCTCGGTACAATCCCGAAGAACTGTTGGTCGCGTCGCTCTCGACGTGTCACATGCTCTGGTACTTACACCTCTGCGCGGACGCGCACGTCGTCGTGATTGCTTACGCCGACAAAGCCGCCGGCACGTTGAAGCTGAAGGAGGACGGCGGCGGGCGCTTCAGCGAGGTGATTCTGAAGCCGTCTGTGACGATTAAGAAAGGGTGCGACCCGCGCCTGGCGGAGGAACTACACCGGAGGGCGCACGAACTTTGTTTCATCGCCAACTCGGTGAACTTCGCCGTGCGCGTCGAGCCGACGATCACGGTCGAGTGATGAGCAAGGCTGAACTCCGTTGAGAAAGACGATGCCTGTAAAGCATTTGACGTTGAAAGAGCTTGAGGCCGGGTTGGGCGAGATACGCCGGTCGCCCAAAGATGAGGGCGTGTTGGAGTTGATTGTGCGGCGGCCCGCTTTCGATGAGCGTGAAGTCCTGGAAGCGGGTGAGCTTAATCTGGCGGAAGGACTCGTCGGCGACGGTTGGAGGATGCGGGGCAGTTCTCGCATGCCTGACGGTTCTCCGCACCCCGACATGCAGCTCAACATCATGAACTCCCGCGTGATCGCGCTCGTGGCGCAAGGTAAAGATCGCTGGCCGCTGGCGGGGGATCAGCTTTTCCTGGACATGGATTTGAGCGAGGAGAACTTGCCCGCCGGGACGCGTCTGGCCCTCGGCTCTGCTGTGGTCGAAGTCACCGCCCAGCCGCACACCGGCTGCAAAAAGTTTGTGGCGCGCTTCGGGCCGGACGCCATGAAATTCGTCAACTCACCCGTCGGGCGGCGACTTAATCTGCGCGGCATCAACGCGAAGGTGGTTCGGCCCGGAGTGGTTCGGGTCGGTAATGTCGTTAAGAAAATTTAAGCGGGCTTCGACGCTCGCCGCGCCGCCGTGTCACGCTAGACCACTGACTATTTTGT
>Ga0209577_10003482_pt1 | contig 14828 bp, 11 predicted proteins | sample GraSoiAngelo_109_FD_185874 | JGI IMG/M metagenome (GOLD analysis project Ga0209577, IMG submission 185874) | Grasslands soil microbial communities from the Angelo Coastal Reserve, California, USA - 14_0903_12_20cm (SPAdes) (version 2) | ecosystem: Environmental > Terrestrial > Soil > Grasslands...
CGCCGCCGGCGCTCAGGCTCGCCGTCGGTCGCGCGGCGCCGGCGCCGACGGCGAAGGCGGTCACGCCGCGCTCGTTGTGGCCGTCGTCGGAGACGACGCTCCAGCGGACGCTGTAGTCGCCCGCGGCGAGCCCGTGGCGGAGCGGGACGACGAGCTCGCGATGGTTCCCCCGCGGGACGTATGCGTGCCCGGCGAGGACGGAGCCGCCGCCGTTCCGGACGGCCTCCATACCCGGCCCCGGCCGGATCGCGTCGTCGAAGAGCACGCGCACCGCGGTCGGCGGCGTCGCCAGGACGCCGCCGTTCGCGGGCCTGAGCCTCACCAGATTCGCGTGGGCGGACGCGACCGCCGGCGCGACGAGCGCGGCGACGGCCGCGACGATGAGCACGTATCGGGCGCGCACGCTCACCATTGTGGAGCCGTACGGGCCCATCCGCCGCGGCGGATGGGCCCGTACGTTGCGGTGTCTTTAAGGAAACGGGAGGACGGTCTCGATCTGGTTCGCCTGCTCGCAGCCGTAGGAGGCGTCGCTCCCCTGCTGGCCGTCGCAGGGGTTCGGGTCCGGCGCGGGCCCGACGTCGCCCGTGATGTCGCCCTCGAGCAGGTCGTCGCCCTTGCCGCCGAGAAGCGCGTCGTTCCCGAAGTTGCCGACGAGCAGGTCGTTGCCGTCCTCGCCCTTGACGACGTCGTGGCCGAAGCCGCCGAAGAGCTCGTCTTCGCCGGTCGAGCCCGAGACACTGTCGTCGCCCGCGTTCCCGGTGGCGAAGTCGTTCCCGGCCCCGGCGTCGATGGTGTCGGCCCCGTTCTCGCCGAAGATCGCGTCGTCACCGGGCCCGCCGCAGATCAGATCGTCGCCGCCGAGCCCGTAGATCGTGTCGTTGCCGGGCGTCCCGACGATGACGTCGGGCCCTTCGGTGCCGTAGATCGGCCCCGGCCCGGTGGCGACGATCGTCGCCGGCTCGCCGAAGCACATCGGCGTCGCAGGCTGACCCGTCGCCGCGCCGGCGGCGACGACCGAGACGAGGGCGACCGCAGCCGCGACTGGAACAGCTTCCTCACAGGCTCCCCCTCGTGTCGAATGGACGCGAACCCTTATCCGGCATGACTTCAAGAAAGTGAGCGGAACGCGCTGGTAGCGTCGGCACGTGCTCTTCCGTCAGTTCGTGGACGAGGGGCTCGGTTGCGGCTCCTACCTCGTCGGCGACGAGCATGCGGGTGTCGCGGTGGTGGTCGACCCGGCCTACGCAATCGAGCCGTACCTCGAGGAGGCCGCCCGCCGGCGCGTGCGGATCGAACGGGTCCTCGAGACGCACACCCACGCCGACCACGTCTCGGGCCACGGCCGGCTCGCGCTCGAGGTGGGCGCCACGGTCGCCGTGCATCCCGCCGCCGAGCCGGCGTTCCCGTTCGAGCCGCTCGAAGACGGCGCGGTGATCGAGGCCGGCGACGTCGCGCTTCGGGTCGTGCACACGCCCGGGCACCGGCCTGAGCACTGCGCGTTCGCCGTCTCCGACCGCTCGCGCGCCGAGGAGCCGTGGCTCGTGTTGACCGGCGACTCGCTCCTCGTCGGCGACGCGGCCCGGCCCGACCTGGCCGTAGAGGCCGACGAGGGTGCGCGCGGCCTCTTCCACAGCCTGCGGCGGCTCGGGGAGCTGGCCGACGGGGTCGAGCTCTACCCCGGTCACGTCGCCGGCTCGCTCTGCGGCGCGGCGATGAGCTCGAAGACGTCGTCCACCGTCGGGTTCGAGCGCCGCTTCAACCCGACCCTCGAGCTCCCCGACGAGGACGCCTTCGTCCAGGCGACCGCCGGTGGCTCGCAGCCGCGTCCCCCGAACATGGCGCGGATCGTCGAGCTGAACCGCGGCCCGTTCCTGCCCGCGCCGCCCGAGCTTCGCCGCCTCGAGACGTGGGTCGGCGCGACCGTCGTCGACGTCCGCCCCGCCGCGGCGTTCGCCGAGGGCCACGTCCCGGGCGCGTTCAACATCCCGGTCGCCGGCTCGAGCTTCGCGACGCGCGCCGGGTTCCTGCTCTCCGCCGACGAGCGGATCGTGCTGCACGGCTCGTCGCCCGAGGAGGTCGAGCGCGCGACGCGCGGCCTGCGCTCGGTCGGCTTCGTCGAGCTGGCCGGCTACCTGGAGGATCCCGAGACGCCGGACCGGCTCGAGCCCGTGGCGCTCGACGAGCTCGAAGGCCTCCTCGCCTCGGGCGCGGTCGAGCTCGTCGACGTGCGTGAGGCCGACGAGCGGGACGGCGGCTACATCTCGGGCAGCCGGCACGTGCCCTACCGGCTCGTCCGCGCCTGCGGGGACGAGCTCGGGAACGGCAAGCCGGTCGTGACGATCTGCGAGACCGGCTCGCGCGCGGCGATCGCCGCGAGCGTGCTCGCCGCGGCCGGCGTCGACGCGCGGCCCGTGATCTACGGCGGGCTGCGCGAGTGGCGCGCCCGCGGCAACCAGACGGTTCAGTTTCGCCGCTGCGGCACGTAGCGTCGCTGCTGCTCGCCCACGGAGCCGGCAGCGGCCCGTGGGTCTTCGACGGCTGGCCTGCCGCGTTTCCCGACCTGGACGTCGAAGCGGTCGACCTCCAGGCGGGCTTGAACGTGGCCGAGGCGTCGATGTCGAACTACGCCGCGGTGGTCGTCCGCGCCGCCGAGTGGCTGCCGCGACCGCTCGCGCTCTGCGGCTGGAGCAGCGGCGGCCTCGCGGCGACGATGGCGGCGCGGCAGGCGGAGGCCGACTTCCTGGTCCTCCTCGAGTCGAGCCCGCCCGGGGAGGTGCAGGGCTTCGACGAGTCGGTCCCCCTCCGGCCCGGCACGTTCGATCCGGAGGAGACGTACGGCGCCTTCCCGCCCGGGATGCGCGCGCGGCCGGAGTCGCTGCTCGCCCGTGCCGAACGGAAACGTGGCGTCTCGGTGCCGGAGCTCCCTTGTCCGGCGCTCGTCGTCTACGGCGACGAGTTCGCCGAGGAGCGTGGCCCGCGGCTCGCGGCGCGCTACGGCGCCGAGGAGCTCGCCTTCCCCGGGCTCGACCATTGGGACCTCGTGCTCGACGACCGCGTCCGGAAGACGCTCGCCGCTTCTTGACACCGAGCTTCACGCAGCGGGACACTTGCCGACGTGCTCGTTGCCGCTTCGTGGAGCCATCGACATCAGGAGTTCCTGCACGTCGTGCTCCCGATTCTCGTCGGCCTCGCCTTCCTCGCTCTCGTGTTCGGGCTGTATTGGGTGTGGAAGCGATCCTGGAACGTGTTCGTGCTCGCCGAGGGCGCCGACGGCCGGCTCAGCACGTCGAAGTTCCAGGTCCTCCTCTGGACGATCGTCGTGCTCTTCGGCTACGTCGTCGTCGAGACCGGCCGCTTCATGCGCGGCAACTTCGACGCGCTGGACAAGATCCCGCCGAACGTGCTGATCGCGCTCGGGTTCACGCTCGGGACGGCGACGCTGGCCAAGGGAATCACGACGTCGTTCATCGCCGGCGGACGTCTCAAGAAGGAGCCCGACAAACAGAGCGGAGCCGGCACGCTCGTGGCGGACGACGACGGCGCCCCGGACCTGAGCAAGGCTCAGCTGCTCGCCTGGACATTCCTCGCTCTCGTCGTCTACGTCGTCAGGGTGTGCTACCAACTGCGCGTCCAGCACTGGCCGGAGCTGCCCGACATCGACGCCCCGCTCATGGTGCTCATGGGGCTCGGCCAGGGCGCATACATAGGCAAGAAGCTGACGACGACGTCGACGCCGCGGCTGGGTGAGCTCAACCCGACGCAGGGGCCGCCCGGGACGACCGTCACCGTCACAGGCGTCGCCCTCGGCGGCAAGGACGAGTCGACCCGCGTTCGTCTCGACGACGTCTCGCTGCCGGCGCCGGCGGACCGCTCGAACTGGGACGACGACCACGTCGTGTTCACGATCCCGGACCAGCATCCGAAGGGCTCGCCGTGGGCGGCGGGAGACAAGGTGGAGATCCGCGTCATCTCGAAGGGCCACACGAGCGCGAACTCGCTCACGTTCACGGTCACCGCCGCGAGCCCCTAGGCCGGCGCGGCGAGGAGCTCCTCGCCGAGCGCGACGTACCGCTTCGCGTCCACCGTCCGGTAGAAGTCGAGCGCTCGGCGGAGCGCCGGCTCCGCCTCGGCGTGACGTCCCGTGAGGACGAGCGCCTGCGCCGCGTGAAGGCGGGCGAACGCCTCGTGCGACCGCGCGCCGATGCGCTCGAAGACCCCCGCGGCGCGAGCGGAGTCGCCCTGCGCCACTGCGCGTGCCGCCTCCAGCCACGGCGTGCTCGGGTCGTTCCGGCGCTCGAGCACGGCGAGGAGCTCGGCGCCGCGGCCGTAGCCGGCGAGCAGGAAGGCGAGCTCCGGGATCGAGAGCATCCCCATCGCACCCGAGGGCAGGAGCGCCAGCAGCTCGTCCGCGAGCGCATTCGCCTCCGCGTCGTGGCCCGCGGCCGCGAGCGCCTGCCCGCCACGCGCGAGCGCCGGGTACAGGGACTGGGGATCCTTCGCCTCACGCGCCACCTCGAGACCTCGCCGCGCGTCGGTGACGGCGCCGGCGACGTCTCCGCGGCCCGTGCGGATCAACGTGCGATACGACCTCGCCTCGGGCTCGAGGTAGTGCGGTGCGCCTCGCTCGCACTCGGCGATGAACTCGCCCGCGAGGCGGAGCGCAGCGTCCCACGATCCGCGAACGTAGGACTCGGCGATCCCGTGCACGCGTGCGAAGGCCACGTACCGCGGGATGCCGGAGCGGAAGACGAGCGCCCGTGCCTCCGCGGCCACGGCCCACGCGCGTGCCAGCTCGCCGACGAGGACGAGCGTCGTTTCCAGGTTGTTGTAGCCACGCAAGGCCTCGGGTGAGTTGATCGCGCTGGCGATCTCGATGCTGCGCTCGATGTCGTCGATCCCGCCGGGACCGTGTCGCGTGCGCGCGACCCCTATGTTGTCCAGAGCGTGCGCACGGAGCTCCTCTAGCCCGAGCTCTTCGGCCATCTCGAGCGCTTCGCGACCGGTCGTGATCGCCTCTTCGTCGTCCTCCGCGAGCATCCGGTACCGAGACACCTGGGAGAGCACCCACGCCTTCGACCGCGAAGGCGCAGCGTCTCGGACGAGCTCGCGCGCCCGCTCGAGGTGGACGAAGGCCCGATCGCGCCGGCCGCGATGCCACCAGAGCTCCGTCAGCAAGGCGTCCGCTTCGGCTGCGTCTTCCATCCGCCGCGCCTCGAGGAGCCCAGTTCGGGCTTCCTCGAGCTCGTCGGCTCCCTCCGCTTCGCCGTGGAAGAGCGCCGAGCCATAACGGAAGAGCAGGCTCGCCCGCTCCGGATCGTCCGCCGGCCAGAGCTCGAGCGCCCTGCCGTAGAACCGCGCCGCGGCCGAGTACGCGTAAAGGCCGAATGCGCGGTCGCCGGCCTCGCGCAGCGCCGGGCGGGCGCGCTCCGCCACTTCCGGGAGCTCGATCCCCGCCGCCTTCGCGAGGTCGAGGGCGCTGACGTAGTGGTGCGCGAGCATCTCGGCGTGGTCCTCGGGCCGCCCCAGCGACTCGATCCACTCGGCGGCCTGGCGGTGGCGCTCCGCGCGGGCGGCACGCGGGATCTGGCCGTACGCGACGTCCCGCAGCAGAAGGTGGCGGAACGCGTACTCGGTCTCGCCGGCAACCGACGAGCGGCGCGCGCGCTGGACGAACTCCTTGCGCTCGAGACCGTGCAGCCGCTCCTCCACGACCCGGCGGTCAGCCGGTTTGCCGTCGACAAGCCCGCCGGTCCAAAAGACCTTCCCGTGGACGGCGGCGTGCTGGAGGAGCGCCTTCTCCTCGGCCGAGAGCGCGTCGAGCCGGGCGGCGATGATCCCCTGCACGGTCTCGGGGAGCGGCAGCTCCTCCCCACGGCCGCGCTCGGCCAGCATCCGGACGTACTGCTCCGCGTAGAGCGGGTTGCCCTCCGCACGGGCGAGCAGCTGCGCCTGCGTCGCCGCGTCGAGCACCGGCTGGGCAAGGAGGCCCGCGACGAGCCGCGCGGTGTCGTCGTCCGAGAGGGGCGCGAGCGAGATCGTGACCGCGTTGAGCTTGCCTCCGCCCCAGCCCGGCCGCCGCTCGAGGAGCTCGGGCCGCGCCGTGCCGACGACGAGCAACGGCACGCCGCTCGCCCAGTCGACGAGGTAGTCGACGAAGTCGAGCAGGCCCTCGTCCGCCCAGTGCAGGTCCTCGAAGACGAGCACGACGGGCTGCGGGTCGGCGAGCGCCTCGAGGAGCTGACGCCACGCGGCGAACGCCTCCGCCCGCCGGTCGCCGGCGACCTCGGACTCCGCCGAGAGCCCTGCCAGCGGCCGGAGGTGGCCGACGATCCACCGCGCCTCCGTTTCGTCGGGCACGACGGACGACACGGCGGCCGCGAGCTTCGACTCGACCTGCTCCGCTTCGTCCGACTCGAGCACGCCCGCCTGCGCCTTCACCATCTCGGCCAGCGCCCAGAAGCTCACGCCCTCGCCGTACGGAAGCGAGCGGCCCTGGCGCCAGAGGATGAGCTCGCGGTCGCGGTCGACGGCGGCGAAGAGCTCGCGCACGAGCCGGGTCTTGCCGATCCCCGGGACGCCGACCAGGGTGACGAGCAGCGGCGAGCGCTCCCGGCGCGTGCGCTCCAGTGCGTCGCGGAGCGACTCGAGCTCGCGAGCGCGGCCGACGAGCGGCGCCGCGTTCGGCTGGTCGACCTCGATGCCCAGCCGCGAGCGGGCATGCACGGCTTCCCACACGGCCACCGGCTCTGCCTTGCCCTTAGCCGCGACGGGCTCGGCCTCGGCGTACTCGATGGCGGGGCGGGTCGCGCGGCAGGCCGCCTCGCCGACGAGGATGCCGTTCACCGGCGCGGCGCTCTGGAGGCGTGCAGCGGTGTTGACGACGTCGCCCGCGGCCATCGACTCGCCGAGCTCGGGCCGCGCGGCGACGTTCACCAGCGCTTCGCCGGTCGTGACGCCGATCCGCACCTCGACGCCGTCCGTCTCCCGCGCCCAGTCGCGGATCGCGAGCGCAGCCCGGACGGCGCGCTCCGGATCGTCCTCGTGGGCGACCGGCGCGCCGAAGAGCGCCATCACGGCGTCGCCGATGAACTTCTCCACCGTCCCGCCGAACCGCTCGAGCTCGGAGCGGAGCCGGTCGTGGTACGGCCGCAGGATCGCCTCGACGTCCTCGGGGTCGAGCGTCTCGGCGCGCGCGGTGAAGCCGACGAGGTCGGCGAACAGGACGGTGACGACCTTCCGCTCCTTGCGTATCTCGGCCATCAGCGCAGCCGCTCGACCGGATAGCCCAAGGCATCGAGGGCGGCAAGGACTTCCGCGCAGTGCTCGGCATCGCGCGTCGTGAGCGTCAGCTCGACCTCCGTCTCGGCGACGGAGATCGCCATGCCCTCCCGGTGGTGCTCGACCGAGACGACATTCACACGCTGCTCCGCGAGGAGCTCGAGAAGCCGGGCGAGCTCGCCGGGGCGGTCGGGGACACGGGTTCGGATGACGACGTAGCGCCCCGCGTGGGTGAGCCCGTGGCGCATGACCGAGATCAGGAGCGTCGCGTCGATGTTCCCGCCGGAGAGGAGGATCGCCACCGGGCCGTCGCCGGGCACCTTGCCGGCGAGGAGCGCCGCCACCCCGACGGCCCCCGCGCCCTCGACGACGAGCTTCGCCCGCTCGAGCAGGAGGACGATCGCGGTCGAGATCTCCTCGTCGGAGACGGACACGAGCGCGCTCAGCGTCGCGTCCAGGATCGACATCGTGAACTCGCCGGGCGCCTTGACGGCGATCCCGTCGGCGATCGTGAAGCCGCTTCCGCCGGGGAGGCAGCTCGCAGCCTGGACGCCGACCAGGTCGACCTCGGGCCGGACCGCCTGCAGCGCGAGCGAGATCCCCGAGCAGAGACCGCCGCCCCCGATGGGCACGACCACCGTGGCCACGTCCGGGAGCTGGTCGGCGAGCTCGAGCCCGAGCGTCCCCTGCCCGGCGATCACCGCCTCGTCCTCGAAGGGGTGGACGAAGAGCGCCCCGGTCTCCTCGACGCTGGCGAGCGCCGCGTTCAGGGAATCCTCGAACCGCGCGCCGGTCATCTCGACGCGTGCGCCGTAGCTCCGGGTCGCCTCCACCTTGGCCATCGGCGCGTCCTGCGGGACGAAGACCGTCGCGGGGACGCCGACCTCCCGCGCCGCCCACGCGACGGCCTGGCCGTGGTTGCCCGCGCTCGCGGCCACCACCCCGGGGCCGCCGTCCCGGCCGGCGAGCGTGGAGATCTTGTTGAAGGCGCCGCGGATCTTGAACGAGCCGGTGCGCTGGAGGGTCTCGGCCTTCAGCCATACCGGCCGTCCGGCGAGCCGGGAGAACGTCTCGGACGAATAGACGGGCGTGAGGCGCGCGACGCCGTCGAGGCGTCGCCGTGCCTCCTGGATCTCAGCCGGTGTGGGAGCCGTCCTCGTCGCCAAGGTGGAAGACCTTCTCAATGATCTCCTGAACGGCGGTGAGCGGGTCGAGCTCTCGGCGCTCCACGGCGTCCAGCACCCGTCGCAGCTCGGGGTCGCCCTCGACGGTGCGCTCGAGGTGGGCCTGCGCCCGCGACGAGGCGACGGCGAACACCTCGCCCGTGAGGTTCCGCCGCCGCCGCTCCTCGAGGCGGCCCTCGTCTGCGAGGTGCGCCCGATGCTCCTCGATCCGCGTCCACAGGTCGGAGACGTTGTCCTCCCGCACCGCCTCGGTGAGGACGATCGGCGGACGCCACGCGCTCTCGCGGTCGAGGGAGAGGATCGAGCGCACCTCGTTCACCATCGTCGTCGCCGCCGGGTGGTCCATCTTGTTCACGGCGATCACGTCCGGAATCTCCATGATCCCCGCCTTCAGGGCCTGGACGGAGTCGCCCGAGCCGGGCATGAGGACGAGCAGCACCGTGTCGGCGATGCCGATCACCTCGACCTCGGCCTGCCCCGCGCCGACGGTCTCCACGAAGACGACGTCCTTTCGGGCCGCGTCGAGGATCAGGACCGCCTGGAGCGCCGCCTCCGCGAGCCCGCCGAGGTGGCCGCGCGTCCCCATCGAGCGGATGAAGACGGCCTCGTCGAGGAAGTGGTCGGCGAGCCGGATCCGGTCGCCGAGGAGCGCGCCCTTGCTGAACGGGCTGGAGGGGTCGATCGAGATGACGCCGATCGTCCGGCCGTCGCGGCGCAGGTGCCGGACGAGCGCACTGATCAGGCTCGACTTCCCCACTCCGGGCGGTCCGGTCACGCCGACGACGTACGCGTTGCCGGTGTGCGGGTAGAGCTCCCGGACGAGGTCTGCGGCGAGCGGCTCGCCGTTCTCGACGAGCGTGATCGCGCGGGCGAGCGCGCGCCGGTCGCCCGATCGGACGCCCTCCGCGAGTTCGCCGAGCATCCACTCGCGCCGCCCCGCCACGGTCCGGACTCTAGTAGCCCGGCACCACCGGAAGCGGCGTCGCTTCCGGAGCCTCCCGCGCCACGTCGACGCCGCGCGCCAGCGAGAGGCCGAGTGCCGCGGCGAGCGCGAGAACCGCGGCCGCGATCCCCCACACCCACCGCGCGCCGAGGGCGTTCGTGACGAGGCCCGCCGCGATCATCCCTGCGCCGAGGGAGACCGCGGTCGAGCTCATGAGCACCGTGAACGCGCGGCCGCGCAGCTCGTCGGGCGCGCCGCGCTGCACGAGGAGCGCGTTGCAGACGACCGTCGAGCCGTTTCCCGCGCCCGAGACGACGACGCACGCTGCCGCGACCCAGACGTTCGGGGAGACGGCGGCGAGAGCTGTGCCGACCGCCATCAGCGCGAGCGAGCCGCCGTAGACCTCCCGCGTGCGACGGCGCTCCAGGAGCGGTCCCGCCGCGAGGCTGCCTCCGGCGAGCCCGAGCCCGGCCGCCGCCACGAGCAGGCCGAAGCCGAAGTCGCCCGAGTGGAACGAGACCTTCGCGAGGACGACCTCGGCCACGTTCACGCCCGCGTTCGCGAGCATGGCCACGTTCCAGACGACGAGGACGGTCAGGAGCGGCCGCGCGTGCCGGACGAGCGCGAAGCCGGCGCGCAGGTCGCGCAGGTGCCCCCGGCTCTGCGCCGGGCGCGCCTGGAGGAGCCTGCCGGGGATCCGCAGGAGGAGCAGCGCCGAGACGACGAAGGTCGCCGCGTTGATCCAGTACGCCGTGTCCGGGCCGGACGTGCTGACGAGGATGCCGCCGACGAGCGGGCCCGCCGTCGTCGTCGCGTTCTCGATCGTCTGGAGCAGCGAGTTCGCCCGCGGCAGATCTGCGTCGTCGACGAGGTTCGGCAGCCCCGCGTAGACCGCCGGGCGGAAGAAGCCGGTCGCGAAGCCCGCCGCCGCGGCCAGCGTCACGATCTGCGCGGCGCTCGTCGCGAACGGCAGCGCGCAGAAGACGCCGAAGCGCGCGAGGTCGGCGGCGACGGCGAGCCACCGGCGCGAGAGCCGGTCGAGGAGCGGGCCGAAGACGAGGCCGATGAGGATCATCGGCAGGAAGTCCGCGATCAGGAGCGCGCTCACCCATGGGCCGGAATGCGTGCGGTCGAAGACGTCGACGGTCAGCGCGACGAACGCGAGCCACGTGCCGAGGCCCGAGCCGAACGCCGCCAGGAAGAGCATCCCGAAGCTCGGGGACCGATGGAAGAGCTCGAGCTGCCGGCGAACGGAAGGGCGCACGGGCGGCCTGAACGTACCAGCCCCACCTGTCACACCGGGGCAAGCCGGCTGCCCCTTCAGATCGTCAAGGGGCAGCTCCGACGCGAACCCGCAGGCGGGTAAGGGCATCGGCGAGGAAGGCGTTCTCCTCCGGCGTCCCGACCGTGACGCGGATCGCGCTCGGCGCGCCGAAGCCCGCGAGCGGGCGGACGATCACTCCGAGGCGGAGAAGGTCGTCGAAGAGCTCCCGTGCGTCCCCGCCCACGTCCGCGTAGAGGAAGTTCGCAACAGCGGGGCCGGCAGGCGAGAGGCCGTGGGCGGTCAGCGTGCGCTCGAGCTCCACCCGGCCCTCGGCGTTCAGGCGCACGCGCCGGGCGAGCTCGCCTGGGTCCTCGAGGCTCGCGAGCGCCGCGGCCTGCGCGGCGGTGCTCAAGTCGAAGGCGCGCCGCACCTTCGCGACCGCCGTCGCGACCGAGGCGGGCGCCACGCCGTACCCGATCCGCAGGCCGGCGAGGCCGTAGATCTTCGAGAACGTCCGCAGCACGACGACGCGCCGGCCGGCCTTGAAGTACTCCTCGATCCCATCCGGATACTCCGGATCCTCGACGTACTCGAAGTAGGCCTGGTCGACGACCGTGAGGACGTGCTCGGGGACGGCGTCGAAGTACGCGTCGAGCTCGGCGCGCGTGTTCATCGTCCCGGTCGGGTTGTTCGGGTGGCAGACGTAGACGAGCTTCGTCCGCTCGTCCACGGCGTCGAGGAGCGCAGGCAGGTCGTAGCGGTCGTCGCGCAGCGGGACACGGCGCGCCTCGGCGCCGACCTTCACCGCGTCGATGACGTAGCTCGGAAAGGACGGCCAGCCGCAGACGACGGCGTCTCCGGGGTCGAGCACCGCCTGGGAGAGGCAGTCGACGACGCCGTCCGCCCCCGCTCCGAGCGCGATCTCCTCGAAGCGCACGTCGTGCCGCTCGGCCAGCGCGGCCCGCAGGCGGTACGCGCCTCCGTCCGGGTAGCGGTTCAGCTCGTCGACACCGCGCTCGAGCGCGCGGCGCGCGGCCGGGAACGGCCCGAATGGGCCCTCGTTCGAGGCGAGCTTGACGACGCGCTCGAGGCCGAGCTCGCGCTGGACCTCCTCGACCGGCTTCCCCGGCTCGTACGGGACGAGCTCGGCGAGCGACCGCCGGAAGAAGCTCTCCTCGACCTCGGGCACGCCCGAAGCCTATGCGCTGCCCGAGCCCTCCCCGTCGTTTCCACGCCGCCGGAGGAACCAGAGCGCGCCCCCCGCGGCGCCGAGAAGCGAGGCGACGAACGACTTGTTCGGCCGCTTCGTCTCGGGGTCGATGCTAGGGACGGCGCCTTTTGCCTTTCGCTTGGCGACCCGCTTCCCGACCTGCCACACGGTCCAGCCCAGGACGGCGTTGCGCCTGTTCACGATTCCCATTGCCCACGTGCCTTCCCTTCAGAGCCCCGACCGTAACCCGGCCGCTCCGGCCGCGCGCGTGTGCCGGGTGCGACGGATGGAGCGGATGCACCGGGTGTGCGGGGTGGATCGGATGCGCCGGATGGAGCGGATGCGCGGGATGCGCCGGATGCGCGCGCACGTGCCGCGGGGAGATGCGTCTCGGAACGGGAACGACCGGATGACGCCGGCTCGACGTGGAGAACACCACCGGGACGACCGGGATCGGCGCCGGCGCGCGGACCTCCACAGGCGCGTGCCGCTTCTGCGGCCGGAGGCCGCGGACGAGCCTCGTGTGCGTCGCGCCCTCGTAGCCGAGCCCGCCGACGAGGGCGCCGGTCGCGAGCACGGCGGCCGCCTTCGCCGCGACGCCCGTCCCGACCGCCGCGCCGCCCCCGCCGCCGAAGAGCGAGGCGAGCGAGGTCGGGAGCGGAACCGCGGCGAGCGACTTGAAGGCGGAGCGCTGCGCGCGCTGGCGCCTCGCGACGGTGGCGCAGTCGTGGCAGGCGCGCAGGTGCGCGCGCAGCGCGCCGCGCTCGCTGCGGGGCAGGCGCCCGTCGAGCTGCTTCGAGATCGCGAGCTCCGCCTGGTGGCAGGTCAGGGCGCCCTCGAGCTGCTCGCGCAGCGCCCGTCGGGCTCTGAAGAGGAGCGTCTCGACGGCGCCGGCCGAGATGCCGAGGATCTCCGCGATGTCGGCGTACGAGCGACCTTCGAGCTCGCGCATCACGAGGGCGGCGCGCTGGTTGAAGGCGAGGTGGCCGAGGGCCCGGCGGATGTCCTGCGCGCTCGGGGCCTCGTCGTCGACGATCCGGTCGGCGACGTCGTGGTCGAGCGAGACCTCGCGCGGGCGGCGCAGCGACTGCCGGAACCGCTGCCGGCAGACGTTGTGGGCGATCGCGATCAGCCAGTTCTGCGCCGCCTTCGGCCGCTCGCCCCGGTCGTAGGCGCGGAGCGCGTTCAGGAAGGTCGTCTGCGTGACGTCCTCGGCGTCCGCCGGGTTGCGCAGGACAGCGAGCGCGTAGTGGTAGACGTCCGCGACGTGGCGGCGGTAGAGCCGCTCGAACCCCCGGTCCACGCGCCGTCGCTCCGCGAGAAGCTGCGCCATGCCTATCAGATACCCATGCTGCCCGAAAACTTGCGCCGCGGCCGCAGCCTACGGCACGTGCGGGAGCGTCACGGTCGGCGTCGGCGGGAGCGCAGACGTGACGGGCGACGTGTCGACGGGGAGCGGCGGAGGCGGAGGAGCGGCCACGGTGGGCGTCGGCACCGGCGGCGCCGACGCGGGCGGAGCGCCGGCCGTGGACGTCGCGGCGGAGGCCGTCTGCGTCACCTGCGTCGTCGCGCTCTTCGCGGTCGTCGTCGCCGCCTGCGTGCCGGAGCTCGTCGACGGCACCGCGGACGGAGCCGCCGGGTCGGCCACCGCAGGCACCGCACCGGCCGTTCCCGATTCGGACGTGGCGGATCCGGGCATGCCCGCCTCGAGCGTGGCGCCGGTGAGTCGCTCGGCTCCGGGAGCGGTGCCGCTGCTGAGCTCGATGCCGCGCTCGAACGGGACGGCGGTGCGCATGCCGACCACGCCTTCGGTGACGACGAAGGTCCGTCCCTGCCTCTTCACGACCACCATGGGCCCTCGAAGCACCCGGATGCCTGCGGGCGCCGTCGCCGCGTCAGTCCGCGGAGTCGACTGCACCGTCAAGGGGCTCAATGCGATCCCGGCAGGCCTACCGTGCCCGGAGACGCTCGCATCCACGACCGGGCCGACGGCGCCGGCGACGACCCCCGCCGCGACGAGGAGCGCCGCCTTGACGAGGAGACCGGAGCCGACGGCGAGGCCGCCTCCCGCGACGGCGCCGCCTCCGCCGCCGAAGAAGCTCCCGAGCGAGGGCGGCAGCTGCACCGAGCCGAGCACTCCGAGCAGCGAGCGGTCGCGCCGGAGCGCGCGACGGGCGCGGAAGATCAGGGTCTCGACCGCCGGGACGGAGACCTCCAGCGTGTCCGCGATCTCCGCATAGGAGCGCCCTTCGAGCTCGCGCATGACGAGGGCGGCGCGCTGGTTGAACGGCAGCCGCCCGAGCGCCTCCAGGAGCTCCTCGAGCTTCGGCGTCTCCTCCGCCGGAACCGGGATCGCCGCGATCGTCTCCTCGAACGGCACCTCCTGCGGCCGGCGTACCGCGCGCAGATGACGGCTGCGGCACGCGTTGTGCGCGATCTTGATCAGCCAGTGCCGCGGCCGGCTCGGCTCCTCGCCGCGCAGGTACGCCCGGTAGGCGTTGAGGAAGGTGGTCTGCGTGATGTCCTCGGCGTCCGCCGGATTGCGCAGCACGGCGAGCGTGTAGCGGTAGACGTCGCGCGCGTAGCTGCGGTAGAGCCGCTCGAATGCCTCGTCGACCGCGAGATCGTGCGCGCCCCCCCGCTCCGCATACGCTTGCACGCAGAGAAAACGCCCGCGACCGGCGCGTAGATACTGGCTGCTAGGCCGGAGCCTGGGCGTGCCGCCGCGGCGGCACGTGGATCGGGCGGCCGAGCGCGACGAGCCCGGCCTCCTTGATCGCCTCGGAGAGCGTCGGATGCGCGGCCATCCCGTCGGCCACAGTCTCCACGGTCGACTCGGCGTCCAGCGCGACGACGCCCGCCTCGATCAGGTCGGTGACGTGCGGCCCGACCATCACGAGCCCGAGCAGCTCGCCGTAGCGCGTCTCGTGGATCGACTTCACCCAGCCG
>Ga0209577_10003484_pt1 | contig 14823 bp, 16 predicted proteins | sample GraSoiAngelo_109_FD_185874 | JGI IMG/M metagenome (GOLD analysis project Ga0209577, IMG submission 185874) | Grasslands soil microbial communities from the Angelo Coastal Reserve, California, USA - 14_0903_12_20cm (SPAdes) (version 2) | ecosystem: Environmental > Terrestrial > Soil > Grasslands...
GGATTCCTACGGAGTTGCCGTGTCAGCTTCGCACGGTCTCTTCGGCGGGTTCCTGCTTCACAGAGAAGCCTTACTGCGCTTCTCTCCACAGGCTTCACATCGGGCTCGTCCAGCCCTAGGTCGTTTAGACAAAGGGAGTTTAGAACGATGAGTTCCGGCAAGCAAGAAGGGCCTTATATCCCCGGCCTGAACGCAGGGGCTTTACGGCCCGAATGGTAAGTCTTGAACTAAGGCGTCGTGATATCCTGTCTGTGCAGAGGCAGCGGTTCGGCTCTCGTCGTCCCGCCATTTTCGAGAAATGCAGAATTTCCGGGTATCCTTGCGGCCTGACCAAGAAGGATCAATCCACCAGTCCTGATTGTTTTTCCGACTCCGACGTCCGCCGCGATCCGCGAGCGCCCCAAAGAATTGGTCAGTTAGATACCTTGCAGAATGGAGAGATGCATCTTGGCGCACGATACATCGTGTCAACCCGATTCCAATCTAAGCTCTGAGGACTTGTTGCGCATTGTGCGCGGCGACGACCCCAACCGTCCGCCCATGTGGAACGGCTTGCCTCGCATGACCACTCCGCCTGAGGCGCCCTCTAAACCGATGGCCGAAGACGGCCAGCTCTTCGAGTTTCTCTTCCCTTATCCAATTCATATCTTTGACTCGGCCGATTGGCCGCCGCTACGAATTGCTGGTGACGGAATCGAGATTCATCTACTAAAGCCAATCTCCACGCCCGTAACCGCCAAGGAACAACTTGCCGTGGGCAATGAGAGCCCTGATCTGTTTTGCAGCAATCTGCGCGCCGTCGTTTTGAAAACATCTCCTGGCTTCCCCGCCGATCACGACCACGTATTCGAGATTGTCCGGCACGCGCTGCAATGGATGAGAGTGCTGAGCCGGCAATTCTGGATTGGCACGGGAGCGGCGGGCGTGGCCGCTGCCTCCCGCGGCTCTGCTTTCCACATCGAAGGCGGCATCGTCAGCCAGATGAATTATGCCCTGTACGGTTCCACGATTTTGGTTCGCGCGCTTCCACTGCGATTCTGGGAGCCTCTGGGTCAATGCGTGTCGGGTGGCGTTCCCGTGCCTGTTTCGGAATCCATTTACTGCGATGCCCTTGCCAGTTTTGCCAGCGGCGACAGCGTTCGTTGCCTCGTCGAGCTGGGCGTCGCCGTGGAGATCGAGCTGAACAACCTTCTGGACGACATCGCTGCCGTGCAGCCCAATTCGAGTGGCGCGGCCAGGTACCAAAAGGAAAAGCGCAAGCTGCGCTTCGAGCAAAAGCTGCTGACCTCCACGTCGTGGCTGCGCACCACGAACCCCAAACAGTTTGTCGTCCCCAACATGCCCGCCGACTGGGCCGATCACATCGTTTCGCTCTACAAGTTTCGCAGCAAGGCCGCCCACGAAGGCCGTGCCGTGATCATCGACAGCTCCACTGGTCCTCGTCCGCTCGCTGCGGGCGAGCTGCAGTCGTTCATTTTCTCCACGGAAGTTCTTTATCGCTGGTCCAATGTCCAACGGCTGAAATTCCGCCTTCCTGCTCCCGCGGCCTCTGTCGATCGTTCCAATCAAATCATTGCCATTCTCGGCGATCCTTTGGACCGCCGGGGCTTTGTCATCGGCACCTCGGAATCCTCAAGCTCTATCGAAGGCGACGCCCCGGTTTCAAGTCTCAGCCGTCAGCTTCAGACTTCATAGTGGGCAAAGGCCCGGAACGAATCCCCCTTTCCTTCCCGGCCTGCTTGTTTCAGAGCGGTTAAGCGCCTCAAGAGCCGGCGCGCCCTTGACCGCTGCGGGCCGCTCCGAACCCGTATCCGCCAGGAAGGAAAGGGGTTCTCAGGAAGCTACCCAATGTACGGCCACATCCGCTTGCAAGAGGCAAGAGGAAGGTGTCGCAGTTTCGTTCGTCAGGTCAGCTCCACTCGGGGCCACCTTGCCAATCTAAGCTTAAGGTTTCACCCACTAAAATCCCGGAAGAGCCACTTCAAGAGGATGGGAAAGCGGCCGCACCTTGGCCGAAGGAGAGGAGCACGGCAATTCCAAGCCTGCTTGCTGAAAATGCCCTCGTGGACCTCAGACTTCTACCGCTGCAACGGAGATCCTCAGGTAATGGCGCAGTTTCGGTCTAGTGGGAGCGACCTTGTTGCTTTCCGGCATGGGGCATTTCCGGAAGGGTCCACGCATACAGCGTCCCGCCGCTGCCTACAAGAACGTATTGCTTTTCATCCAGCTCGTAGGTGATGGGGGAGTTTGCTACATGCCCGATGCGCGAATGCCAAAGCGTTTTTCCGTCGCTGGTGCGAAGCGCCAGGACGTTCCCTGCGGAATCACCGGTGAAGGTCAATCCCGAATCCGTGGTCAGAACTCCTGCGCTTGCGCCTCCCCCGCCCAGGTCATGCGTCCAGCGCAATTTCCCCGTTTGATAATCGATCGCCTCCAGCTTTGCCTCTCCAAAAAGGCCGTAATCCGCGCCAGCCCAGCCATATTCGCCGTGCTCCGGCTTGGAGAAATAAATGCCGTAGCTGTCGCGCGCGCTAACAAGAAACAAACCGGTCTGGGGATCGAAACTTGGCGAGCGATAATTGGTCGCGCCTCCTTCGTCAGGCGAAATCAATCGGCCATCGCGCGCCGGCTCCTTCGCCGGATTAGGAATGGGGCGTCCGCTCTTGTCCACGCCGGTGGACCAATTGACCGCAGCGAATGTCGTCGTGAGAAGGCTCTTCCCGGTCGTGCGGTCCAGCACAAAGAAATAACCATTGCGCGAAGCCTGCAGCAGCATCTTGCGCGGAGTCCCTTTGAATTTTCCATCGACCAAAACCGGAACTTCGACGGCATCCCAGTCGTGCGTGTCGTGAGGGGACGCTTGGAAACCCCAGACCAACTTGCCGGTGTCGGGATTGAGGGCCACAATGCTGCAGGTCCAGGGATTGTCGCCGGGGCGATCCTGGGCGGCCAGCACGGGCGTGGGATTTCCGGTTCCGAAGTAAACAAGATTGAGTTCCGGATCGTACGTCCCCGTGATCCACATGTTTCCGCCGGTAGCGCCGCCGCTAAAGGCCTCCGGGGATTCTCGAGGAAGCGTGCTGTAAAAGGTCCATTGCGTGTCGCCCGTTTCCGGATCAAACGATTTCAGCACGCCTGGAAGGTTGTCGAAATCTCCGGAGGTGCCAACCAGAACGTGGTTCCGAACTACGAGGGGCGCCACCGTCGTCCAATAGCCCTTCTTCACGTCCGCGACCTCTACATTCCACTTCATGTTTCCGTCTCTTGCATCGAGGCGGATCAGGTGTGCGTCCGGAGTCGTGAAGTACACGGAATCCTTGTACAGAGCAACGCCCCGATGACCGATGTGCAGACCCTCGTTGAGCGGATAAGTGTAGTGCCACACGGTATTCGCGGAACGAGCATCGAGGGCCCATACGTTATCCGGAGTCGTTACGTACAGAATGCCGTGGAAAAGGATGGGCGTGGACTTAATCTCCATAGCCTGGCCGGTTGGGAAAGCCCAGGCCAGCGTGAGCTGGTAGACATTCGCCGGAGTAATTTGCGTCAAGGGGCTGTGGCGCTGGCCGGAATACGTTCCATGATACGTTGGCCAACTGTCTGCCGTGGGCTTCAACAATGTGGCGGAGTCCAGCCCTGCGTCCGCACTTTGGGCGTGGACCGCGCCTTGAAGCATGAACTGCAAAATCAGACTCGCCGTGAGGCACGACCCATTGCATCTAAGTTTCATTTTTGAGCCTTATTCAAAATCGGCGCGTCACCATATGACGCCATCCCCTACCGCGGAAATTACGCCTCAGCGCAGCGTCTGCAGATAGGCCAAGACGTCGTGCATGGTTTCATCGGTATATTTTCCGAGCAGCTGGCTATGCGCTTCCAGCGGATTGTTTACTGTGAACTTCAGTCCGCTCTTGAACCAGGAACGGTACTGGCCGGACGAGTCCGCGAGTCCAATCACGAACTCATCTTGATACGCCAGTTTCCCAGTGAACGTCTGGCCGGAAGGCAACTTCACTGTGACCGTTGCGGGCGAGTCGGCAGGACCTCCTCTGCGCGGTCTGGGATACAGCATGCGCTCCAAGAGTGACAATCCTCTGTGGCGGCTGGCGACACCTGCCAAGTCTCCGGTCGGAGAATGGCACGTCGAGCAGCCTCCTACGCCATTGAAATACTGCTTTCCTTCCTCGGCGTTGCCAGTTTGGAGATCTTCCTCTTGAACGCTGCGGCGTCGGCCTGGCTTCGCGTCGGCCTTTGCCTTCACTTCGTGGAGGAATGCAACAATGGCCGCCAGATCCGTATCTGGGAGATTGAACGACGGCATTCCTTTATCCAGGCGCCCGGTGCGAACAACCGGGCCAATCTCGTTCCCGCCGACGTCTTTTTCAACGATTTCGGAGCTGGTTAGGTCCGGCCCCGTTTCGCCGCCGGCAGCGTCGCGTCCATGGCAAAACGCACACCGCGCCGCGAACAGGGATTGCCCAGCTTGCACCTCTGGCGAAGGACCTGCCTTTGCTGCTGGTGGCTGAGGTGGCGTCTGGCTTTGGCCGGGCAGATCTTTCGCGAAGCCGCCGGCAAAACTCCGGCTGCCCCAGAAAGCGACAGCGCACAAACCAAATGTAATTAGCACAACGGAACGCGCGTCTCTCACGCTCGCTCTTGCTGGCCTCGGGTGCACAGGCGTCATAAGAATCTTGACTGCTAACTAACTAGAAAGCAGTATCGGCTCGGCTTTCCTCAAAATTAACCCTAATCTATAAACTAACGCAGTCCAATTTTATAGGTGGAAGTCAGCAGTACAATCAGGTTTTTTCTGGAGCGGGCGATGGGGATTGAAGGCCAAAAAGTCGCTCAGATTTGGGGGCAATTGGGCGCAATTCCGCCCTGCGCGAAACTGTCGAGAAATTCACGCAGTAAAGTGACCATCAACTTCAGCTCGCGGCTCTTTGCTTAAGCTATCAGAGGGTCCAAAGAGGTGTCAGGAAAACGCCGTGCAAATTCATCCCGAAGCTCAACGAGATCGCTTCTTTTCACGCGGTCAACCGGTTTCTTCGTCGTTGCGTCGTATACAATTCGCGGGCTCTTCTGCGCGTCCCAGCACCGACAGCGATTCCGTCCAGGTGGTGTGCATGTCGGTGACGTTGAGCGTGTGCGCGAATTCTCCGCTGGCTGAATGGCCCGAATGCGAAACCAGATCGGGTTCTGTGAAACCAGGAGTCTGGACGTCCCAGCGATCCGTTTTCACCGGAATGTGATGCTTGAGCAGATAGCCGGCCTTGGTGCGCCCGTAGAGGCGCCGGCGCCGCTGCGTCTTTTGCGCTTTCAACCGCCGGTACATCTGCCGCGGGCTAATCTTCAGCAATTGCTTAGCGATCCCCGCCCGCAATCGGAAGCGTTTGCGGATCCATGGCACCACTCTCAGGCAATAGGGCCTTCCGCCGCATCGACCACGGATAGCCAGCGGCCTCCCATACCGCTTTCAGCACGGAAAGCGTTTCCTGGCTATTGCTCAGCCCGCGCCGCCGCTCCCGCCGCGGCCGCTGCTTCTCGGGCGGCGGTCCGCTCAGCAAGCGGATGGCGTACTTCCGGTGGTACCCGGTGTTCTCGCAAAATTCATCCAAGATTACCTTCTTGGCCTTTCGCCCCGCCTTCTGGTAGCGCTCATAAATCGCCCGCAGATACTCCCATCGCCCCTTGCTCCCCAACCTGGTGGTCTCCTTTTCTCTGTTTTGGTTGGGTTACAATGGTGCGACGTTGTCCCCTTCGGTTACATTCTAGACGGCGCGATTCCAAAGGTTGTTACCTGCCGGTGGAAAGACTAGAATCGGCTAGGCGGTCATCCCGGCAGCAGAACCATAGAAAGTCCGAAGAAAGCAACGTCTTCCGCAGCCAGCGCGCAGATCCAGCCTTTCCTTCGGCCAGGGGATCAACTCAGGCTCCTCGAACAAGCTTGGGGAGAATATATGAAATCGAAATCGTCGGGGCGTAACCATCCGCGTAGTTCTGCGAAGGAAGACGGTCCCGCAACTCTCGAGCGCAGTAACGAGCTCTTGATTGCCGCCATCGGCGCGTCTGCCGGCGGAATCGAAGCCTTCACCGAACTGGTCACTAGCCTTCCTAACGATACCGGCATGGCCTTCGTTCTGATTCAGCATCTGGATCCCGAACACAAAAGCCTGCTGACCGAACTCATTTCCAAGAAGACGGCCATGCGGGTCAAGGAAGTGACCAATGGCATGACCGTCGAGCCCAACCATGTTTACGTCATTCCCGCAAACGCCACGATGTCAATTTCCAATCACACCTTGCAGCTCGGACCTCGCGAGGAATCGCGCGGCGTGCACATGTCCATCGACCATTTCATGCGCGCCCTGGCCGAACAACAGGGGAATCGTGCCATTGGCGTCCTCCTCTCCGGCTCAGGCACGGACGGAACGGCAGGCCTTGCGGAAATTCAGGGCCACGGCGGCGTTACCTTCGCCCAAGACGAAGCTTCAGCGAAATATCACAGTATGCCCGCAAGCGCGGTCGCTGCAGGCTGCGTCGACTATATCCTTTCACCAAAAGCAATCGCCCGCGAACTTACGCGCATTGCCAGTCACCCCTATCTGGCGCGCGACCACGCCGCCGAGACTGTTGCTATCGCCCCGGCGGAGAACACCGGATTGACCCTGGTTTTCCAGCTTCTGCGAAAAACCACCGGCGTGGATTTCACGCATTACCGCAAGACCACAATTCTCCGGCGCATCCAACGCCGCATGGTCGTTCACAAAATCGAGAAAATGGAAGAGTACCTCAAGTACATTCAGACCAACCCCGCGGAGATCAAGGCCCTTTACCAGGACATGCTCATCAACGTGACCAGCTTCTTCCGCAATCCGCGTGTTTTCGACGCCCTCAAGTCCCATGTATTCCCCGCCATTCTGAAGAACCGTCCCGCGGACGCCGGCATTCGCATCTGGACTCCCGGATGCGCCTCAGGCGAAGAAACCTATTCTGTCGCCATTGCCCTGCTCGAACTTCTCGGCGAAAAGGCCTCCCAGACAAACATTCAATTTTTTGGAACCGACGTTAGCGAATCGAGCGTTGCCAAGGCTCGCAGCGGCGTTTACCCCGAAAACATTCAGTCTGACGTCTCCCCCGACCGCCTCCGCCGCTTCTTTACCAAGGCCGAGGGCCGCTACCGCATCACCAAGAACATTCGCGATATGTGCATTTTCGCCCAGCACAACGTTCTCAATGATCCGCCCTTTTCTCAGATGGACCTCATCGTCTGCCGCAATCTCCTCATTTATCTCGAACCCGTTCTTCAGGCCAAGGCCATCTCCCTATTTCACTATGCGCTCCGTCCGGGCGGCTATCTGCTTCTGGGAACTTCCGAGGGCGTGGGCGCGGCTAGCCATTTGTTCTCCGCGGAGGACCGCGCCAACAAGATTTTCATCAATAAGGCTACTGCTGTGCGTCAGGCCGTCACCTTTAGCATGCATCAACCCGCGGAACGCGAGGAATACAGGGGCTTGCGCGTTCCCGCAAGCCTGCCCGATTCCAGTTGGAACTATCTCGAAGCCCAGAAGGAATTCGACCGCCGCCTGCTCAGCCAATATGCTCCAGCCACGGTCTTCATCAATGAGGACATGGAGATTATCCACACCCGTGGCAGCGTGAATCGCTATCTCAAACTGGCGCCCGGCCGCGCCAGTCTCAGCATCATGAAGATGGCCCGTGAAGGCCTGCTCCCCGATTTGCGCAATGCCATCGCCAAGGCCAAAAAAGAAAACGTCACCGTTCGCAAGCACAATATCCAGATCAAGAACGGCAGCGGCAATGGCGCGTCCCGCCCCGATTCCACGCGATTCGTGAAATTCGAAGTGGTGCCAGTCAACATGGGGAATCTGAAGGAATTGTATTTCATGATCGTTTTTGAGGATTCCCCCGCCATCGCGCGCCACGCGACGGCTGCGCGTTCCGCCCGCGCCACGCGCGAATCGGAGGCTGTGTCCGCAAAAATCACCAAGCTCGAGCAGGAACTCGCGGCCACCAAGGAGTACCTCCAATCGGTCATCGAAACCCAGCAAGCCACCAACGAAGAGTTGCAGTCCGCCAACGAAGAAATCCTTTCCAGCAACGAAGAGCTCCAAAGCACCAACGAAGAGCTGGAAACGGCCAAGGAAGAGCTACAGTCGGCTAACGAGGAGTTGAGCACCGTCAACGATGAGTTGCGCAGCCGCAATCAGGAAGTCAATCAGATCAATAACGATCTGACCAACCTCTTCGCCAGCATTTATTTCGCCGTGGTCATGGTCGGCAGCGATCTCACCATTCGCCGCTTCACGCCGCAGGCCCAAAAATTCCTCGGCCTCATTCCGGCAGATGTTGGCCGGCCACTGACAAACCTCAATCCTCCCGCCGAGGTCCCCGACTTCCAGTCTCTGGTTTTGCAAGTGATGTCCACCTCCAATCAGATAGATCGCGAGTTTACGGATCGCCAGGGTGGGCGCTATCAACTCAGAATCCTTCCTTATCGAACGGTTAATAACAAGATTGACGGTGCGGTCATCGCCATCGTGGACATTTCCTCCCGGGCGGCCGCGAGCGAAACAGCCTAGCCCGCACCTTTATGCTTCCGGCAATTTACCCGCGGAGTTAACGTTCTCTTTTTTGATAATTCAATGGATGTTGACGGGAACAGAATCCTGCGTTAGCATGTTCCTGGTTTACTCCGAGCTCTTGACGTTATGAACGGCCGATTTGCCTTTACCGCGCAGTTTTGGGGCGACCGCGCCGTCGTGTGCCGCGCCGTCGAAGATCGGCCCGGACCGATTGTCGAGCAGCAATTTGGTCCTTTCGCTACTTGGACGCAGGCCAACGCCTTTGCCGCTAAACTCAATGAAGGTTTGGATCTCGACCCCCTCGAAGTCCGGGAAATCGTAACAAGCTCCATTCTGTCCACAGCCTGCGTGGTCCAAACAGCGCTTGCCTCCAACTTGTCGTGGATGAACTCCCCCTTGAGGCTGGCAACCCGCGCAGTTCACATGCGGTTCGTGCTGGCAGAGTTATCTCTGGCGCTGACTTTTTGCCGGACTGCTCGCCACTTCGCTAGTGAAAACACCGACCGCCTGATTCGCCACGTCCAAAATGCTGTTGCGCATGCTCGGCAGTTTATGGCGCTCTTCGATGGCGATTATCGCGAACTGGAAGATGTTTCTAGGTCTCTGAGCACGCTCAACGCCGCCCTCCAAGTCCCGCCCCTGTCTGCACTGATGGGTAAGTAAGAGATAAGACTCGAAGGCATCCGTTGCGGCTGGTGAGCGCCGAGCGACCAACTACAACTAGCTCTGTAGAACAGCCTCTCGTTCGCCTCAACTGCGACGCCGTCCTAGCGATCGAAGCTTTCGGTGCTGCCGGAAGGAATCCCTCTTTCCGGTTCTTCCCTCTCAGCACCCGGGCTTCTTCGGTATTTCTCATGTTTTTCTTGACGGATTAGCATATTCTGTTCTGTGTAACAGCGCGTTTGAGCTGGTGCATGAGGACCGCTTTTTCTTTTCTTGGCCCTCTGGGCGAGGGTTAGTGGGTACCACCCCCTGCATTTTGTAAAACCATCAAAGCAAACCTCTTGCATCTTCGAGGTCGACGATTCGTAAAGTGATTGATTCTAAAAGAGAGCGCAAATACCTGGCTTTAGAGCGCCCCTAAGCCATTTAGAATCAACACTTACGAAAAACGGAGGAGGCCTCCACCGCAAAAACGCTTTGGTCACCGCCGAACCCCCTTGCCACACCCATCAGTTGATTCTATTGTGAGGGCAAAGTTTGCACCATTGATCCACCAGAAGGAGAGAAGAGCCATGTCCCTTCGACGCACGGCGAATCCCGTTGTGATTGGTGTGGTTTCCCTGCTCATCGCGAGCGGGGCCATCGTGGATGGCGCTAGTATCGCAAACCAGGGGTCCGTTCCCGCGCAATCCCCGGCGGCGTCCGGAAAGCCTCCCATCCAAAATCAACAAGCGTCACCAGTATCTCCGCTCGGCGCTCGCAACGATCTCCCCAATCCATATCTTCCGGGTGTGAGCTGGGGCCAATTGCCCAACGGTAGGAAATGGGGCTCGACGGCAGGCATCGCCGTCGATCCGGACGGCAACATCTGGGCCATCGACCGCTGTGGCGCTTTCGGTTCGCGGGGCACGAATTGTGCCGGCTCCCCGCTCGATCCTGTCCTCGAGTTCGATCCCTCCGGCAAGTTCCTCAAGAGTTTTGGGCGCGGCCTGTTCGTTAGCCCCCACAAAATCACAGTGGACCGCAACGGCAATCTCTGGGTCGCCGACAATGGACTGAAAGACGGCAAAGGCCAGCAGGTTTTCAAATTCGATCAGTACGGCAAGGTTCTGATGACTCTCGGCAAAGCTGGCGTGTCCGGCCCTGGCTTGGATACATTCGATCAGCCCACCGAAGTCGCGGTTGCGCCCAATGGCGACATCTTTGTAGCCGACGGCCACGGAAGTGAGCCCACCGCCAACGCGCGCATCATGAAATTCGATGCCCACGGCAAGTTCATCAAGACTTGGGGCAAAAAAGGAACGGGCATCGGCGAGTTCGATTGTCCGCACACGCTGGCCTTCGATTCTCAGGGGCGCCTGTTCGTCGGCGACCGCCAGAATAACCGCATCCAGGTCTTCGGTCAGGACGGCCATTTCATCGCCGAGTGGAAGCAGTTTGGCCGGCCCAGCGGAATTTTCATTGATAAGAACGACGTGATCTACGTGGCTGATTCCGAATCTCGCAACGGCGACCCAGGATATGGATACAACCCTGGTTGCCGCCGCGGCATTCGCATTGGCAGCGCGAAAGATGGTTCGGTGAAATACTTCGTGCCCGATGCCGCGCCCTACCCCGCCACGGGGGATTCCACCGGACCGGAAGGTCTCACCGCAGACACCGCGGGCAACATCTACGGCGCCGAATTCACCATGGACGTGAAGAAGTACGTGCGAAAGTAAAACTTCTTGGAATGGTATTTAGTTTGGCAGGTTGCTGAAAAACTCGGCCAGTTCCGTCATTCCGGGGAGCGTAGCGACGAGGAATCTCTCTTCTCCTTGACATTCTTCAGCAGCATCTTCTTGTGCTGGCCTGCCGCAGAAGTTCAAACGCTTTCGCGGCGTTTATGTCATCCGGCAGTTGCCGAAAATCCGTACAGGTCTCATTTTCTCGCACGGAAATAGTCTTGAAAAACAGCGCCTTTCCGTTCATTTCAACATCCATCGCCGTCAATTCCCAGTGTCCCGAGCCCACGTCCTGCTGCTTCACGAGAAATGTGCCGCCTTTGCCCAAATGCCCCAGCAAACCCCAGCCAAACTTCACTTCGCTGGTCAGTTGCCCGTCTATTTCCGCGAGACGTTTTTGTTTCGCGTCTACGAGCAAGTGTCCTTCCAAATGACGCAAGACTTGCGCGGGACGCCCGGAAGGATGGAAATCGGGGCTGGGGAAGAACCTCAGTTTAACGAGATTCCCTTCTACGCCTTCGTATTGAAACCGGAACGCTTCCGGGAACATTCTCATCAGGTCTTGTGTCTGTTTGGAGTCTTCCTGCTGTTTCTTCTGTTCTTGCCGCAACTGATCTGGATGATTTAGCAATCTCAGAATGCGTTGATCCTCGGCCTGGCGTTGCTTCGGATTCAATTCCTGGCCATTCACTTTGAGAAGCCGCTCAATTTCCCCATCCTTTGTCTGGCATACGTCAATAAGCTTTTCTTTGCCGGCTTCCTCTCTCAGTTTGTGGTAACACCAGAGAGATTGATCATGGATTGCGGCGGCGATTTCATTACGGAACACATCCCGCGCCAGCTGATCGGCGTCAAGTTGTGGGTTCGTGGCAGAAAGGAGAGCGCCGAAACTTTGGCCAAGGAAAACAAGGACCACGACTCCTAACGTACTCACTAAAGATAATCTCGCGCACCTCATACGATTAGGGTCGCAATGGAATTCCAAAAGGCATTGCCTGACCACAATTCTACTGCTCATGGAGCGAGGGTTTCTTTTCGCCCAAGACCCAGTGGGAAATCATCCCCACCATGCGATAAGCGTCGCTAATGACCCAATTCCTCCCATGCTACGGACGTTCGGGGAATAGACCGGGCATCCCGCGAGACGCGAGCGCCGCCGGGAAAACGAGGGCGCAGCGGAGTAGGCGGGCTGTCGGAGGCGAGTACGCGCGGGCGATCCGGCTGCATCAAGTCCCTAGAATTTCCTTGGCCATCGACCGCAAGCCTTGCCAACGCTTTATCGGCTTGACGTGGTTGCCAACCGGTTGCACGTCGCGTTCGACCTTGGCGGCGAGTTCGTCCTGAGCAACCTCCAGGCCGTAACGCGTTTGCAAATTCATCCAGAAAGCGGGGGCGTTCTTAAAGTAGCGGGCCAGCCTTAGAGCGGTGGTCTGCGCCGATACCGCGGCGCTCGCCCACGATGTCGGCGATCCGAGTGACCGGGACGCACAGGTCCAAAGCCAGCTCGTTCCCGCTGAGGCCCAAAGGCTTCATGAATTCCTCGTGCAGAATTTCGCCAGGATGCACGGGCTTCAGGTTCTTGACCATTCCTTACCGCCTTTTGCGCAATTCCGTGAATCTACGGATGCGCACAACCCCATCTGGGAAGCGCGCCAAGATTTCCAGACGTCCGCCCATCGCTTTCACAACGCCTTCGAGTGTGCTCAGGTACATGTCCGTGCGCCGCTCCAACTTTGATATCGCTGCCTGCTTGACCCGCAGAACCTTCGCAAGCTGTTCTTGGGTCAAATCGCGTGCCTCGCGAAGCTCATCAAGCGGCATCTCCGCGATCATCTTTTGAGCCGCAGCTTCGCTCCGGGCACGGGCTTCCGGCGACATTTTCGCCTGCAATTCTCTGAAGTTTCTAGCCATGGCTCTTTTCCTCCCGTTTCAGCGCCGCCAAGTGCGCGTCATAAAGCCGGTCGGCCACCGGCACAAATTCCTCATACAGCAGTCATTCCCGGTCTTATCGCCGCCCATGAGCAGAATCGCTGTGCGCCTCGGGTCAAACGCGTAGAGCACGCGGTACGGCCTCCCGGCATGTTGCACGATCAGCTCCTTCCTGTGCGGATGCCTGGAGGAATGAATCACGTCAGCGTGAGGTCGGGACAGCGCAGGTCCAAAGCGCTGTAGTAGAAGGACCTTCGCGTTGACGCTCACCTGTTCGGCTTCCGTGAGGCCGTCCCACCACCCGCCGAACTCGTCCGTGTACTCTACCTCCCATTCCTTCAATGGAATATTACCTCTTCGGACTGAAAACACCAAGCCCGATCCCGTTTGCCGCAACGTACGTCGCCACGGTCAACGATGCCGGATTCCTTAGTTCCGTCGAGACCCACGCGGGTTTCCCATTCCCCGGAGCCAAGAACAGATCAACCAGACGTTCAACCCACTGCTCGCGAATCGTGATCGCGACGATGGGAATCGAACCCACGTCCGAAGCTTGGGAAGCTTGCAATCTAACTCGAAAAAACGCTGGATTGGCGGCAGTTTTGCAATTTTCGGAGTGCCTTAAATGGAAAATAATGGAAAATGGCAATTAGACAGCTGGCGTTTCTCATCGCCGCTTGCGAAGCGCATCCTCTTCCAGCATACGTGCCATCAAGCGAAGTGGAGATCGAAACGTGCTCGCGCGCAAGCGCCTAAACATCTCCTGCAAATCGATCCAACCGCGGGCTGCTGCCCTATCTAACACTGCGAGCGTGCCGACCACTTCCAACTCTCGCTTCCTGGCTTCAACAGTCGCTTGCCGATCGTCCATCAAGAGGAGCGTTCCGGGCTGTTCCAACGCGAGCGTGATTGCTTCTGCCTCGCCGCCGTCCAAATAGGAGAGCACTGCGGCCACAGACGTCTTAAGACTCACCACTTTCAGCCAAGAGGGTGGATTGGCAATCCAGGTACTCACGGCAGCCGGTGCATTTCCATGCGAGAGTTCTTTTTTGACGGCCGGAGGGATCAAAACAGATGCAAACAGTCGAGCAAGAATTCCGACGGCTTCGATCAGAACGAGGTAGTTGAGCGGAGCAGTGTCAGCGACAATCTCGAGCATCTACACGCCGAACCGCTTTAGTGTTTCGCGATCGCGTTCGAGATCTTCGGCTGTGTATTCAAGCTCGACGCCACGGTCCTTCAAGAAGGCATCGACATCCGTGCGCGTTTGTAAACCGAGCAGACGACGCAACTGAGAGTGGGAAATCTTCCCTTCGCGATAGGCCTCAGTCGCCAGCGCCTCCAGAGCGGCGCGAGAGAGGTCTCCGCTAGGAGATGCAAGTGCTGCCAAAAGCTCGTCCGAAAGACCGATGGTGACATATTGCATACTTCTAGCTTACCCAAAATGGAAGTCGAAAGCACATGATGCCCGATCCTGGTGTGCCGTAAGGAAGGTCTCATTATAGGGTCCCGAACGAGAATTTCGTTCTCGTAATGCTTGCCTTCTTAGGCTGCTTTCAAACCGACAGCCTCGACGAGGTCGTCCAGCGCCTGAATCACAGCAGTATATCGACGATCGAGAGCCATGATCTTTTCTTTGGGAATGGATTGGTCCGCGGCGAAGGGCTGTAGAATGCCGGCAGTCAAGGGAGCATAGATTTTTTCGTAGAGCTTCAGGAATACCAGGCGGATTTGATAGCCGTGGGGGAGAAGCCGGTAGCGACGGGAATGAGGAATCTTTTCCACTAAACCCTTGGCGCGCAGCTTCCAGAGATCGTAACGGAGGGATCCAAGCTTGTACTCTTCCGGTGTCACCTGGAGTGCCTGCAGGGTCTGTGGATATAAGTCGCGCGTAGTGGAAG
>Ga0209577_10003486_pt1 | contig 14819 bp, 17 predicted proteins | sample GraSoiAngelo_109_FD_185874 | JGI IMG/M metagenome (GOLD analysis project Ga0209577, IMG submission 185874) | Grasslands soil microbial communities from the Angelo Coastal Reserve, California, USA - 14_0903_12_20cm (SPAdes) (version 2) | ecosystem: Environmental > Terrestrial > Soil > Grasslands...
ATTGGCCACGGCGGCCCACGCCGATCCCGGCTCCGAGGAAGCGCAGTTCTTCGCGCTCACCAACCAGCTGCGCGTCCAGCACGGCCTGAACGCGTTGGCTTCCTACGGCCCCCTTGTATCGATCGGGCGCATGTGGTCGGGGAACATGGCCGCCGCGGGCGCCATCTCCCACAACATGAACCTGCCGCACGAGGTCAGCGGACCCTGGACCAAGCTCGGTGAGAACGTCGGCACCGGCTGGACCGTGCAGAGCATCCAAGACGCCTTCGTCGCCAGCCCCCACCACTACGAGAACCTCGTGGACCCCGTCTACAACTACGTCGGCATCGGCGCGGTCGATGGCGGCGGCAAGATCTACGTCACCGTCGACTTCATGCAGCTGGACAGCGCGCCCGCCCCGCCCGCACCCGTCGCCGCGCCGCGCGTCAGCCGGCCGAGGAGGACCACGGCGCCCAGTCCCGCGCCCGTGCCGCAGCCCGCGGCGGTTGCCGCCCCGCCCGCGCCCGCGGAAGCGGCACCGACACCGCCGCCGCCTCCGGAACCGATGACCCCCACCCCCGCGCTCATCCTCGCTCTGGAGCGGGTTCGGGCTGCTGATCAGTAGCGCTGTCTCGCCTGAGGCCCAGCACCCTTCGCACCACCAGCGCGATGGCGCCGATGGCTCCGATGACGAGCACCTTTCCCATGGGGTTTGCCTACCCCATCTTGTTGGCGCGTCTACAGCTGGAGCGACTCTTTACAGCTGAAGGGACTTGGTCGTCAGGAATTCCTCGATGGCGAACTTGCCCAGCTCGCGGCCGTGGCCCGAACGCTTGAAGCCCCCGAAGGGCGCCATGGGGTTGAAGGCCCCGCCGTTGACCTCGACCTGACCGCTGCGGATGCGGCGGGCAACGGCCTTGGCCCGGTCGGCATCGCCGGACCACACGCCGGCCGCCAAGCCGTAGTCGGTGTCGTTGGCGATGCGGACGGCGTCCTCTTCGTCCTCATACGGAATGATCGACAGCACAGGCCCGAAGATCTCCTCCTGGGCGATCGTCATGTCGTTGCGGACCTCGGAGAACACGGTGGGACGTACGTAGTAGCCCTTGTCGAGCCCGTCGGGAGCTTCGGCGCCACCGGTGAGCAGCTTGGCCCCCTCGTCGATGCCCTTCTGGATGTAGCCGCGCACGCGCTCACGCTGCACCTCGGAGACGAGCGGCCCAAGACGCGTGTCGGCATCGAAGGGATCGCCCGGGGTGTAGGTCTCGGCCGCCTTGACGGCGATGTCTTCGGCCTCGGCGAGCTTGGAGCGCGGCACCAACATGCGGGTGAGGGCGCTGCACGTCTGACCCGAGTTCAGGAAGGCCTTGCCGACGCCGTCGGTGACCGCCTGCTCGAAGTTGGCGTCCTCGAGGATGATGTTGGGCGACTTGCCGCCGAGCTCGAGAGCAACGGGCTTGACGCACTGCGCAGCCAGTTCCCCCACGCGCTTTCCGGCGCGAGTGGATCCGGTGAACGACACCATGTCGACGTCGTGGTGGCCGGCGATCGCCTCACCGACCACGGGGCCCGTGCCGGTGACCAGATTGAAGACGCCTGCCGGCAAACCGACGTCGTCGATGATCTCGGCGAGGATGAAGGCGTTGAGGGGCGTGACCTCGCTGGGCTTGAGGACGACCGTGCAGCCGGCGGCCAGCGCGGGGGCCACCTTGTTGGCGATCTGGTGCAGCGGATAGTTCCACGGCGTGATGGCACCGACGACGCCGACGGGCTCCTTGATCACCAACGAGTTGCCGATCTGCTCCTCCCACTTGACCTCGTCGATGAGCCCTTGCATCGAGCTGAACGTCACGGTGGGAAGGCCGGCCTGGATGATCATCGACAGGTTGATGGGCATGCCCAGTTCCTGGGCGACGACGTTGGCGATGTCCATCGTGCGGGCTTGCAGGCCCTCGGCGATGCGCTGGATGTACTTCGAGCGCTCCTCGGCCGACGTCGTCGACCAGCTCTCGAAGGCGCGCTTGGCCGCTTGTACCGCCTTGTCGACGTCCTGCGCTGTGGCTTCCGGCACACGCCCCATGACTTCTTCGGTGGCGGAGTTGATGACGTCGACGGTGTCCGACCCCGTGGATGGGACCCACGCTCCGTCGATGTAGAGCTTGTCCCGAACCTGAACATCTGCCATGGGGTTCCTCCCAGTCGACGGTTAGATGAATCTTAGGCATGGGGAGAAGTCATCCACCCATGGTCCTTGACACGTACCTACTCCGTGGTTGCTAAGTTGGCGGCGACGTGTTCCACGTCTCCCCCTCCCCGTACTTCCGTCTTCGCCGCGCTCTGGGTGAGACGACCGCCAGCCATTACGCGTGGCGGCCCATGGGGACTCAGGACTGATCGTCGATGCCCGGGCCTGACCGTTCGCTCACCCTCGGCGAGGCCCGGGACCACGTTCTCAAGCGCTGCTTCGCACCGTGCGGCGCTGACCTGATCGGCCTGGAAACCGAGTGGCTGGTCGTCGCCGGGGACGACCTCACCGCCCATGTCCCATTCGCGCGGGTGCAGACAGCGACGGCCACGGCCCAGCCCCTGCCCGCGGAGAGTGTGATCACCTACGAGCCCGGTGGCCAGCTGGAGCTCAGCGGCCTGCCGGTCCCGACCATCGGCGCTGCGTGCGAGGCCATGCACGCCGACATGGTCGCCGTCGAAGATGCGCTGCGCGCCAACGGACTCACCCTGATGGGTGAGGGCATGGACCCCGGGCGGTCTCCGCAACGCGTTGTGCACACGCCGCGCTACGCGGCGATGGAGGCCTACTTCGACGCCGATGGACCCGACGGCAAGCGCATGATGTCGTCGACGGCGGCGCTGCAGGTGAACGTCGGGCTCGGCGAGGATGAAGGGACGGCGCGGGAGCGCTGGCTTCTCGCCCATGCTCTCGGCCCCACGCTGGTCGCCACGTTCGCGAACTCGCCCGTGCGGGCCGGTCGGGCGACCGGTTGGAAGTCGGCGCGGCTCGCCACCTGGTGGCAGATCGACCCCACGCGCACGTCGCCCGTTGCCCTTGGCGGCGGCGTCGACGCGTGGGTGTCCTACGCGCTCGACGCGCGAGTGATGTTCATCCGCGACAGCGTCGACCGGTACATCCCTCTCGCCAGTCCGCTGTCGTTCACCAGCTGGATACTCGACGGCCACGAGCTGGGCCATCCCACGATCGACGACCTCGACTACCACCTCACCACGCTCTTCCCTCCCGTGCGGCCGCGCGGCTGGCTCGAGTTCCGGTATCTCGACGCCCTGCCAGATCCGTGGTGGCGGGTGGCGGCCACGGTCGTCGCCGCCCTGCTGCTCGACGACTCGGCCAAGGCCGCCGCCTTCCGGGCCACCGAGGGCACCGAGGACCTGTGGCTGGCCGCTGCCCGATGGGGTCTCGAGCACCCGGCACTGGCCGCCGCCTCTCTCGAATCGGTGGAAGCGGCGTTGGAGGCGGCAGAGCGGGTGGGCGCGGATGAGGACTCGATTGCGGAGTTGGCGTCGTATCTGGACCGCTACGTCGCACAGGGCCGGTGCCCGGCAGACGACCGACTACTGCAGGGCGTGGCGACTTGAAAGAGCAGATCGCGACAGAGCTCGACAGCGCGCGCCGGCGGTCGTTGGCGTTGCTCGAGCCGGTCTCCGACGACGACCTGCTACGCCAGCACTCACCTCTGATGTCACCGTTGGTGTGGGACCTGGCCCACGTCGGCAACTACGAGGAGCAGTGGCTGCTCGGCGCCGTCGCCGAGACGCGCGTGGCCGCCCACCTCGACGGCACCTACGACGCCTTCCGCAACCCCCGCCGCGACCGCCCGCAGCTCGACCTCCTCGGGCCTTTGGAGGCGCGCGCGTACGTGTCGGAGATCAGGAGCCACGTGCTGGACGTGCTCGACCGCGTGGAGTTGAAGGACGGCCCTCTGCTCGACCGGGGATTCGTCTACGGCATGGTCGTGCAGCACGAGCACCAGCACGACGAGACGATGACGGCCACGCTGCAGTTGCGGACGACGGCCGAGTACCCGGTTCTCGACGCCGCGGCGGCGGATCCCGTCGGGGACTCCTCGTTGCCTCCCGAGGTGCGAGTCGACGGCGGTGCGTTCGTCATGGGCACCGACCTCGAGCCGTGGGCGTACGACAACGAGCGGCCGGCTCACACCGTCGACGTCGACGCCTTCTGGATCGACACCGCGCCGGTGACCAACGCCCGGTACGCCGAGTTCATCGCCGACGGCGGGTACTCGGAGCCCAAGTGGTGGACCGACGCCGGTTGGGCGTGGGTCGAGGAGGCTTCGGCCGAGCACCCGGAGTTCTGGGCGCCCGACAGCTCCGGCGGCTGGGTGCGCACTCGGCTCGGGCGCGTCGAAGCCGTACCTCTTGATGAGCCCGTCCAGCACGTGTGCTGGTACGAGGCCGACGCCTATGCGCGGTGGGCCGGAAAGCGTCTGCCCACCGAGGCCGAATGGGAGAAGGCGGCCTCGTCGACGCCCGAGGGAGTCAAGCGCCGGTTCCCGTGGGGTGACGAGGACCCGTCGGCGGCGCGGGCCAACCTCTCGACCGGCGGCCGGTTCTCGCCTGCCCCCGCGGGGAGCTTCCCAGCCGGTGAGAGTGCCTGGGGATGCCGGCAGATGATCGGCGACGTGTGGGAGTGGACGTCGTCGGACTTCTCGCCCTACCCGGGTTTCCGTTCGTTTCCCTACCGGGAGTACAGCGAAGTGTTCTTCGGCTCTGACTACAAGGTGCTGCGCGGTGGATCGTGGGCGACGCACCCGACGGCGGTGCGCGCGACGTTCCGCAACTGGGACTATCCGATCCGCCGCCAGATCTTCTCCGGCTTCCGCTGCGCGAGGGACGCGTGATGGCCGGCTCGGTGCAGGTCGACGCCTTCCTCAGCGGCGCAGATCTCGATGCCGCTCTGCGGACGGATGTGGCGCGGGGACTGACTTCGGTGCCGAAGGAGCTGCCGCCGAAGTGGTTCTACGACGAGCGCGGCTCACAGCTGTTCGACGAGATCACTCGGCTCGAGGAGTACTACCCGACCCGCCGGGAGCGCGAGATCCTGTCGGCGCACGCGAGCGATGTGGCGGCGTTCGGAGCCGACACGCTGGTGGAGCTGGGGTCGGGGACGTCGGAGAAGACGCGGCTGCTGCTCGACGCCATGTCGTCCGCCGGCCACCTGCTGGGCTTCATCCCCTTCGACGTCGACGAGATCACGCTGCGCAGCGCGGCGGAGGCCGTGTCGAGCGAGTACCCCGGCATCCACATCCATGCCATCGCCGGCGACTTCGAACACCACCTCGGGCGCATCCCCGTCGAGGGCCACCGGGTCATCGCCTTTCTCGGCGGGACCATCGGCAACCTGTTCCCGGCGCAGCGTTCTGTGTTCATGCGTGAGATCGCCGCGGGCATGCGTCCGGGAGATGCGTTTCTGCTGGGCACCGACCTGGTGAAGGACATCGACCGTCTCGAGGCCGCCTACGACGACGCCGCCGGGGTGACGGCCGAGTTCAACCGCAACGTGTTGCGCGTCGTCAACCGGCGCCTCGGTGCCGACTTCGTGGCCGAACGCTTCGCCCACGTCGCCCGGTTCGACAAGGACAACGAGTGGATCGAGATGCTGCTCCGCTCCGAGGTCGACCAGACCGTGCACGTCCCCGCGCTAGAGCTCACCGTCGAGTTCGCGCGTGGGGAGGAGATGCGCACCGAGATCAGCTCCAAGTTCCGGCGTGAGGGTGTGGAGTCGGAATTGGCCGCCGCCGGCCTGCGCCTCGTCGAATGGTGGACCGATAGCCAGGGCGATTTCGCCCTATCGCTGTCCGTACGCGCCTAAACGCGCTGAGTTTGCGCGGTCCCACAGCATGGGTACGTCTCGTTATGCGGGCCGAGGGGTCCGCGAGGAGGCAACCAACGTGGGTATCGGAACCAGCATCTTTCTTATCGCGGTGGGAGCGATCCTCGCCTTCGCAGTGAACATCCACACGAGTGGCATCGACCTGCAGACGGTGGGCGTGATTCTCATGCTCGTCGGCGTCATCGGCGTGATCCTCTCGGCGATCTTCTGGAACAGCTGGGGCGGCTTCCGCCGCACCGCTGTCTACGACGACGGCCCCGCAGTGGTGCGCCGCCGCCGCGTCGTCCAGGACGACGTCCTCTAGAAGTTCCAACCGTTCTGGTGACGCTTGACCGCGTATATCGCGGTCGATCGTCACCAGAACGAAGGTTGAGGTGCCCGGGGTGGGATTTGAACCCACACGCCCTTTCGGACAATGGATTTTGAGTCCATCGCGTCTGCCATTCCGCCACCCGGGCTTGCAGCCAGCGTAGAAGCCGCTACGACGGTTCTTCGGTTGGCTCTTCCTCTTTCTCTTCTTTGACGCTCGCCACCAGAGGCGAGCTCGAGAGTTGGAAGACACCGATCGTCATCACCACGAGGGCGATGGCCTCGACGATCGGGGCGATGCCCTTGACGTTGATGCCTTCGCCGAAGACGAAGGCGCCAATGGCAATGCTGACGACGGGGTCGGTGACCGTGACGATCGGCAGCGACCAGTTGAGGGGGCCGGCTTGGTACGCGCTCTGGTCGATAAGGGTCCCGGAGATGCCGCCCGCGGTCAGGGCGTAGGGCTTCCAGCTCGTAAACAGGTGCTTCAGCCCTTCGTCGAGCAAGTGCCCGCAGGCTTTGGTCAGAGCCGCCGTGAGCCCGTACATGGTCCCCGCGGCGGCGGCCAGGAACCCGGCCCGCCGTGAGCCCTTGGTGTGCTGGGCGGCGAAGACCAGCACGGAGACCGTGAACAGGATGGTGACCACGAGCATGAGCCACACCTTGGGGGCGGCGTCGGCGCTGCCCCGGTCGGGCTGGGCCACGATCAGGAACACCGACAGTCCGATGACGACGAGGGCGGCGCCGATCCAGTCCGACCGCCGCATGCGCTCATGAGACAGCAACGCCCCGAGGGGCAGGGCGAACAGCAGGCCGCTCACGAGGAGTGGTTGCACGAGCACAAGCGAGCCGTGATCGAGGGCATAGAACTGCAGGACGCAGGGAGTGCTCCAGGGGCTCGGCCACCGCCGCCCGCTGCTGGAACACAGCCGCCAAGGCGTAAAGAAAGGCAGAACCGAGCGCAGAAACCACCACCATGGCTCCGCGCACGGTAGTTTCTCAGCAGTGGACGAGAGCCGAGTCCTGGTGGTCTCGGCCAGTATGGGCGGGGGGCACGACGGGGCGGGGCGCGAACTACTGCGCCGACTACGTGACCGGGGCCACCACGCCCAGATGGTCGATTTCCTTGCTGCCTTCCCATTGCGGATGGGCTGGTTGGTGCGCTTCGGGTACTGGCTCGAGCTCCGCTACGCCCCGTGGTCCTACGAGGCGACCTACCGCCTCTGGTACCGCTCCAAGCTGGTCTTCCAGCCCCTCGGCGCCTTCATCAACCTGCTGACCCGCCGCCGGATCCTGCGCTGGGTACGAGAGGCCGACGCCGACGTCGTCGTCTCCACCTACCCCATGGCGTCCCTTGTCTTGGGCGCCGCCCGCCAGAAGGGCCGGCTGCGCATCCCGGTGGCCACGTTCATCACCGACTTCGCCGTACACCCGCTGTGGACGCACCCGGGCGTCGACCTCCACATGTGCGTGCACCCCCAGTCGGCCGAAGCGGCAGCAGCCCGCTCGGGTCGGGCGGCGACGGCGCCCGGACCGATGGTGCCGGAGCGCTTCCACGCCGACCTCCCCGACCGAGCCAACGCTCGTCGGTCGCTCGGCTTCGACAACGACGAGCGCCTGGTACTCGTCGTCGCCGGGGCGTGGGGCATCGGCGACGTGGCAAAGACCTTCGACACGCTGCTCAGCTCCGGCCGCTACACGCCGCTCGTCGTCTGCGGCAACAACGAGCAACTGAAGAAGCGCCTGCAGGGCCGCGGCGGCGGACACGTGGTCGGCTGGACCGACGAGATGCCGATGCTGATGGCCGCGTCTGACGTCATCGTGCAGAACGCCGGCGGGCTCACATGCATGGAGGCCTTCGCCGCCGGCCTCCCGGTCGTCAGCTTCGAGCCCATCGCCGGGCACGGCAAGGACAACGCCGAGCAGATGGCCGAGGCAGGTGTCGCCGCCTATGCGGACGGCGAGGACGAGCTGTTCCCTGTTCTCGACCGGGCGACGAGTCTGGCCGGTCGGGCCATGACGGCGAAGGGCCGAGCCATGTTCGCCGCCGACCCCGCCGACGAGGTGCTGGCCTTGGCTGCCACCGCGCCGGAACGCGCTGCCGAACCGGTGGCCTCCACTGGCACGCGCCGGCTGCCGCTGCGACGCGTCACCGCGGGCGTCGCCGCCGTCGCCGCCACCTACGCCGCCTTCACGGCCGGCGTGGGTGCCGCCGCCGCCCACGGCATCGGCATCGCCCACCCCAAGAAGACGGGCTCGGTGTACCTCGCCGTCCGGTTCAGCACCGACGACCTGAACAACGCGGCGCTGCCCAACGCCCTCCGCCAGGCCAACGCCACGGCGATCATCCCCGGCCGCATGGCGGAGACCCAGCCCGACGGCCTGCGGCGGCTGCAGGCGGCAGGGGTGTCGATGGCCAACGGCGGGTGGGGCCACCGCGACCGCGTCCACTGGGGCCGGGCCCGCTCCGACCTCATGCGGGCTCCCAAGGCGATCCACGCCGCAACGGGCGAGCGCCTGCACGAGTTCGTCCCCCAGCGCCGCGTCGACGGCTTCGACCTGGCGTCGGCCCGCCTGGCCCACGAGCGGGTGGTGATCCCGTCGGTGGTGCTCTCGTCCGGCAAGTCCGTCGCCAAGCTGCGCGCCGGCCAAGTCGTCGTGCTCGACGGTCGTAGTGAGAGCGTCGATGCTCTGTTGCACCACATCTACGAGGTGCAGCAGAACCTGGCCGCCACCGGGCTTTCCGCGGCGCCGCTCACCCAGATCTGATGCGGACCCGCTCGGTCGTGGTCGCAGGTGCGGCCGCCGCCCTCGCCGCCCACGCCGTGCCCCTGGTGACTACACGCGCCAGCCTCCGGCGTCGCTATCTGCCGGGGCTGGCCGGGTTGGGCCGGCCCGATCACGTGGCCCTCACCTTCGACGACGGCCCTGACCCGGCATCGACGCCGCTGTTCCTCGAGGAGCTCGACCGCCTGGGGCTGACGGCCACGTTCTTCATGCTCGGTGTCAACGCCGAGGTACACCGGAGCGTGGCTGCGGAGGTGGCGGCCGCCGGCCACGAGGTCGCGGCCCACGGTTACCACCACCGTTCCCAGCTCCTCAGTCCGCCTGGACGCGTGCGCGACGACATCCTGCGCGGCATCCACACGGTCGCCGAGGCCACGGGGCAGATGCCCCGCTGGTACCGCCCGCCGTTCGGCACACTCTCCAATGCCGGGCTACTCGCAGCCCAGCGGTTCGGCCTGCGGACCGTCCTGTGGTCGGCGTGGGGCAAGGACTGGTCGGAGAAGGCGACCGCCGAGACCGTCCTCGCCGAGCTCGACCGCGACCTCGGCCCCGGCGTCACCGTTCTTCTCCACGACTCCGACTGCGCGTCAGCGCCGGGTGCGTGGCACGCCGCCCACGGCGCCCTCGAAGGCCTCGCCGAACGGCTGTCGGCCGCCGGCCTCACCGCCGGCCCCCTGCGCGACCACGGCATCGCGGCCTAGCTGTCTCGTTCGGGGGAAGTCAGATCGCGGTCGGGTGCGCCGGCTGGTAGAGGAGCATGTCGACGCCGCCGGGGAGCACCATCGTCGTCACTCTCCCCCACCGTTCGTCGTGGGGCTCGCCCTTGAACTCGACGCCCTTGCCCTTCAGCTCGGCGATCGTGGCGTCGAGGTTGTCGCACATCAACGTGAGCTCGTGGCTCGGCGTGTCCGCCGGATGGACGGCCACCTCGGCAGGCGGCAGCGCGAGGACCAGCCAGCCGCCGCCGGCGTCGACGCCCTTCCAACCGAAGGTGTCACCGAGCATGGCTCGAAGGGCATCAGCCTCGGGCGAGTACAGGAGCACGTGGGCGCCGGTGACCGTCACGCGCCGATCGCCTTCAGCAGATTCTCGGCCGTCGCCTTGGGGCTGACCTTGTACCAGACCGGACGATGCCCATGTACGTGCGGCCGTAGTTCTTCTTCTCGCCCCACACGGCGTAGGCCTCGGCCACGCCGTGGTCCTCGTCGGCCAGCAACGGGAAGCCCAGCCCGTACTTCTCGTCGAACTTGGCCTGCTTGTTCGGCGGATCGGGACTGATGCCGACCACCGCCGTGTCGCCGAGCTTCGGGCTGGCATCGCGCAGCTCGCACGCTTGGGTCGTACACCCTGGTGTGTCGGCCTTCGGATAGAAGTACACAAGAACCTTCCGGCCCCTGAAATCGGAGAGCTTGACCGTCTTCCCCGACTGATCGGAGAGCCGAAACGCAGGAGCCTTGTCGCCGACCTTGAGCATGCTTGGAAGGTAGTGCCTAGCGTCGCCGGCATGCCCGCCCCGCGCTGGCTCTTTCGCTTCATGTACGACCGCGAGAGCGCGGCCTGGGAACGGCGACGCTACGAGCCGGCGGATCGTGAGCTGGTCGAGCGGACCGCCGATGGGCTCGCGAACGTTGTCGCACCGCCCGGACCTGTAGCCGACCTCGGCTGCGGACCTGGCGCCCACGCGCTCGCACTCGCGCGGCGCGGTTACGACGTCGTCGGTGTCGACGGGTCACCTCGCATGATCGAGGTGGCCCGGAAACGGTCCGCGCGCGACGAGGTCGACGCGACGTTCGACGTGCACGACGTCAGCGCGTCGCTCGGCTTCGCGGACGAGTCGCTCGGAGGTGTGCTCGCGATCCTCGTCCTCCAGCACCTCCCGCATCCCACGGTCTTCATCGCCGAGATCCGGCGCTGCCTCCGACCAGGCGGGCACCTGTGGATCACGGCTCCCGCCCGCGACAGCACGCCGCTCAGGTCGCAGAACCTGTACTGGCGGCTGCGCGCCGCGTGCTATCACCTCGTGCCCGGGGTCGTCCGCTTCTACGACACGAACTCCCTCCCTCATCTAATCGAGAACCAGGGCCTGACCGTCGTCGAGTGCAACGGCGAGCCCGGTCGTGTGAGCGTCTTGGCTCGCGCATGACGTCGGTGGGTTGGGAGGCGCTCGAGCAGTGGGGTGACGACGCCGCTCGCATCGAACCGCTCGCCGGCGGAGTCGCCAACGACGTGTGGCGCGTGCGGATCAATGGGCACCTCGTGGTCGGTCGTCTCGGCGCCAGGAGCGACGCTGATCTCGCGTGGGAGACCGACCTCCTCCAGCACCTCGACCGTGAACGTCTCACCGTGCCGGTACCGATCCCGACGACGGAAGGCCGGCTGTTCGCCGAGGGTCTAGTGGTGATGACCTACGTCGAGGGCGAACCTCCCGAGACGGAGGCCGACTGGCGGCGCGTGGCCGACGCGCTCCGCCGGCTGCATCGGGTGACGCAGGGCTGGCCGCAGCGCCCGGGCTGGCGATCCTCGATCGACCTCCTGCACGCCGAGACCGGGACGAAGATCGACCTCAGCGCCATGCCGCCCGAGGGCGTTGCTCGATGCCGAGCAGCGTGGGCGCGTCTCATCGGACACCAGACATGCGTCGTCCACGGCGACCCCAACAACCCTGGCAACGTCCGCATGACCGCGGATCGGGGGGCGCTGATCGACTGGGACGAGGCGCACGTCGACGTCGCCGATCTCGACCTGGTGCTGCCCCACAACGCCGCCGGTCTCGACGACGACGCCTATGACATCGCTGCACAAGCGTCGGCCGCATGGGAAGCCGCCGTCTGCTGGGACGACGAGTACGCAGTCGAGCGGCTCGCCGAAGTTCGTGATCTTCAACCAAACGGTTGACAACGGCGGGCCGACCGGCGTACGGTGTGTTCAACCGCTCAGTTGAACAAGGAGATCGTCCGTGGCTGACGACCAGCTCTCCCGGGTCTTCGCCGCTCTCGCCGATCCGACGAGGCGCGACATGGTGGCCCGTCTCGCGGTGGGCGACGCCACCGTTGGCGAGCTGGCCGACCCCTACGACGTCTCCATCCAGGCAGTGTCGAAGCACATCAAGGTGCTCACCGACGCCGGCCTGGTGAGCCAGACGAAGGACGCGCAGCGGCGGCCCTGCCACCTCGAAGCGGAGGTCTTCGACCTGATGACGAAGTGGATCGAGCGGTACCGCCAACAGGCCCAGGAGCGCTACGAACGCCTCGACGTCGTCCTGGCCGAGCTGCGCGGCGACGAACGCGCCAGCGACCACCGACACCCACAACAAGGAGCAGCGTCATGAACGCCACGAGCAACCGCTACCAGGTCTCGATCGAGGCCGACCCCACCGTGCCGATCGTCCGCATGACCCGTGACTTCGACGCCACGCCCGCACAGCTGATGCGGGCGCACACCGATCCCGAGCTGTTCGCCCGCTGGGTGGGTCCGAACAGCCTGGAGACGAAGATCCTCGACTGGGACGCCGTCACCGGCGGTCGCTGGCGCTACGTCGCCAGACGCGACGGCGAGGAGTACGGCTTCCACGGTTGCTTCCACGAGGTCGGTGAGGACCGCATCGTGCAGACCTTTACCTTCGACGGTCAGCCCGACGGTGTCGCCCTCGAGACCCTGTGGTTCGAGGACCTCGGCGACGGCCGCACACGACTGCACGCGCAATCGCTCGTGGACAGCTTCGAGGGACGCGATCAGTGGCTGGCCAGCGGCATGGAGACCGGCGTCGACCAGGGCTATGCGAAGCTCGACGTCCTCGTCGCCGAACTCCAATGAGCGAGCGAAGCGAGCGAGTCAATGTGAAAGGCCTTTTGCCGCGAAGCGGCCCGGCCGACGAGCATCGCCGTGTCGCCGGCGCCTTCACGGTGACCGTCGAGGGCGTCGCGCCGGACGCGTGGGACCGGCCTGCGCCAGTGGACGGCTGGGTCGCCCGGGACGTCGTGCGCCACCTCGTCGAGTGGCTCCCGGCGTTCCTCGACGGGTCGGCCGGAATCACCTTGCCCGCCGGTCCGTCGGTCGACGACGACCCCGTCGGCGCCTGGCGCATCCAGACCGACGCCGTGCAGGCGCTGCTCGACGACCCGGACATCGCCAAAGGCGAGCACGATCTCCCGCACATCGGCCGGATGACGCTCGAGCAAGCGATAGACATGATCTACACAAGCGACGTGTTCATGCATCGCTGGGATCTCGCCCGAGCCACCGGCCAGGACGAGACCCTCGACCCGGACAAGTGTGCCGCCATGCTCGAGGGCATGCTGCCGATGGACGAGGTGCTGCGCCAGAGCGGTCAGTACGGGCCGCGGGTGCACGTCCCGGACGACGCAGACGTCCAGACCCAGCTGCTGGCGTTCATCGGCCGCACGCCATAGACGCCTGTTCCGTCACCGCCTGAAATAAATGTTGGGGAACCCGTAGCGGGCGGCGCAGTCATCTGCGGCCTGCTCGTCGACAACCCCGTTTGAGTGGCAGAACTCGTGGGCCACGACGTGGCGCAGCTTGGCCTCGTCCGGCCCGATTGCTCCGGTGTTGATCTCAACCCAGCACGCTCCGCACGGCGGTAGCGACGTCGCACCCCAGCGCGGAAACTCCGAGTCTGGGCACCTGAACTCGAACCCGGCCGGCAGGTGGTCACCAGCATTCTCGACTGCCTGGCGAGCCGCCTCACACCGATCGACGGCAGAGGTTGACCCCGCACGGCTCCGCGGCGTGCCGCGGGAGGGCCGGTCCACCGTTTGACGAGGCGCCGCTGGGCTTTCAGACGGCGACGCCGCGACTGGCGCGGGTGGCGGCGGAGCGGCGAGTCCAACCCGTGGCGACCACTTGGCCGACGAAACAAAGGCGACAGCTGCCAGGCAAGCGGCCGATATCAGCCGGCGGCGGCGGAGCTGGCGTCGAAACGACGGGCTCGGTTTGCGGCACCCCGCGCACCGGCGAGGGCCGGTGTTGGAGTAGCCGCACCGACAGTTCCAGACGACAGCAGATCCCATGTCTTATGGATCGACGCCGACGTGCTCTGGCACTCATAGGCCGAACGACGTTGTCTGCTCGCGCGACCGGGCTGGTCCGGGCCGACATACACCCCGCAACCTGACGCTTGCCGCGTCAGGCAGTAAATGTCAGGGTTCCCGTGCCGCCGACGGTGGTCTGGGTCGTTCCCAGGTCGCAGGAAACGGGCAGCGTCGTGAACTGGCCGGCGGCGGCGGCGCCGCTGCCGAGGACCTCGATGACGTATTCACCGCCGACGTTGGCCAGATAGCTGTCGACGACGGCTTGGGAGGTGCCGGACTGGATCAGCCCCACGCCATGCGCGGCGCCTGTATTGCAACTCCACGTGCCGATGCTGGTGTAGTCGATGTTCACGGTCACCGGCCCTGAACCGACGCAACCCCCCGAGGCGGAGAGGTGGAAGCTGGCGACGCTGCCGGCGCGGGTGAACGAACCGGTCAGGGTGTAGCTGGTGACGGCGCAGGTCCCCGTAGTGGCCGAGGCCGGCGACGGGCGAAACGCCAGTGCGCAGACGGACGTGACGAGGACGAGTACGACGAGAGTGCGACGCATGAGTGCCTTCCTACGAACATCGGGGAGCCCACGTTCGGCCTCCGTCGGACGAACACTGGAGACCGCCGCCTTGGGTGGCGTACGGCCCCGCGAGCAGGTTTCCGGACGGGAGCGCGATGACGCTGAACACACCGCGATCGAGAATCGTCCCGGCGCCGAGGCGCGTCCACGTCGTGCCGTTGTCGCGTGACACGAAGAGGCCGCCGCCGGTGCCGGTCGATGCGCTGTGAACGAGGCCGAGGTACAGCGAACCGTGCGTGTCCTC
>Ga0209577_10003487_pt1 | contig 14819 bp, 12 predicted proteins | sample GraSoiAngelo_109_FD_185874 | JGI IMG/M metagenome (GOLD analysis project Ga0209577, IMG submission 185874) | Grasslands soil microbial communities from the Angelo Coastal Reserve, California, USA - 14_0903_12_20cm (SPAdes) (version 2) | ecosystem: Environmental > Terrestrial > Soil > Grasslands...
GAGACGTTCAAATACTTCTACCTTCTGTTCGCGCCGCCGAAGACGCTCCGGTTCGAGAAGGTGGTCTTCAACACCGAGGCGCACCCGATCAGAAGAACGTGGTAGCCGACTCAACGACCGTGCTCACGCCACGCCGCGCGGCGCGACTCGTAGTCGCGAATCTGCGACTCGTGGCCGAGCGTCAGGCCGATGTCGTCCAGACCTTCGAGCAGGCAGTGGCGGCGGAACTCGTCTATCTCGAAAGGGGCGGAGAAGCCTTGCCCGTCTCTCACCTCGCGACGCTCAAGGTCAATCGTTAGCTCGTAGCCTTCCAACGCGCGCGCGCGCCGCGCCAGCTCCGCGACCTCTCGCTCCGGCAGCACGACGGGCACGATACCATTCTTCATGCAGTTGTTCATGAAGATGTCGGCGTAAGAGGGCGCGACGACGGCGCGGAAGCCGTAATCGAGGAGCGCCCACGGCGCGTGCTCGCGCGACGAGCCGCAGCCGAAGTTGCGCCCGGCGACGAGGACGGACGCGCCAGCGTAGCGCGGCTCGTTCAGGACGAACGAGGGGTCGGGCGTGCCGTCCGCCGTGTAGCGCCAGTCGTAGAAGAGGAACTCGCCGAAGCCCGTCCGCTCCACGCGCTTGAGGAACTGCTTCGGGATGATCTGATCCGTGTCAACGTTCGGGCGGTCGAGCGGGGCCGCGACGCCGGTGTGTGTGCGAAATGGAAGCATAAGAGAAATGATGAATGATGAATGCGGAGTGATGAATTAGTAGACAGTAGCCAGTAGGAAAACATGTGTCTTTATGCTGGCTACTGACTACCGTCTACCGGCTACTGCCTTTCATTCATCATTCATCATTCCGCATTCATCGTTTACTTGAATCTCCACGAGCGCACGTCCGTGAAGTGGCCCGTGACGGCGGCGGCGGCGGCCATCGCGGGGCTGACGAGGTGCGTGCGCCCACCCTTGCCCTGCCGGCCCTCGAAGTTGCGGTTGCTCGTCGAGGCGCAGCGCTCGCCCGGACGCAGGATGTCCGGGTTCATCCCCAAACACATCGAGCAGCCGGCCTCGCGCCACTCGAAGCCCGCGTCGCGGAAGACGGCGTCAAGCCCCTCGGCCTCCGCCGCGCGTTTGACGGCCTGCGAGCCGGGCACGACCATCGCTTGAACCTTGCGGCTGGCCCTGTAACCTCTCAGCACCCGCGCGGCGGCGCGCAGGTCTTCCAGGCGCGCGTTGGTGCAGGAGCCGATGAAGACGCGCTCGACGGAAACGTCCTCGATGCGCGTGCCCGGCGCGAGGCCCATGTAGTCGAGCGCGCGCGCGAAGGCGCGGCGGTCGGATTCGTCCGCGGCGTCCGCAGGGAAGGGCACGCGGCCCGTGACGGGGACGACGTGGCCTGGGTTCGTGCCCCACGTGACGAAGGGCGCGAGCGCCGCGGCGTCGAGCGTGACGACCGTGTCGAAGCGCGCGCCCTCGTCGCTCGGAAGTCGTCGCCAGTAGTCGAGCGCCTCCTCCCAACGCGTGCCGCGCGGCGCGAAGGGTCGGCCTTCGAGATAAGCAAAGGTCGTGTCGTCGGGCGCGACCATGCCGGCGCGTGCGCCCGCCTCGATGCTCATGTTGCAGAGCGTCATGCGCCCCTCCATCGAGAGCGTGCGCACGCCCTGGCCCGCGTACTCGATGACGTGGCCGGTCGCGCCGTCCGTCCCTATCCGCCCGATCAGTCCGAGCGCGAGGTCTTTGGCGGTGACGCCTTCCGCGAGCGCGCCCCGTGTCCGCACGAGCATCGTGCGCGGCCTCGACTGCTGCAAGGTCTGCGTCGCGAGCACGTGCTCGACCTCGCTCGTGCCGATGCCGAAGGCGAGCGCGCCGAACGCGCCGTGCGTCGAGGTGTGGCTGTCGCCGCAGACAATCGTCATGCCCGGCTGCGTCAGGCCGAGTTCGGGGCCGATGACATGGACGATGCCCTGTTCCGGGGCGCTCGTGTCGTAGAGGCGGACTCCGAACTCGCGGCAGTTGCGCCTGAGCGCCTCGATCTGCTGCGCGGCGACGGGGTCGGCAATCGGCAATCGGCGATCCGTGGTCGGGACATTGTGGTCAACGGTCGCCACGGTCAGGTCGGGCCGGCGGATGCGCCGACCGGCGGCGCGAAGCCCGTCGAACGCCTGCGGCGAGGTGACTTCGTGCACGAGGTGCAGGTCAATGTAGAGCAACGCCGGCTCGCCCGCCTGCTCGCGGACGACGTGCTCGTCCCAGAGTTTGTCGAAGAGTGTTCGTGACATAAAGCAGATGTTAGATGTCGGATGCTAGATGTTAGTGACTGCCTTTTACTGACATCTAACATCTAGCGTCTGACATCTACTTTTCAAACTGCGTGATAAGCGTGGCGCATGTCTGCCAGCTCCGCCACGGCGTCGGAGACGAGCGCGCCCATCTCGGCGGTGCCGACTATGCACCTGCCTTTGCCGCCCCGCAAGTCCGCGGTGCGGTAGCCCGCTTCGAGCACGCCGCGCACCGCGGCCTCAACGTCCTGCGCCTCCTGTTCGAGCCGCGCCGTGTGGCGCAAGAGAAGCGCCGCCGAGGCAATCGCGCCGAGCGGGTTGGCAATATCGCGCCCGGCGATGTCCGGCGCGGAGCCGTGCACCGGCTCGTAGATGTCAACGTGGCCTCCGACGCTCGCCGAGGCGAGCATGCCGAGCGAGCCGGCGATGACGGCGGCCTCGTCCGAGAGGATGTCGCCGAAGAGGTTCTCGGTCAGGACGACATCGAACCCGCGGGGATTCGTCATCAGGTGCATCGCGCAGGCGTCAACGTACATGTGCTCGACCGCGACTTCCGGGTACTCGCGCGCGACGCGCGAGACCACCTCGCGCCAGAGCCTCGACGTTTCGAGGACGTTCGCCTTGTCCACGGAGGTCAGCTTGTTTCGCCGACCACGCGATGCCTCGAAGGCCACGCGCGCGACGCGCTCGACCTCAACGTCGGTGTAGCGCATCGTGTTGAAGGCCGACGCGCCGTCCTGCTCAGTCCCGCGCGGCTCGCCGAAGTAGAGGCCGCCCGTGAGTTCGCGGACGATGAGCACGTCCGAGCCGCGCACGACCTCTTCGCGCAGGGGCGAGCACTCGGCAGTCGCTTCGTGGCAGACGACCGGGCGCAGGTTCGCGAAGGCTCCGGCGGCGCTCCTGAGCGCGAGCAGTCCGGCTTCGGGCCGCAGGCTGGCGGCGAGTCCGTCGTACTGCGAAGAGCCGACCGCGCCCAAAAGAACCGCGTCGCTTGCCAGGCACGCGTCGAGCGTCGCGCGCGGCAGAGGGCTTCCCGCCTGCTCTATTCCAGCGCCGCCGACGGGCCGTTCGTCGAAGGCGAACTCGTGGCCGTAAGCGTCGGCGACCGTGCAGAGAACGCGCACGGCCTCCGCCGTCACCTCCGGCCCGACGCCGTCGCCGGGCAAAATAGTAATGTTCAGTCTCATTTCAACTTCCCGCGTTTAGCAAAGTATCGGCCACCGACTCTCAGCCGCGTCGCGCGCGCCGAGGGCCGATGGCCGTTTAATTCTGAAGAGCAGTTATCCGCTGTACGCCTCCGCGATCTCAAACATCAACTCGTCGGCGGGCACGTGGGAATCAGTCTCGCGCGACCCCGCCGCGGGGAGCAGCGAGAGAAGGTCTTGGTCGTAGATGAGCTTCTTGCGGTCGGCGAGCTTCGTGAACCTGTGGTAGGTCGCGCCGAGTTCTTCGGCGGACAGCGCGAAGCCTAATTCCTCGTAGCGCCGCGAGAGCGCGTGGCGGCCCGAATGCTTGCCGAGCACGATGCGGTTGGCGGGCACGCCCACCGACTCCGGCGTCATGATCTCGTAGCAGAGCGGGTTGCTCAAGACACCGTGCTGGTGTATGCCGGCCTCGTGCGCGAAGGCGTTGCGACCGACGACGGCCTTGTTCGGCTGCACGCCGAAGCCGATGGTCTCGGAGAGCAACTGGCTCGTCGGGTAAATCTCTTCGGTGCGCACTCCGCACGCGAAGGGCAGGCGGTCTGAGCGCACGTGCAACGCCATGATGACCTCTTCGAGCGCGGCGTTGCCGGCGCGCTCGCCGATGCCGTTGACAGTGCACTCGATCTGGCGCGCGCCCGCGCCGAGCGCCGCGAGGCTGTTGGCGACGGCGAGGCCGAGGTCGTTGTGGCAGTGCACGCTGATGGTCACGTCGCGCCCGGCGACGACGCGCTCGCGCACGGTCTTCACCAGCTCGATGAACTCGCCGGGCGTCGTGTAGCCGACCGTGTCGGGGACGTTGAGCGTGCGCGCGCCCGCCTCGACCGCGGCGGCGAAGACCTCGCAAAGATAGTCAACGTCGCTGCGCGTCGCGTCCTCGGCGGAGAACTCCACGTCGTCGGTGAGAGAGCGCGCGAGGCGCACGGCGTCACGCGTCATCCGAAGGACTTCGGCGCGCGTCTTCTTGAGCTTGTGTTCGAGGTGTATGTCGGAGGTGGCGACGAAGGTGTGCAGGCGGGGCCGCGCCGCGCCGCCGACCGCCTCCCACGCGCGGAGTATGTCGGCCTCGGTCGTGCGGCAGAGCGCGGCCACACTCGCCTCGCGGCACTCCGCGGCCACGGCCCGAACGGCCGCGAAGTCGCCGTCCGACGCGATGGGGAACCCGGCCTCGATCACGTCCACGCCGAGGCGCTGGAGCTGTCGCGCGAGGCGAATCTTCTCCTCCAGGTTCATCGAGCAGCCGGGCGACTGCTCGCCGTCGCGCAGCGTCGTGTCGAATATCTTGATGCGTTCGGTGTGGGTCATGGGTGTCGCCTCGAAGGAAACGACATCCTAGAGGACGGGGGAGGGAAAACTCAAAGTTAAAATTTTTATGGCCGGATAAGTATCGCAAATGCGCCGGCGGAGTGTGCCGCGCGCAATACGTTTACGAAGAACTGTCCGGCGTTTGCGAGCGTTGTCGCAGCAGTTCGAGGAAGGCTGTGGCGGCGTGCGAGAGGGTCGCGCCGCGCAAGGAGGTGGCCCAGAGGATGCGTTCGTATCTCAGGCCGCGGACGGGGACTGTGGCGAGCGCGCCGCGCTCAAGCTCCTCGCCGACGCACATGCGCGGGACGAAGGCGATGCCAACCTCCCTTTGAACGAACCGCTTGATGGTCTCGATGGTGGCGAGTTCGAGGATGATGTTGAGCGGCGTGTGGTGCTCAGCAAACGCCTCGACGACCCTGTTGCGCGAGGCCGCCCGGACGTTGTGCGCGAGGAAAGACTCCGTGCCCAGCTCTTCGAGTTCCACGAACTCGCGCGCAGCCAGATGGTGGTTCGGACTCATTATAAGGACAAGCTCGTCCTTGAGGACGGGGAACGATTCGAGCGCGCTGTCCGGCGGCTCGAAGGCCATGAGTGCGAAGTCGAGGTTGCCGTCAATCACCTCGCGCGGGAGTTGTTGCGAGGCGTGGCGGAACATCTCGACCAGCACGTTCGGGTGTCGCTCGCGGAATTCGAGGATGAGGTCGGGCAGGAGATAGAGCGACGTGCTCTCGTTCGCGCCGATGCGAACCCTTCCGCGCTGGAGGGCGCGCACCTCGGCCACAGCCCCGCGCGCCTGGTCGCGCAGGGCGACTATCCGGCGCGCGTACTCATAGACGACGCGGCCCACGTCCGTCAGCGTCGGCGACTTCTGCGAGCGGTCTAAAAGCGACGCGCCGACCTCTTCTTCGAGGCGGCGGATCGCCAAGCTCACGGCGGGCTGCGTGCGATAGACGCGCTCCGCGGCCTTCGAGAAGCTGCCTTCTTCGACGACCTTCAGGAAGAATTCGAGCTGCGTTATCTCCATCTCAACCCCGGCAACGCGGGACTACATTCTCACTTGCTCCCCTTCGCGGGCCTCAGACGCTCGAACATCTCAAGCACCTGCTCGCGCGGCGGCTCGGTGAAAAGGTTGAACTGCCCCGCGCTCGTCAGCGACGCGCCGCCGTCGAGGTAGATCACCTCGCCGGTCAGGTACGAGCTGAGATCGCTCAGCAGAAACACGGCGAGGTCGGTCAACTCCCTGAGTTCGCCCGCGCGGCGCAGAGGGATCAGGTTAATCATCTTCTCGGCGGCGCGCCCGTCGGGCGAAAGACGCGACCACGCGCCCTCGGTCGGGAAAGGCCCCGGCGCGATGGCGTTCAGGCGTATGCCGTAAACGCCCCACTCCGCCGCGAGCGACTTGGTGAGTGCGACGACGCCCGCCTTCGAGACCGCGCTCGGCACGAGGAAGGCGCTGCCCGGCTCGGCGTAGGTCGTCGCGATGGAGAGCACCGCGCCCTTCGTCCCGCGCTCGATCCAGCGGCGACCGCAGGCCTGCGTGGCGTAGAAAGAGCCGTAGAGGTTCGTCCTCACGATCACGTCGAAGCCGTTCGGCGTCAGCCCGGTCGTCGGCGCGAGGAAGTTGCCCGCGGCGTTGTTGACGAGCGCGTTGATGTCGCCCTGTCGTTCTTCAGCCTCCTTGACGAACGCCTCGACGCTCTCCATCTCGCGGACGTTGCACGCGACGGCCTCGGCCCGCCCGCCCGCGGCGCGTATGTCGGCGACGGTCTGCTCAAGCGGCCCCGGCCTGCGCCCGCAGACCGTGACGCTCGCGCCGAGCGAGGCGAAGCGCAAGGCCATCTCGCGCCCAAGCCCCGTGCCGCCGCCGGTGACGGCGACGTGCCGGCCTTTCAGAAGGTCGGGCTGGTACTGTTCTGGCATGCGTCCTCCGAATTCAGACGGCAACTCTGCTGAACCAAACCGCGACAGCTTACCTCGTGCGTTTAAAGTCAGTCATCCTACCGACGACCGACTCGCAGTAGCGCGGAGCATAGACGAATACTGCGAAACCTTCCACCCGCGCGCGACAGGACTCGCCCGTCTGGTAGTTTCCCGCATCGTGTACGCCGATTCGTAACGGGCTAAAAAAGTGACAAATTAGTTAAGGACTTGACAATCGGGGAGGGTAGTGTCCGGCCATGCGCGTTTCAAGGAGCGTGGAGAGTCCGGCGGCGGACAAGCGCGAGCACCACTACCGCGAACGCATGCGTAGCCACGGCGAGAAGTACCGGGAGTTCCACCGGCCCTCGGTCGAGCTGCTCGTCAACCTGATCTACACCTACGACGTGATCTACACGCGCCTGGCGCGCGAGGTCGAGCGCGACGGGCTTTCGGTCGCGGCCTTCAACGTGTTGATGATCCTCAGCCGCAGCGGGCGCGAGGGCTGCCCGATGCACGAGCTGGGCGAGCTGCTGCTGGTGAGCCGCGCGAACGTCACGGGGCTGGTGGGCTGCCTCGAACGGCGCGGGCTGGTCGAGCGCGCCGCGAGCCGCGACGACCGGCGCGTGCGCCTCGTGCGTCTGACGAAGGCCGGCGGGCGGCTGTTGGAAAAGATTCTGCCGCGCCACTACAGCGAGGTACGCGACGCGCTCGAAGGGATGAGCGACAGGTCGAAGGCGGACTTGTCGAGGCTTCTGACGAAGCTCCGGCGCGCGGCGCTTCAAACACCTGGCGGAGCATGAGACGGGCGAGTGACAGATGACAGCTAAAGCGAACAGGGGATGGTGTCGCGGCCGTCTTCGACCTGTGCTGTGCGCGGCCTCGCTTCTTCTGTGCGGCGCGGCGGCGGCGCAGCAAGGGCAGGGGCAGGGGCAGAGCGGGACTGGTCAGTCCGGTCTGACCGGACAGCCCAGCATTACCCAGACCGGCACGGGCGGCACGGCGAGTCAGACGAACCAGGCCGGCGGCGCGGGCCGGACGAACCAGACGGGCGACGCCTCGCGCGGGCAGTCTCAGCAGACTCAAGGGACGAACGGCACGCCTTCGCAGGGCGCGCCCGTGGGCGGCACGCCGACGGCGACGCAGACGGCCCCCGGCGTCAGTCTCCCAGGCAGGACGCAGATTCCGGGCGCGGCGCGCGTCGCGCAGGGGCCGAGTTCGCTCGGCCTTGAGCAGGCCATACAGCTCGCCGTCCAGAACAACCTGACGACGCTCGTCGCGCGCGAGCGCGAGCGCGAGGCCGAAGGACTCAAAGACGAGTCGCGCGCGGGCCTGCTGCCGAACGTTTCGGCCACGGCTTATCAGGCGAACCTCACGCAGAACCTCGCCGCGCTCGGCTTCCAGCCCGGCACGTTCCCCGGCATCACGCGCACCTTCATCGGCCCCTTCAACAACTTCGACGCGCGCGCCCGCCTCGTGCAATCAATCTTCAGCCTGAGCGCGATTCGGAATTACCAGGCGGGCAAGGCGGGCGTGCGCGTCGCCGAGTTGCAGGAGGGGCTGGCGCGCGAGCAGGTGGCGACCTTCACCGCGCTCACTTACCTCGAAGCGCTGCGCTCAGGCCGCGAGGTCGAGGCCGCGCAGGCGGACGTTGACCTGGCGCAGACGCTCCTGAAGCTCGCGCAGGATCAGCACACGGCGGGAGTCGCCACGGGCGTTGACGTGACACGCGCCGAGACGCGCCTCGCGCGCGAGCGCGTGCGGCTCTCGCAGGCACAGACCGCCTCGGAGCAGGCCGTCTTAAATCTACAGCGCGTCGTCGGCCTTCCGCTCGGCGCGACGCTCACGCTGACAGACCCGCTTCGATTCACGGATGAACCGCTGCCGAGTGTTGAAGCCGCCGTCACGGAGGCGGGGCAGACGAGGCCGGAGGTGCGCATCGCCGAGGCGCAGTTGAGCCTCACCGGACTTGAGCGGCGCGCGGCTCGTGCCGAGCTTCTGCCGTCGGTTGATTTCGTCGGAGACTACGGCGTGAGCGGCATCACGCCGACCAACACAGACCTGCCGACGCGTCGCGTCGCCGTGCAACTGAACGTCCCCATCTTCAACGGCGGACTCACGCGCGGTCGCATCGAGGCCGCCGCGAGCCGCGAGCGTCAGGCCGAGCTCGAACTCGGCAGCGTCCGCGGTCAGGTCGAGGAGGACGTGCGGCTCGCGTTCTCCGCGCTGAGGACTACCGCGGAGCAGGTCGCCGCGGCGGGGCAGTCGGTGACGCTCGCGCAGAGGGAGCTTGAGATGGCGCGCGACCGCTTCCGCGCGGGCGTGGGCGACAACGTCGAGGTCGTCACGGCGCAGGCGGCGCTCTCCGACGCGCGCAGCGCCGAGGTGACGGCGCTCGCGCAGTACAACGCCGCGCGCCTCAACCTTGCCGCCGCGCTCGGTCGCGCCGAGGCGTTCAGGTGGTGAGGCAGCCCGGCCCGCGTACCGTCGTGTGTCGGAGGATATTGAAAGGGTGTATGTCCGTCGTGGGAAGTCAACGGGGAGACGGTTATGGCGAGGGTGACTGAAGAGCCAGGGGTCGAGGAGAGGGAAGGTATCGGGTCGCCGCCGGCGGACGCCGCGGGGGCGCGCGAGGGTCGTGTGGCGGAAGCGCGGGGCGTGGCAGGGGAGGTCGTGCCTGAGACAGAGGCTGCGGAGAGGGAAGACGCGAGCGAGTACGAGCTGCCCGAAAGAGAGGAGGAGGAGCCTGCCGTCGTCGTGCGGAGGAGGCCGCTCTACAGGCGACCCGCGTTCCTCATCGTCGCGGCGCTGGTTCTCCTCGCCGCCGTCATCTTCGGCCTGCGCTACTGGGCCTACGCGCGCTCGCACGAGACGACGGACGACGCCTTCATTGACGGCCACGTCGTGCAGGTCAGCCCGAAGGTTTCGGGCTACGTTGCGAAGGTCTATGTCAAGGAGAATCAGGAGGTGAAGGAGGGCGACCTCGTCGCCGAACTCGACGCGCGCGACTACGAGGCGCGGCTCGAACAGGCGAAGGCCGCGCTCGCCGCGGGCGAAGCGCGCGCCAGGGAGGCGCAGACCAACGTGTCTCTGACGCGCGCGACCTCGCGCGCCAACGTGCAGCAGGCTTCGGGGGTCGTCGGGCAGGCGCGCTCCGGCGTCGAGTCGGCGCGCGCGGCGGCTGCCGCCGAGCGGAGCAAGATCAGTCAGGCGGGCGCGGGCGTGGCGACGGCCCAGGCGGGCGTGGCGACGGCGCAGGCGCAGGTCGCGGCGGCAGAGGCCGAGGCCAACCGCACCAACGCCGATGTGGAGCGCTACCAGGAGCTTTTCGCGAAGGACGAGGTCTCGCGGCAGCGTTTAGATCAGGCCATCGCGGAGGCGCGGACGGCGGCGGCCAACCTCGACGCGGCGCGCCGTCGCGTGGCCGCCGCCGAGGCGCAGGTCGCGGAGGCGCGCGCGGCTGAAGCCGCGCAGGCCGAGCAGGCGCGGCGCGCGCAGACGCAGGTCTCCGGCGCGATGGCCGGCGTCGGCGAGGCCCTGGGCCGGGCCGCGATGGCCGGGACAGGCCCGCAGCAGGTGGCGGTGAGCCAGGCGCAGGCCGAGACCGCGGGCGCGTCCATCGAGCAGTTGCGCGCCGCGGTCGAGCAGGCCGAACTCGAACTCTCTTACACGAAGCTTTACGCGCCGGAGTCGGGGCGCGTGACGCGCAAGGCGGTCGAGGAGGGCGCGCTCGTCCAGCCGGGGCAGCCTTTGTTGGCCGTCGTCAGGGGCGACGTGTGGGTGACGGCCAACTTCAAGGAGACGCAGCTTAACGACATCAGGCCGGGCCAGCCCGTCGAGGTCACGGTTGACGCTTACCCCGGCAGAACTTTCAAGGCGCACGTTGACAGCATACAGATGGGCACGGGCGCGCGCTTCAGCATGATCCCGGCGGAGAACGCGACGGGCAACTACGTCAAGGTCGTCCAGCGCGTGCCGGTCAGGATCGAGTTTGAGCCGAACCAGCTCGACCCGAATCAACAGCTCGCGCCGGGCATGTCCGTGACGCCGGAGGTGCAGGTCAGATGAGCGCGGCGCGCGCGCAAGGGGACTGGTCGAGGGGCGCGGGGAGCGGTCGGCCCGCGCCCATCCAGGCGTGGACGCCGAGCGTCAACCCCTGGATCATCGCCGCGTCGGTGATGCTCGCGACCTTCATGGAGGTGCTCGACACGTCGGTCGCCAACGTCGCGCTGCCGCACATTTCGGGGAACCTCTCGGCGACGACCGACGAGTCAACGTGGGTCTTAACGAGCTACCTCGTCTCGAACGCCATCATCCTTCCGGCGACCAACTGGCTCTCGCGCTACTTCGGGCGCAAGCGCTTCCTCATCACCTGCATCATCATCTTCACGCTCGCTTCGGCGCTCTGCGGCGCGGCGACGAGCCTCTCGATGCTCATCTTCGCCCGCGTCCTGCAAGGCGCGGGCGGCGGGGCCTTGCAGCCCATCGCGCAATCGGTCTTGTTGGAGAGCTTCCCGCCCGAAAAGCGCGGGCAGGCGATGGCGGTGTTCGGACTCGGCATCGTCGTCGCGCCGATCATCGGGCCGACGCTCGGCGGCTGGATCACGGACAACTATTCGTGGCGCTGGATTTTCTACATCAACGTCCCCGTCGGCGCTCTGGCCGTCTTCATGGCGAACGCGTTCGTCGAAGACCCGCCCTACATCAGAGACCAGAGGCCGGGCCGCATTGACTACGTCGGCTTCGGCCTGATGGCCGTCGGCCTGGCGACGCTCCAGCTCGTGCTCGACAAAGGGCAGGAGGAGGACTGGTTCTCTTCGCCCTTCATCACTTGGGCCGTCGTGTTCGCCGTCGTCGCGCTCGTCGCCTTCGTCGTCTGGGAGCTGCGGTCGAAGGAGCCGATAGTCAACCTGCGCATTCTTAAAAACCGCAACTTCGCCGTCGGCACGCTGCTGATCACGTTGATGGGCGTCGTGCTCTACGGCTCGATTGCGCTGCTGCCGCTGTTCCTGCAAACGCTGATGGGCTACCCGGCGACGGCGAGCGGCATGGCCGTCAGCCCGCGCGGCTTCGGCTCCATACTCTCGATGCTCGTCGTGGGCCGCCTCGTCGGGCGCGTTGACGGGCGCTACCTCATCATGTTCGGCTTCACGGTGCTCGCCTTCTCGACCTACATGCTCGCGGGCCTCAACCTCGACATCGCGATGAGCAACGTCGTCTGGCCGAACATCATCAGCGGCTGCGCGATGGGCTTCATCTTCGTGCCGCTGACGACGATGGCGATGGGGACTCTGCCGAACGAGCAGATGGGCAACGCCTCCGGCGTCTATAACCTGATGCGCAACACCGGCGGAAGTATCGGCATCGCCGCCATGTCCACTTTGCTCTCGCGCGGCGCGCAGGTGCACCAAGCCGCAATCGCCACGCACCTGACGCCCTACGACCCGGCGTTCCAGCAGAGGATGCAGCAGTTCAAGGGCGCGGCGGGTGTGATTGGCGGCGGCCTCGGAGGTGGCGGGGGCGGGATGCCTCCGCCGCAGGCGTTGGCGTCCGTTTACGGCACGGTGCTCAGGCAGGCGATGGTGCTCTCTTTCCTCGACAACTTCCGCCTGCTCGCCTTCCTCTGCCTCCTGTGCATCCCGGCGGCGCTGCTCTTCAAGCGCGTCAGGTCGAAGGGCGGCCCCGTCGCCGCGCACTGACCGGGCGGCAGGCGAGAGGTCGGGCGGGGAGATTTGATAAAGTGACCGGCATGAGGTTCGAGAGGAGGGCAGTTCGCGCGGCATTAACGCTCGCCCTCGTTCTATCTCTCGGCGTCGTGCCTTTGCGCGCGCGGCAGAAGTCGCGCGCGAAGACGCGGGGCAAGAAGGCTGAGGTCGCCTCGCAGTCGAAGCCGACGGCGGAGCCGGCGAGCGAGTTGGCGCGGCTGCGCGCGCAGCTCGTGCAGGCGACGAAGGAGTACAAGTCGAGCCTCGAACAACTGCTCGCGCTCTACGAGGCCGACGTGAAGAGGGCCGACGAGCGGCTTGCTAAGACGAAGGAATTGTACGCGCAGGGACTCGTCGCAAAGCGCGACATGGAGAAGGACGAGGCCGCGGCGGCGGGCGCGCGCGAGAAGGTCGCCGCGTTGCAGGGGCAGTTGAAGAGCGCCGATGTGCAGATCGCCGAGACGCTGGTCGAGGCCGATGCGGAGGAGGTCGCGGCGAAGTCCGCGCCGAAGTCTCTGCCGCCCGCGCGCGGCGGCCTGATACAGACGACCGCTTACATACGCTACAACGGCGCGCGCGCGTGGTCACTGTCTGAGGCGGGCGCGGTCGAGCAGTTCTTCATGCGGAAGTTCGGTCGCGCGCTCCCCATCAGCTCGTTCGGGCAGTCGCCCGTGCACGACCGCTGGGGCTACGACCACCACAACGCGATGGACGTTGGTCTAAACCCGGAGGGCGTCGAGGGCCGCGCGCTGATGCAGTACCTGCAAGCGAGCGGCGTGCCCTTCACGGCCTTCCGCTATGCCATCCCCGGCACGGCCACGGGGCCGCACATACACGTCGGGCGGCCTTCGCACAGGATAGCTCCGAGGAGTAATGAGTGATGAGTGATGAGTGAAAGCGGCTTGCTTTTACTCATCACTCATCACTAAAGGTTAAGGAGGAGAGATGAAATACAATCTTTTGGGCAGGACGGGTTTGAAGGTCTCGGAGTTGTGCCTGGGCACGATGACGTTCGGGGCGAAGTTCTTCAACATCGCCGAGGTTGACCAGGCGGGCGCAAACGAGATGGTCGCGCGCTCACTCGAAGCGGGCATCAACTTCTTCGACACGGCGGACGTGTACTCCTACGGCGAGTCGGAGGAGATTCTGGGCCGCGCCATCGAGGAGTCGGGCGCGCGCCGCGACGCGGTCGTCATCGCCACGAAGGTGCGCGGCGCGATGAGCGAGCCGGCGACGCAGGGGACGGGCGACCCGAACAACGTCGGGCTTTCGCGCCAGCACATCTTCGCGTCGTGCGAGGCGTCGTTGCGCCGGCTCGGTACGGACTACATAGACCTTTATCAAGTGCACGGCTGGGACGCGCTCACGCCGATTGAAGAAACGATGCGCGCGCTCGACGACCTCGTCCGTCAAGGGAAGGTGCGCTACCTCGGCTGCTCGAACTGGACGGCACGGCACCTGATGAAGTCGCTCGGCCTCGCGGCGACGCACGACCGGGAGCGCTTCGTCTCGCTTCAGGCTTACTACTCGCTGGCAGGCCGCGACCTCGAACACGAGCTTCTGCCGCTCTGCCTCGAAGAGGGGTTGGGCGTGCTGCCCTGGTCGCCGCTTTCGGGCGGCTTCCTGACGGGGAAGTACCGGCGCGACAGCCCGAAACCGGAGGGCGCGCGGCGCACGGGCTTCGACTTCCCGCCCATTGACGAGGAGCGCGGCTTCGACGCCGTGGAGGCGCTCGACGCGGTGGCGAAAGCGCGCGGCGCGACCGTGGCACAGACTGCTCTGGCGTGGCTGCTCGCGCGCCCCGGCGTCACCTCCGTCATCATCGGCGCGAACAAGCGCTCGCAGCTCGAAGACAACCTGAAGGCGGCGGAACTGCGGCTCACTTCGGAAGAGGTCGAGCGCCTCTCGGCGACGACCGCGCCGCGCGCGCAGTACCCGCAGTGGATGGTCGAGCGGCAGGGCGCAGGCCGCACGGCGCAGGAGGAAGGCGCTCGCGCGCTCGCGGCGACGGAGAGTTGAGTCGCACGGGACGCCTTTGAGTCGCGTGCATCCGAAGAGTTGAGGCCGTCGGCACGTCTGTGGTGACGTGCCGACGCAAGATTGAAGGGAGGCCGCATGAAGGCGCGGACGACGGTCACAATCGCGCGGAGGATGGGGAGCGGCGGCTCTTACGTCGGGCAGGGAATCGCGCGGCGGCTCGGCCTCAAGTACATAGACCGCGAGGTCTTGCACCTCTGCGCCGAGTCGCTGGGCGTTGACGCATCGGCGCTGGAGCAGAACCGCGAGCGCGTCTCTTCGTTCTGGGAAAAACTTTTCGGCGGCCTGACCTTCGGCCCGCCAGAGACGACCTACGCGCCGCCGCCGCTGCGCAACTACACGGACAAGGAGCTGTTCGAGCGGCAGGTGGAGATACTGCGCCAG
>Ga0209577_10003489_pt1 | contig 14815 bp, 13 predicted proteins | sample GraSoiAngelo_109_FD_185874 | JGI IMG/M metagenome (GOLD analysis project Ga0209577, IMG submission 185874) | Grasslands soil microbial communities from the Angelo Coastal Reserve, California, USA - 14_0903_12_20cm (SPAdes) (version 2) | ecosystem: Environmental > Terrestrial > Soil > Grasslands...
TCATCCGCCATAGAGCCCGAATACTTTCGCTCTTCTTGTTGAGTCAGCTTGCTGTGCAAGCAATGGGGTTCGCCGCTGGGATAGTTATAGTGCGGTCGCTTTCGGCATCGGACTACGCTCTATACACCATTGCTGGAAGCATGCTGGGCTTTCTTACCGGTCTAGCGGACTCAGGGACCTCAAATGCCTTGTTGGCTCTTGGAGGCAAATGTTGGGAAAGTGCCACCCGTCTAGGAAATCTTATACGAGCCGCAGTGCAGCTGCGCTGGAGGCTTTTAGGCTACGGCGCACTGGCAGCGCTCGCCCCTTATGTTTGGCTTGCTTTGCGCGCCGACGCGACGCTGAATCAGGTCGTTTTACTAATCACACTTGTACTCCTTAGTTCGATTGCACAGCTGTATTACACGATCCATACGGTCGTCTTAAAACTCCATTCGCGTATAGCGGCTTTGCAAGGGCTGGAGTTTTTTGGTGGAAGTCTGCGATTCGTGCTGCTGTTGTTTGCAAGTTACACTTTTCTGGGGATCATAGTGGCGCTATCGATTAACTTCGCCGCCGGTGCAATCCAAGCTATAACGGCAAGGCGGTGGAGCGCGGACTTCATTGCGGCTTCGACGGTCGCCCACGACGGAGAACGGAGCCAAATTATGGCTCTGGTGCGCAGCCAGATTCCTAATGCGTTATTTTTCGCTCTCTATAGCCAAGCAACCGTGCTAGCCATCGCCGTGTTCGGACGCGTCCGGGAGATCGCGGAAGTCGGTGCTTTGGGCAGACTCGCAGTCATATTTAATCTCTTTGGTGCCATCCTCTCCATGATTATGCTGCCGCGATTCGCTAGGGCCCGTACGCGACGCGCACTCCTAAAGCAGTACACCGAGGTCATGAGTGCATTTGGAGTCATGGCCTTCGGTCTTAGTTCTGCTGCACTAATCTTTCCCAAGGAACTCGTTTGGGTCCTTGGAGAAAAGTACGCGAATCTAGACGAACTGATTGGTGTTCTGGTCGCAACTAGCCTAATTTCAATCTTTGTTGGATTGGTTTGGCACCTGAACGCGGCACAAGGATGGGTGCGCGGCGCTTGGCAAACGATCCCTTGCGTTTTAGCTGGGCAAATCATCGCTGCTTTTGCTTTTGACTTAGCATCGGTGAGGGGCGTCTTGCTATTTGGTTCCGTTCCATTGCTCGCAGCCCTTATTGTGTTGTGGCGCCTTACCAAAGCCGGAATCAGCGCGGCCGCCGATCAGACAGCATAATATAGTTTATGTGTCCTGCCTGCGGCTCCGCAGCGTCGTCTCCGCTAGAGGTTGTCGTCATTGAGGAGCAGAGCACTCTCTACGCTGGGAATAATTCAAATACGAAGAGGCGATTGAGAGACTTGGCGAGCAAAGCAGCCATCGAATACCACATGTATCAATGCCGCCAATGCGGGCTCGAGTATGCCGATCCGATGAAGGCGCCTCCGACGGAATGGTATGACCTGGCCTATAAAGCATTAAATCTTTATCCGACCTCTCGATGGGAATTTAGCGAAGCCCTGCGACATATGCGACCGAACGAGCGGGTCTTGGAATTTGGTTGCGGATCCGGCGAGTTTCTCAAGCTTTGTAGAGCGCGGGACATCAAAGCGGTAGGACTCGACTTTGCCGAGAATGCAATTATGTTTTGCCGCGCAGCTGGTCTAGAAGCTTATAGAGCGCAACTTGCAGATTGCGTACCGACAGCAAAAGACCTTCATCCCACTCAGTTGGTCGCCTTTCATGTCCTTGAACATCTGGAGGCGCCCAAGGCTTTTTTTCAGCTCTTGTCGGAAATCGCTAATCGGGAAGCTAAACTTTGGATATCGATTCCAAGCCAGCGCCGGCATACACGTCGTTTCGGAGTAACGGACTTTCTAGATCAGCCGCCGCATCATCTAACACGTTGGACTGAATCCGGGCTTCGGGAGATCGGTAAATCGACGGGATGGACATTGGAAGAATTGACGTTTGAGCCGATTTCCTTAAGAGCGGCACTTTGGTCTATCGCCACCCGAAGCTCAAGGTACTTGGCCCTGAAACAAGGCGGGAAACTGACACGCCGTTTCTACGAACGCTTCATGCGACTTTGCCTCTATCCCGCGGCCGCTTATGAGCTCGTTACGCTTCATCAGGACTTGTCTGGTTTCTCAATGTTGGCGCGATATGGACGGTAGACGCAGCCAATGACATCGACGGTTTGCACTTTATTCGAAGGCGACTACCACTACGGAGTAGCGGCGTTAGCAAATTCTCTTTTCGCGAATGGTTACCGAGGCGAAATTTTTGCGGGCTATAAGGGAGAGCTTCCAGCTTGGGCGTCCGATGCGGTCGCGTCCGCGGCGGGAACGTTGGATCTGAGGGTCGCGGCTGGGTTAAACCTGCGCTTTCTACGTATTGATGCCCACGGACACCTCACAAATCTTAAGCCCTATTTCATGATCGAAGTATGGAAGCGACATTCACCAGAGGCGCAAGCCTTGTTCTACTTTGATCCTGATATTGTCGTTAGATGTCGATGGTCTTTCTTTGAGGAATGGATCCTCGCGGGCGTCGCGTTGTGTGCCGACGTAAATTGGGTGATGCCTGCTGGCCACCCCATTCGGTTCGCGTGGAAGAAATTCTTTGGTACGAGGGGTTTACTTGCCAGACGTGAACTGGAGATATATTTCAATGGCGGTTTCATCGGGGTGCATCGCTCCAATCAGGAGTTCCTCACGCTTTGGAAACAGCTAACAGACGTTGCCGCCGGAGAGATTGGCGGACTTCATCGGACCAATATTGGGGAACGCACATATCTATTCTGCAAGACCGACCAGGATTTTCTTAACTTTGCCGCAATGGCGAGTACTCAGGAAATAAGCGCCGTTGGCCAAGACGGAATGGATTTCCAGCTTGGTGGTGGGGGATACATCATGTCGCACGCCGCGGGTGGTATCAAACCTTGGCGAAAAAAAATGGTTGCTTCAAGCGTCCTCCACGGAATAGGCCCGTCGCGCACGGATCATCTATTCTTCCGATCTCTCTACGGTCCGATTAGACCGTACGGCGCTTTCAGCTTGGTCTTAAAGAAATTAGATTTGCTGGTTGCTGCCGGTTTTGCGCGGTATTTCAATTAATGTAAGGAGCGGGGCATGCGAAAGCTACTAAATGGCGCGTTTAGGCGCGGCGAATGAGTTTCCTGGATCAAATTTGACAATGCATGGCCCGGCGGTTACTTCGAAGGTAATCCCCTTGACCCTATGGCTGAATCCACCTACGGGATCTACGGCTATAACAGCGCCCTCTACACGGTCTATCTCACTTGCATACGCCCCTATGCGGGGCCGACGGTCAATGCACTTGAAATCGGGCCAGGACGCGGAACTTGGTCGAAGGCCATCCTGGAGCGCGGTTGCAACAGACTTTACGCGGTCGACGTCGTGCCTCCTGAAAAAACGCGGTTCTGAGAATACGTAGGGAATGATAAACGTGCACACTATATCGTTACAAAAAAACTTCGATTTAACAGAGATTGAAGATGCATCGATCGGCTTCGTTTTTTCTTTTGGGGTGTTTTGCCATTTACCAGCTGATTTCTGCGAGAGATACATTGCCGCCATAGCCCCAAAGCTACGCCCTGGTGCGCATGGGTTTTTGAGCTACGCCTATTTCGACAAATACAATAATCGCGTGGACCGGGCGGAGCAGGTGTCAATAAAGCGTCTATTCGCGCACCAAACGCGGAAAGTTTGGTTACCTATGAAGTTAGCCTTTCTTCTAACGTGGAATCTGTTCCGCCCAAAAATCGATTCGCAACGAGTCTCAAAGCGGGAACCTTTTAACCTTGCTAACCGCGAGGGGGAAGCGGGATGGTATCACTGGGGGATCGATGCAGCATGCGCTGCCCTTGAGCGCCAAGGACTGCATGTCATTGAGCGCGATGTCGATGCGGTACAGAGGGATCCCATCACACATTTCGTAAAGGTTGCTTAAATTAACTTAAGCGAAGGATAGGAAATTCCTTCGCGCCCGTGCCGCAAAATGCGCGCGGTTTGCGACGTGTTTCGGGTCGGTGAGCGGTGCTTCTCGCTGGGATCGATCCTGGCCGCGGCTGCGAGGCCTTCATGCAAGCGGCCTTATGGCAAATAACCATCGCCAGGCACGCGGCGCGCTTCGCTGGCGGTGTCGTGCTTATGACCGCTGAGCAGACCGAGGCAGCGCGGGCAACAATGCCGCGCCGTGCGCCTCTCATCGACTCACTGTTGGTATCGACACCGACTACTACGGCAGGCCTGTCGCGCTTTCCGACATAGCCGAGTCGGATCGCGCGCGCGTGGAGCTGCTGCTGAGATCACCCTATGTCATCATGCCGGGAGACTAACTCCGACTCAACGATGACGCGGTGGCTATAGTCGAAAATGGCCCGTTCAATCTCGTTCGGATTTCTCAATATGGTTACAAGAACAAGATCTCCGCACTCAAGGCGGAGGTGCAGCGTCGCAATCTTGGCGATCGCCTCGTGATTTTCGAACGTATCAGCTATCCGGCCATACGCTTCCTATTGAGGCATGCCGCCGCGTATGTCGGACTCATTGACGCTACTTGGCAGCCGGCGGGCTGGACGGTCGCTTGCGAGAGGCTTGCCAGCAGCCTGCCACTCGTTCTCTACGAAGGAATCACCGCGCGCGAGCTCGCCTGGCTCGGGGCCAGCCTTGATATTCTCCGAAGCGTTCCGATGCGCGATATCAAAGCTTTCGCCGCTGCGCTGGAAGCGATCACCACGACGGGTCGCAAAGAGGAGCGTGCCGCCAAGGCACGCGCCTTCGCGGCCGAGACGCTGGACCTTGAGCGCACGGGCCGAGCTTTCGGGGAGCGGCTGCTCGAAGCCATTCGGCCCGAATGAAAATGCCGAGGCGCGGACTGCCCTGAATGAGAGTAGCTACTCAAGCCGTGGATGCGGCCCACTCCACGATTCCCCTAGATGGATCGCTTTCCGGCCAGGCTTTGTACCCGACGGACTTGAGGAATGTTTCAGCTTCCCATTCCTCGATGCCGAGCTTACGCATGCGCGGCTTGTTCTGCTCGAACCATATGTGCTTAATTCGCCGTTCTCTAAGCAGACGTTCGCATCCCATGAGCGCAAAAGTGTCTGCACCTTCGACATCTATCTTCAGTAGGTCGATATCGTCATGCACGACCTCATCGCAGCGGACCACATCGACGGGGACGCCGTCGCCTGAAGTAGTTAGTCCGCCCCATCCGGTCTGTTCTTCTGGTCCCATGTCGAAGTTGAAAGAGCCTGCCTCGCGGCCCGCCGCATTGGGGAATAGCCGCACCTGCGACTCGAGGCCATTACTCTCGATATTGCGTATGAGAAGTTTCAGCACTCGCGGAGAGGCTTCGAAGGCGAAACATCTATTGCCTGGCGAACTAGCAGTCCAAAGCAAGGTGAAGTACCCGAGATTCGCGCCAATATCGATGAGTGTCCCGCCACGCCGAGCGATCTCGACGATTCGGCGGCTCTGGCTCAGTTCGTATACCCCAGTGAAAGCGATGGAGGCAGAAATTATGTCTCCAGGAACGAGATCCATGGCAACTTGTGGAGCGAATAGCAGCGGAGCCCTGCTATACAGCCCATGCCAGCGTGGATTTGTACGGCTGTACAAACGCGCCCACGCCGACATTCGCAATCGTGGCGGGAGTATTCGCAGCAGCAGTGGGCGATTCATGGGGTGGCAGTTTTGCTCACTGAACAATTAGGCGAATAGTTGATCCCAGTCCCGATCGCCATCCGTGACTACGCTGCGTAAGCGTAAACTGAGTCCTTGCAGGTAATCGTAGATACGTAGATACGCCTTGGCACAGGATGTAACGCACTGAGGGTCCTTCAAGTATCACCGTTCTATTATTCCGCTTATTTTTGGGGCGGTCCGGTGTACGCCCTGCGTGGCCTTTGCGGCGCCCTTACCGGAGAACCCCATCCAATTCTCCGAAGGATTTGAAGTGCAGTATTGCCATCGTATGGCCGGCACATCAATCGCCCCCGCGTTGATTCCCAGACTCAGATTGCTGGTGCATTGAGCGGACATCGTCCACGTTACCGGGGTCTATTCCTTCCCTACACTTCCTACTCTCGCGTTTTGCGCGTGGAAGGGCAAACCGGTCGTATGGTCACCCCGCGGTGCGCTCGATGGGGCGCTTCGTCTGAAACCGATTCGTCTTGCCCGCTTGGGGCGCATACAGCATCGGGTGTTCGGCATCACATGCCGGCACGGATAGAAGGTGGTGACGAGCGACTCGAGCTCGCACTGTCAATCGAATCGGGCCAACCAACGCGCAGGCTGCTTGCCGCAACGAAGATGACAGACGAGCACAATGTAAACAACGAACCTGCCGCCGGAGGCTTGGAGGCTTGACCATCGCGCTGCCCTCATAGAAGGAAAATCAATCCGCGACCGCCCGCGCAACGTCTCATGAAACCTCCGCTTTCGCGCTACATTGCCCTCGCGCAGCGTCGCACAATGGTGCTCATGTCGCGTCGCGGGCCATTATTGGAAAAAGGACTTTGGTATTTGCGGGTGGCATCGCCCTCGTATTCGTGTTCCTGCGCCCGATAAGGCAGTTCATCTATTTCCAGTTCTGAACCGGATTTTTCGAAAGGAAGGTGGGCTCCCCCGGGGATTCCGAACACTTTCGGTAGGTGCGAAGATAATATCAGAGCTTGGTTGGTTTTTCGACACTTCTCCACGCATGCAAAGGCTGAGTATGACGAGCAATATTCCTGACGAGGTGGATTTACAAAGGCGCTACTACGCCAAAACGGCGAACCAGTACGATGAAATGCACGTCAATTCGCACGGAAAAGATGAACATTTTTTTGCCTTGTCATTCATGGTGGGGATTCTCGACTACCTGGACATCAAGTCAATTCTTGATATTGGATCCGGGACCGGCCGATCCGTCGAGTACATCAAGCACAAACGTCCCGACATACGAATTGTTGGAATAGAACCTATTGAGGAATTGCGGGAGATAGGCCATAGGAAAGGGATAGGGGAGAATGAACTGATCAATGGCGATGCTACCCAGCTGAAATTTGGCGCCGAGGAATTTGACTTGGTGTGTGAATTCGGCGCTCTACACCACATCAGGAGTCCGGAAAGAGCTGTTTCTGAAATGCTGAGAACTAGCCGTAAGGCGATATTCCTGTCGGATTCCAACAACTTCGGGCAAGGCTCACTACCGTCTAGATCGCTGAAGCAGCTGATAAACTTTTTTGGCTTATGGAAGGTTGCGGACTTCGTCAAAACAAGGGGCAAAGGATATTTGATCTCTGACGGCGATGGATTAGCATATTCGTATTCGGTGTTCAATAACTACAAGCAAATCAAACGCCAGTGTCAGAGCATCCATTTGCTTAACACGAATGATGCGAGCCCCAATCTGTATAAAACAGCTGGGCACATCGCTCTGTTAGGGATAAAACGCACGCAAACAAGGTAGACGCCTCAAATCCCCGCTGGCTTTTGGTTGGTCCAATCCAATATCTTTTCAGCCTGGAAAAGTATTCGGTTTGACCTGTGAGGGAGCACCATGCTCTATCAGCTTTCATATTTAGCTATATTTAGCCTTTAATAAGGCGCATACTCTTTCTCCTGCTCCATTCGTTGCTGCCGCCGGATCGGGGAAATAAGCATCACACGCTCAATCTGTTTCGCCACATCGCTCAAACGTCATCCTGCAAATCGTAAGAGGACGAACGGCGCAGTAAGAAAGTTCTGGGTTGGTCAATTACTACTGTTGCGAATCGCCTTTTGGGGAGGCCAAGCGCTCAGGACGACGGCGGCGAACCCACCGTCTTATCGACGCTCGTATAGCATCTGTACGGGCCTCAAAAGCTAGATACATCAGAAAGCAGTAAAGCCAGGTCCCGATCACAAACAAGCCCAATACGGCATAAGACCGACTATCCGGTTGAAATCGATCACAACAGAACCACATAGACGCAACAAATAGACAGAATGGGTAATGAAAAACGTAGAGCGTGTATGAGCTGTTAGCCAACATCTGGCTAATACGGCCGCTCAATGGCGCACGCGGCGGATTACCCCGTCCCGTCATGCCGACAATTAGAATCGCAACTAAAATTGCCGTCGCGTAATCTGCGGCAATTGCAGCGAGGTTAGAGACCGAAAGCGGTGCTAGTCGCCGCAACGTAAGCGAACCCAGGAGGAGCGCGCTACTGGCTAACAATACTACTCGAGAGCTACCAATCAGTGGTACTTTACCTGAGATACTAATTTCATATGCGACGTACCCGAGTATCCAAATTCCGAACGCCGCAACGATATTCGTTGGCAGCCATACAAGAATAATTAAAGCCATCACCAAGCACGTGACTCTTCCTGTTATGCCGGAGCGCGTCCAAAGAGTAAGCGCGATAAGCGGAAATAGAACGTAATACCAAAACTCATTTGCGAGACTCCACAAAGGACCATTGGAGCCGTACGTTGGCACCAAGATGGTCTGCAAGAACAACACGTTTCCTATCAGCGCATCAATGCCGAGCTGTTGATTAACGACCGCATTCTGCGACGAAACGGCACCTGGGAAGTAGTATCGAGCGGTGGCGTTGTACAGGCCTAATTCATCCCAAGCGGCGGTTAACAAAAGTCCCGGAATTAGAACCGTCCAAAGCCGAACGATCCGTTGAATCCCATAATCCTGCCACGACCATCGGCCCTTATTAATCAGTCCGGCAACGCTACCGCCTACGAAATATCCGCTCAAAACGAAGAACACAACGACAGCGTCGTGTCCCAGACTTGTTAAAAAGTAAAATAACCTGTCCGCAATGGTCGGCATACGGACATTACGAAAATCGACAAATAACAGAGACCGAACATGTCCCAGCATTACTAAGATTGCGGCGACTCCCCGAAGCAGGTCGAGACGTTCTATGCGCACATATCCCTCTGAATCTTGCGGCAGCAAGACGCGCAATACTGCCTTATTTCAATAACGGATAGGAAAATCAATCCGCGACCGCCCGCGCAACGTTTCATGAAACCTCCGCTTTCGCGCTACATTGCCCTCGCGCAGCGTCACACAATGGTGCTTATGTCGCGTCCCGGGCCATTATTGGAAAAAATGGCGGCATGACGCCGGACTCGCGCATCTACGTCGCCGGGCACCGCGGCCTCGCCGGCTCGGCGCTGGTGCGGGGGCTGCAGGCGAGGGGCTACCGCAACCTCGTCACCCGCACGCACGCCGAGCTCGACCTGATCGAGCAGCGCGCGGTGCGCGAGTTCTTCCAGCGCGAGCGCCCTGAAGTCGTGTTCCTCGCCGCGGCGAAGGTCGGCGGCATCGCGGCGAACGAGAGCTACCCCGCCGACTTCATCTTCCAGAACCTGGCGATCCAGACCAACGTGCTCCAGGAGGCCTGGAAGGCCGGCGTGCGCGAGCTGCTTTTTCTCGGCACCGCCTGCATCTACCCGCGCGACTGCCCGCAGCCGATCAGGGAGGAGTACCTCCTCACCGGGCCGCTCGAGCCGACCAACCGCCCGTACGCCCTGGCGAAGATCGCCGGCATCGAGATGTGCTGGTCGTTCAACCGCCAGTATGGCACGCGCTACCTCTGCGCCATGCCGAACAACATGTACGGGCCCGGCGACAACTACGACCTCCAGACCGGCCACGTCCTGCCGGCGCTGATCCGCAAATTCCACGAGGCCAAAGTACGCCGCGAGAAAACGGTGACACTGTGGGGCTCTGGCAAGCCGCGCCGCGAGTTCGTCTATAGCGACGACATGGCCGACGCCTGCATCCACCTGATGAACCTGCCCGAGCGGCAGCTCGCCGCTGCCTTCAACCCGCAGCAGCCCCCGCTCTTCAATATCGGCGACGGCAAGGACCAGACGATCCGCGAGCTGGCCGAAGTCATCAAGCGCGTGGTCGAGAGCGACGCCGGCATCGCCTACGACCGCTCCAAGCCCGACGGCACCCCGCAGAAGCTCCTCGACAGCTCGAAGCTGAGCGCGCTCGGCTGGCGGCCGCGGGTCTCGCTGGAAGAAGGCCTGCGCCTCGCGTACGCGAGTTTTTTGAAGGAAGGCGCGGGCCGCGGGGTGTTGCAAGCTCAGTAACCGGCCCGAAGAGACGACTATACTTTCTGCATGTGGATCCCGACCTCCAAAACCCTCGCAGGGTGGGCAGTCATCGGTGTTGGCGCGGTTGCGGCCGCGGTCAACTTTAGCGGATCGGAAGAGCGCGACATCCCGGCGCCGGCTGCATCGCCGTCGGCCCAGGGCACGCCTCCGGTCGTCGCTCCGCCAAAGGACAGCCTCGAAGACCTGCTGGCAAACGCTCGCAGGACCCCGCTGCCGCGCAAGATGGCGAGCGATCCTTTCGCCGGGCACGCGCCGGCGCCTGCGACGCAAGTGCAGGCTGCACCGGTTCCGCCAAAGCCTGTCGCGCCGCCGTTCCCCTTCAAGTACGCAGGCTGGTCCCGCGAAGGCCGCAGTCCAGCCAAGGTCTACCTGTCGCGCGGCGACGCTGTTTTCCCCGTCAAGCCGGGAGACGTGCTCGAGGGATTCAGAATCGACGCCGTCCAGGACGAGCGCATCGAAGTGACCTATCTAGCCAGCGGCGAGCAGTCTTCGCTCGCGCTGGCGAGCCTGCAGCAGCAGGCCGCCGCGGCACCGAGCTCGAGCTCCGGCGGCTGGGCGGCTTCCGCTCCCGGCGCCCCGCTCGGCGCAATGTTCGGCACGTTACCAACCCCGCCAGGCGCGCCGCCTAGCAATCGCTGAAAGAAAAGCGCGTATCTCCCTGTCCGGGGGTGCTTTTCCGGGCTGGCCGTCGCCTATAATGCCCCCGGGGTTCCGCTTTGCTTGCGGGGAGGGATAGTCGATGATTCGTCGTTCCATTTGCGCCGGGGTAGTCTTGCTCGCATCCGCCACGGCCGCGCTTGCGCAGTTCCAACAGCAACGGCAGGACGACCTGGGTGTCATCTCCACGCCTCCCACGGGAACCGCCGGGGTGACCGGCGGGCCGCAGACCACTCCGCTGCAGGTCCCCTCGACCCGGTCGCCGGTCATCACCAATCTCGTATCGCCGACGCAGCAACAGCTCCAGCAGTTCCAGCGGCAGCAGCAACAAGCGCAGCCCGCCGCCGAGCCGGCGGCCGCCGAACGCAACGAATTCCAGGAATTTATCGCCGCCTCCACCGGCAAGAAGCTGCCGATCTTCGGCTTCAACCTCTTTGAAGCGCCCAGTACTTTCGCCCCAGTCGAGAACATCCCGGTCACCGGCGACTACGTGATCGGCCCGGGTGACGAGCTGCTCGTGCGTGCCTGGGGCCAGATCGACGTCGATTTCCGCGCGGTGGTCGACCGCAACGGCATGATCAACATTCCGCGCGTCGGATCCATCCCCGTGGCAGGGGTGCGCTACCAGGACCTCACCAGCCACGTGCGCACCGCGGTGTCGCGCAACTTCCGCAATTTCGAGTTGCTGGTCACCATGGGCGCGCTGCGCTCGGTGCAGATCTTCGTCGTCGGCGCTGCGCGTCGCCCCGGCACCTACACCGTCAGCTCGCTTAGCACGCTGGTGAACGCCGTGTTCGCCGCGGGCGGGCCCTCCGGGCACGGCTCCATGCGCGCGATCCAGCTCAAGCGCGGCAACAGCACCGTCACCGAGCTGGACCTCTACGACCTGCTGCTTTCCGGCGACAAATCCAGGGACGTGCCGCTCCTTCCCGGCGACGTCATCTACTTCCCGCCGATGGGCCCGCTTGCCGCGGTGGCCGGCAGCGTCAACAACGCCGCGATCTTCGAGCTCAAGGGCCCGACCAACGTCAGCAAGCTGCTCGACCTTGCCGGCGGCTTGACCACCACCGCGCAGGCGAGGCGCGCGACCCTCGAGCGCATCGACGAGCGCAAGACGCGCACCGTCGACCAGATCGCGCTCGACTACGACGGCCTCAAGCGCAGCATCCGCGACGGCGACCTGGTCTCGATCCTCGCCATCTCGCCGCGCTTCGAGAACGCGGTCACCCTGCGCGGCAACGTCGCCGAGGCGCTGCGCTACCCGTGGCGCGAAGGCCTGCGCATCCGCGACCTGATCCCTGAGAAGGAAGCCCTGATCACGCCCGATTACTACCGGCGGCAGAACTCGACGACACGTGTGGAAGCAGTCACGCAAGGCCAGCTTGCGGCCGATGTGCGCAAGCTCGCCGACGAGATCAACTGGGACTACGCGGTGATCGAGCGGCTGAACCAGGCCGACCTCACCACCGCTCTCCTCCCGTTCAACCTCGGCAAGGCGGTGCTCGAAGGCGATCCCGCCAATAACCTGCCGCTTCAGCCCGGCGACATAGTCACCGTGTTCTCCAAGTCGGATGTTTCCGCCCCGGCCATGCGGCGGCCGGTGGTGGTCAGCCTCGAGGGCGAATTCAATTACGCGGGCGTCTACCGCGCCAACCCCGGCGAAACCCTGCGGCAGCTTGTCACCCGCGTCGGCGGCATCACGCCGCAGGCCTATGTCTTCGGCGCCGAGTTCACTCGCGAATCCACGCGCAAGAACCAGGAAGAGCGGCTGAAGCAGGCCATCCTCCAGTACGAGCAGGATGTGCAGCGCGCCACGGCGACGCGCGCGCGCAACGTGACCAGCTCCGAAGATGCAGCCTCGCTGAAAGCGGAGGCCGACGCCCAGCAAGCCACCATCGGCCGGCTGCGCACCCTGAAGCCGACCGGCCGCATCGTGATGGAGCTGCCCGAGACGCCGACGGTGGCCGACCTGCCCGACATCGCCCTCGAGGACGGTGACCGCCTGATGGTCCCGCAACGTCCGGGCATGGTGAGCGTGTTCGGAACCGTCTTCAACGAATCCTCGTTCCTGTACCGCGACGACAAGAACGTCTCCGACTACCTCGCCCAGGCGGGCGGCCCGCGCAAGGAAGCGGATAAGGGAAGCATCTATCTCCTACGAGCCGATGGCTCCGTGATCAGCAAGCGCAACAGCGGACTGTTCGTCACCTCGTTGGACAGCACACGGCCAATGCCCGGCGACGCCATCGTGGTCCCTGAGGACTTGACGCGCACCACGCTGACCAAGGACTTGAGGGACTGGACCCAGATCCTTTATCAATTCGGCCTTGGCGCAGCCGCTATACGAGTGATCCGGAATCGATGAACGAGCTACAAAAGTCATCAGACGATCAGCGGGACGATGACGAATTCAGCCTCCTCGACCTGCTGATTGTCTTAGCCAAACACAAGATACTGCTTCTCGGGTTACCAACAGTCGCCGCGGCCGTGTCAATCGCGATTTCCCTGCGACTTCCGGACGTCTACACCGGGACCACCAAGCTCCTCCCGCCGCAGCAGACGCAATCGAGTTCTGCAGTGCTCGCGCAACTCGGCAGCTTCACAGGTTTAGCAGGTGGAGCAGCGAGCGGGCTCAAGAACCCCAACGATCTTTACGTCGGAATGCTGAAGAGCCGCACCGTAGCCGACAACCTCATCCAGCGCTTCGACCTCAACAAGCTCTACGATCAGAAATACCAGTCCTCGACCCGCAAGCGCTTAGAAACCGAAACGACGATCACAGCAGGAAAGGACGGAATCATCACGATCCAAGTCGACGACAAGGATCCCAAGCGCGCGGCCGAGCTTGCCAATGCCTACGTGGACGAACTGTTCAAGCTTACCAAGGTGCTGGCGGTGACCGAAGCCTCGCAGCGCCGCCTGTTTTTCGAGCGTCAGCTAGAACAAGCCAGGGACAGCCTCGCCAGATCGGAAGCCTCCACCCGGCAGGCCCTGCAGAAGGGCGGGCTCGTCCTGGTCGAAGGACAAGGCCGCGTCATGGCGGAAACCAGCGCCCGCCTGCGCGCCGAGATCACGGTCAAGGAAATCCAGATCGGCGCCATGCGCACCTTCGCTTCCGAGCAGAATCCGGAGCTCCAGCGTACTCAGAAGGAAGTGGAAGTCCTGCAGCGCGAGCTCTCCCGCATCGAGGGCACATCGGGGACCGGATCCAGCAGGCCAGAAGAAACCAATGTAAAGGGGATCGAGAATCTGCGCCTGCTGCGCGAAATGAGGTACAACGAGGTGACCTACGAGCTGCTCGCCAAGCAATATGAGCTGGCGAAGATAGACGAAGCTAAGGACTCAGCAGTCATCCAAGTATTGGACAGGGCGATTGAGCCCGATCGCAAGTCCAAGCCTGTGCGCTCGCGGATCGTAATGCTGTCTACCTTGGTAGCGGGTCTTATTGCTGTACTTTTGGCCTTCGTTTTGGAGGCCGTCACTAAAAACAATCCCCGTAACGCCGACCGATGGCAGACGCTGAAGCACCACATCCTCTTGCGTGGTCGGCGGCCGAACCGCCGCGTCTAAGGCATTCGCAACACATGCTGATCGTACTTGCCGCGGTTCTCACCGGCGGTTAACCCTCAACCGTTCTGATCTGGTGGACAAATCGGCGAATCGAATGCGGTGGCTTTGGGAAATCTCGCCGCGGACTCTTGCTGGCCTATTCTCGCGAAGGCGATCGGGTAGACACTATCGTGTACGCGTGCCTCGAATGAGTGCCATAAGGACAATTCTCAAAGCCGTAATTCCGAAATCGCTCGACCTGCCCCTTCGGTACTACCGCATGAAAGCGATCGGCAAACTCGACTACGAGCTTTCAGTGCTTGCTTCGCACATAGAGAACACCGAAAGAGCGATTGACGTGGGAGCTATTAGCTGGGCGTGCGATTGCGGTAAGGCCATTTGCGAATCCTAAGGTGCGAGCGTCGTGGTGAATATTGGTGGCTGAGG
>Ga0209577_10003490_pt1 | contig 14814 bp, 10 predicted proteins | sample GraSoiAngelo_109_FD_185874 | JGI IMG/M metagenome (GOLD analysis project Ga0209577, IMG submission 185874) | Grasslands soil microbial communities from the Angelo Coastal Reserve, California, USA - 14_0903_12_20cm (SPAdes) (version 2) | ecosystem: Environmental > Terrestrial > Soil > Grasslands...
TCATCGATGAATTGGCGGACTTAATGATGGTGGACACGAACAACGTGGAAGAGTCCATCACGCGGCTGGCGCAGATGGCGCGCGCCGTGGGGATTCATTTGATTCTGGCAACACAGCGGCCGTCGGTAGACGTCATCACGGGCTTGATTAAAGCGAACTTCCCCGCCCGCATTTCTTTCCGCGTTGCCAGCAAGGTGGACTCACGGACCATTCTCGATTCGAACGGCGCGGAATCGCTGCTCGGTCGCGGCGACATGCTCTACTTGCCGGCAGGATCGGCTCGGCTGCATCGTATTCACGGGCCGCTGGTTACGGAAGAGGAGATCACGGAGGTCGGCGACTTTTGGCGCGACCAAGCGCAAGCGAAGTACCAGGAGGAACTGCTCGAAGCGCCCAAAGAAGAAAATGACAAGAACGCCGATGGAGCAGGCAACGCCGAAGCCGATGGCGGCGACGACGTCGACGACCATTTGTATCAGGACGCGGTGCGCGTGGTGTGCGACGCGGGACGTGCTTCCACTTCCACTTTACAGCGCCGGCTGCGGATTGGTTACGGCCGCGCCGCGAGGCTGATCGACCTTATGGAAAAAGACGGCATCGTCGGCCCGCCGGACGGCACTAAGCCGCGCGAGGTCCTGAAAAACCGGAATTGGATGAAAGAATTCGACGAATCGCAACAATAATGCGGCTGGTGCGATTTATTTCCGCGATCGGGCTCCTTTGCATTTCATTGTGTTCTACATCAGTACGGGCGAAACCGCGAGTGGTCCATGTTCTTGTGGCGCTTGCCGATAACCAGCACCAAGGCATCATTGCAGTCCCGTCGGCATTGGGGAATGGCGAGGATCCCCCCACACAATTTGTATTGGGGCGCAGCATTTGGAGTTAGGACCTTCTTCCGCCACAGCGCCGACTGGAAGGAGGTCCTCAGAGTACAGAATCCTTACAAGGGTGCTCTTGAGCGAGTTGCGTTTCAGCACAGGACGCACCACGTTGTGCTGGTGGCCGATGCGTATCAAGGGGAGTGAATTCAAGCAGGCTTTGACAGGCTTCTTGCAAACGGCGGCGGGTGTCAACGTTCACGCGGGTGAACCCAAAGGATGCGTGGGCGGCGGATTGGCCTGGTGCCTGCGCTGAATTGACACTACTGGCTAACGCCCCTAGAATTGAAAAGCTTCCAAAATGCCGGGGTAGCTCATTGGTAGAGCGCCGCCCTGAAAAGGCGGGCGTAGCCAGTTCGATTCTGGCCCCCGGCACCATTGATACTGCCACGCCCAACAAAATTCCAAGTTCCCGAGGCGACATACGCGTCGCCGGTCGGCGTGAGCGTAACTCGGTCGATGTGTTTTGCCAATTCAGCGCGCACATGGCCAACGTCAGAGTTGAGGAGAGCTCGAAGATCCTGCATACGTCTCACAACAAAGGAGCGGATGTTACGGAGTTTGCTGCGCAGGGAATCTGGACGTGCTTCGAGGAGCTTAGTCGTTATTTCACCGATCTGCCGTTCTCTGTCCGCGAGCGCGCGTCTAAGCGCCGGCGAGAAATCACCCTGCGCAATCGCATTGGCGAGGTTAGTCACTTCGCTCTCTAGCGCCTCCTTCAGTCGGCGCATTTGCTCCAATTCTCCAATCGCGTTCATGATGCTCTGAGATTGCTGGCCTTGCGCTATCGAATCCGTAAGGCGCTTGAGTTCCAAATCGAGTTCCTGTTTCCGATGACGCATTCGCGCAAGCTCTGCGTCCAGGCCGGCACACTGCTCGCTCAGGGCTTCTTCCATCTTCGCGACGGCATAATCGACCACCTCAGTCTTGAGGACGGATTCAGACAAGCCTACAGCAAGCTCTCTTCGAGTTCATCCCGGCGAACGAGTAGCGAATTTGAGCAAACGGTGACCCCGCGTTGATGATGGAGCGAGCAGCCGTAGCGATCCGCACCATTGCGACCGCGCCCACTGACGAGAGTGATGCTACCGCCACACTCGGCGCACTTCAGCAAACCAGAGAACAGATAGCGCCTTGGGCCGACAATAAGTCCGGACGGTTCGATCAGCCCTTCAGCCTGCAGATCATGAATAAACTGCCTAGCCCTCCTGCTCGTGAAATTGAAATGTAACAACTTGTTCAGGCCAGAAACCCCTGAAATCACTATGCACACGTCGCAGAAACTTCCGAACCTCCATCATTGGAATGCCGGCTACCTGTTGACTGGGGCTGATCTTTGCCGTCACGACTCCTTCTCTCTGCGTGCTGTCTCGGCCAGTCGCATCCACTTCAACATAATCAGTGAGTTTCGTACAACCTCAAGATCTTCGTGACGCGCTGTTCGGCAGGTCCCATTACGTGCGACGTCGCTCCCAAGCGATCGAAGGCTTCGGCGCTTTTTTTTAATATCGAATTAGTTGCGCACACCTATGTATTATAGTTAGCTTGCGGGCAACACGCTGCGATGGGAAACGGGGCTCTCAATTCACTTTGAGGCGAACAGTCTGCGCGAGTTTTCGCTCGTGGTGGTCAAAGCTATAAAGGTAGTCGACACCCAGTTCGAGCGCCGCAGCTACGTGCAAGACGTCGGCGGCGCGTGTGCCAAGCTTAGCCGTAGTTTGGCGGGACAGCTGGCGACCACGCTCGAAAACTGGGTCAGGCAGTCCGCGTAATTGGAAGAGGCCGTCACGCAAATCCTTCTCAAAATCACTCAATGATGATTGTGCCTGCGCTTCGGTCACTTCCTTCCTAAATACGCGGAGTCCGAAGGCGTTGAGAAGCTCAAGCTCGCCAAGAATGGTCACGAATCGTTCCCCAGCAGAGGCTTTCACGGCTCGCACCGCTGCGGCGGAGTTGGCGTCGGGGCTATACAACGAAACCAGAAAGCTTGTGTCAGTGTAGATCCTCAATAGCGGCTCCGATCCTCAGCCACCAGTTCAGCGCCACTGACCTTCAACAACTTGTCGCCATAGGTGGAGCGCAATCTTGCTAGAAAGTCCGGCATCTGCGCCGCACCTCGCACGCCTTCAGGGATCAAGCGGGCAATCACGCGCCGCCGCTTGGTGATCTGAATCTCTTCGCCCTGATACAAAAGGCGCTCTATCTTCTTGAAACTGTAGCGGAGATCTCGAATCGAAGCTTTTCTCATGTGATCTATTTTAGCATCACATCGATCGATTTACAACCTCTCGGAGCAAGCAAGTTCGGCCCACGTGACTGCGTCGGCCGTCGGGCTACGCGTTGGACGTTAAGTGACCCTGAAACATCGCTGGCGAAGCCCGTATGCCCCTCCAGCAAACATCCTTGTGGTATTGCGCTGCGATACCGCTGCCGAGTCCGCTCGACTAATCGCTACAGAGGTAGGTCTTGATGGCGCGCCTTCTTACCGCCACGTCATTCTGGAAAGCCAACATGTTGCAATGAAACACTTGGTGGGGGCGGGTGGGGCGATTCAGAAGCCCTCAGAAAATCTAAGTGATTGTGGCACCGCGCCTTATCATAGATTTTTTCTCGTTCGCAACGAGGAGGCCGGGGGTTCGAATCCCCTCTCGTCCACCAGATTCCAAACGACTTAACAGGGTTTTCGGAACTGAATGGGTTGGCCAAGTCGGCCAACTGAAGGGGTTTTGGCCAACTTTTCGCCGCCGGAACAGCCCGTAAGCTCGAACCCTATTCCAATCTTCTCGGCCCATCCAACCGATAATCACGATCTCGCAGCAGTTTTATGTATCGCTCCGAGACGTGTGTTTGTGCATGTCCAGACCAAAAAGTGCTGCAGCGGCTTAGGACACTCTGCCGTCTGCAGCTCCGTGATGCGGAAGCGCCGGAAGATGGCGCCTGCACCACCCGGTAGAGAGACGGCGCAAGATCACTGAGGCGCGCGGACAGTGCTGCGCTGGTGTTAGCTCGGTACTCCTCCCAGAGCCTTGTAGAGGGCGATTACCGCCACGTAGACATCTTTCTCGCTTTCGGCGACGGCATCTTCGGCTTGCAACTGAGTCCGCTCGGCATCGAGTAAGGAGAGAAAATCGACGACTCCTTCGCGATAGCGCAAGCGGGCAATGTCGGCGGCACGCTTGCTCTCGCGAGCCTGATCGTTCAATTTGATGAGTCGCGCCTGCTGTGCGTGGTAATTCGCGAGTGCGTTTTCCGTTTCTTCAAGGGCGCGGAGCACGGTTTCTTCATAGAGAGCTAGCGTCTCTTCCGTAGCGGCGTTTGAACCACGTACGCGAGCGCGTGCCCGGCCTAAATCGAACGCGGACCACGACAAGCCAGGTGACACAGACCATGCTCGCGAGTCTCCGGTGAAAAAAAGGCTGCCTCGCCCAGCCAGGAATCCGAGGAATCCGGAAACACTAACCTGAGGAAACAGGCTTGCGACCGCAACTCCTTGACGCTCGGTGGCTGCGGCTAACCTTCGTTCGGCGGAACGCACATCGGGCCGCCGCTGCAAAAGTTCCCCCGGATTGCCGATGGGAAGAGTCTTGGCGATTGCCGGATAATCGCGGGGTGCAAGGTCGGCGTTGAGTTCGCCGGGGCGCGTCCCGGTGAGCACCGCCAATCGGTATTCCGCGCTGGACACATCAAATTCAAAGGAAGGGATGGTGGACTCAATCGCGGCTACGCGGGCAGCGGCGCTTGCAACGTCCTGTGTTTCACCCACGCCAGCGTCACGGCGAAGTTGCGTCAGACGCAGAGTCTCGCGCTGGTTCGTGAGACTGCGCTCGGCCACGGCGAGACGCCATTGCGCACCGCGAAGCTCGAAATAATTTCGAGCAAGCTCAGCAACCACGCTGACTTGCACATCGTGAAGGTCGGCTTGGAACGCTTGGTTCTCGGCCCGAGCTGCGGTGACCCCGTGGCTCACCCGTCCGAACAAGTCCGCTTCCCAGAAGGCGTCGAACCCGCTGGTAAAGGTATTAATCGTGCGACGCTGGTCCCCGAAGCCAGGAATCTGTTGTTTGCTGTACTGGTAGGATGCAGCAACGGGCACCGTAGGAAACCGGTCCAGCTTCCTTTCATCGAACACCGCGCGGGACTCGGCGAGCCGGGCGCGTGCGATTCGAATGCTATTGTTCGAAGTGAGTGTCCGGTCCACTAGCGAATCGAGGACCGGATCTTCAAACTGCTTCCACCAGCGCGAATCGAACGGCGCTTCCGTCTCCAGGTTCGCGTCCGCGGCGTGGTATTTTACCGCGGCAGGCTGCGGCGACTTGTAATGTGGACCCACTGCGCATCCGTTTGCCAGCAACACGGCAAAGAGCGCGAAAGTTTCTTGAAAGCGTGTCAGCACCGATTTACGCCTCCACCGAGGTCGCGCCAGCCAAATCTGCGTTCGCAGCGACTTTCTTGTTCTCGCGCCCTTCAACCAATCTCTGAACCAGGACGTAGAAGACCGGAGTCAGCACCAAGCCAAACGCCGTGACGCCGAGCATTCCGAAAAATACTGCAACGCCAATGGCACGGCGCATTTCTGAACCAGCTCCGGTAGACAGCACCAGAGGAATGACGCCCATAGTGAAGGCGAGAGATGTCATCAAGATCGGGCGCAAACGCAAGCGGCACGCTTCCAGGACCGCGTCGAATCTGTTCATCCCTTCCTGAAGCTGTTTCTCCCTGGCAAACTCCACGATAAGGATGGCGTTCTTGCAGGCCAGGCCGACCAGAACAATCAAGCTGATCTGGGTAAAGACGTTATTGTCGCCATTCAGGAGCCAGACACCGGCGATGGCGGAGAACAGAGTCATTGGAACAATCAGGATGATCACGAGAGGCAACGACCAGCTCTCGTACTGAGCGGCAAGCACGAGGTACACGAGGAAAACAGAGAGCGGAAAAATGTAAACCATGGTGTTGCCAGCGAGAATTTTCTGGTAGGTGAGTTCCGTCCACTCGTATTTCATTCCATTCGGCAACTGACCGTCCAATATCCCGGCAATAGCGGCTTCCGATTGGCCGGTGCTGAATCCCGGCGCAGCCGCGCCATTAATTTCGGCGGCTGGAAATCCATTGTAATGCATGACGCGGTCCGGCCCGTAAATCGGCTTGACGGTGACGACGGATCCCAGGGGAATCATTTCTCCGGCAAGGTTTCTTGTCTTCAGTCGACTGATATCTTCCGGCTCCAGCCGGTAAGGCGACTCCGCTTGCACATTCACCTGGTACGTCCTGCCGAAACGGTTGAAGTCGTTGACATAAAGCGAACCCAGGTAAACCTGCATAGCGTCAAACACGTCGCTGAGGGGAATCCCGTAGGTCTTCGCCTTTTCGCGGTCCACATGGGAATCGATTTGCGGCACGTTGATATCGAAACTGGAAAACACGCCGGCCAGGCCCGGTGTCTGGTTGCCTTTCTGCAGGGTCGAAGTCGTCTCTTTGTACAGCGATTCCAGGCCCATGCCACCACGATCTTCAATGTAAAGCTTGAACCCGGCTACCGTGCCAATTCCTTGAACAGGCGGCGGAGGGAAGATGGCGATAAAGGCTTCCTGGATGGACCCATATTGTTTGTTCAAATCCGCCGCGATGGCATTGGCGTTAAGTTCAGGAGAGTTTCGCTCCTCCGAAGGTTTCAAGGGTGTGAATACGATTCCGGAATTCGGGCTGTTGGTGAAGCCGTTGATCGACAGCCCAGGAAACGCAACGGCGTTCTGCACTCCCGGATGTTTCATCGCAATGTCAGACATTCTGCGAATTACATCTTCAGTGCGATCGAGTGTCGCGCCATTCGGCAACTGCGCGAACGCCACGAGATATCCCTTATCTTGCGTGGGAACAAATCCCGTAGGCACGCGCGAGAAGCCGAGAATGGTCAGCCCGATCAGACCGGTGTAGACCACCACTGCAATCGCGCTGGAACGCAGGGTGTGCGTTACAAGCTTTCCATAACCACCCGATGCGCGGCCAAAGAAGCGGTTGAACAGCTTGAAAAACCAACCAAACGCAAACTCGATGACGCCCGTGAAGCGATCCTTCTTGGCATCGTGAGACTTCAGCAAGAGCGCCGCAAGCGCCGGACTCAACGTGAGCGAGTTGAACGCGGAAATCACCGTGGAGATGGCAATGGTCAGCGCGAATTGCTTGTAGAACTCGCCCGAGAGTCCCACGATGAACGCAGTGGGAACAAAAACCGCGCACAATACCAAGGCGATCGCCACGATTGGTCCGCTAACTTCTTCCATCGCACGGCGCGTGGCTTCATGGGGTTCGAGACCCAAGGCGATATTTCGCTCCACGTTTTCGACGACGACGATCGCATCGTCCACGACAATCCCAATCGCCAGCACGAGTCCAAACAGCGATAGGGTATTCAGCGAAAAACCCAGCGCCAGCATGATCGTAAACGTTCCAACCAGCGAGACAGGAAGAGCCAGCAGCGGAATGACGGACGCCCGCCAAGTCTGAAGGAAAACGAGGACAACCAGCACGACCATGATCAGCGCTTCGATAAACGTGTGGCCCACTGCCTGAATCGATTCGCGCACAAAAACCGTCGGGTCGTAGACGATTTTGTAGTCCACGCCTTCGGGAAATGATTTCTTGAGGCGCTCCATCGTGTCGCGTACCTGTTGCGAGGTTTGGAGCGCGTTCGAGCCTGGCCGCTGCGAAATGGGAATAGCCGCAGCAGGCTTGTTGTCCAATAAACTTCGGAGGGCATACGTGCTGGAACCCAGTTCGACACGGCCCAGGTCGCGGATGCGCGTAATCTGGCCATCCTTAGCGGCGCGCACAATAATGTTGCCGAATTCTTCCTCCGTCGTGAGGCGCCCCTGGGTGTTTACAAGCAATTGAAACGCCGTGCTTCCTGTATTTGTCGGTGGAGCGCCAAGCACGCCCGCCGCAACCTGCACGTTCTGCTCGCGGATCGCCTGCACCACGTCCGTGGCCGTCAAGTTGTGCGAGGCCAATTTGTTTGGGTTGAGCCACACACGCATGCTGAAATCGCCGGCGCCGAAGACTTGTACGTTGCCAACGCCCGGGAGGCGGCCCAACTCATCCTTCACTTGGAGAATGGCGAGATTCGCCAGGTACAACATATCGTAGCGGTTGTCCGGAGACACCAAGTGGACAACCATGAGCAAATCCGGCGACGTTTTTTCCGTGGTTACACCGAGGCGCTGGACTTCCTGCGGCAATCGCGGCAGCGCTTGCGATACACGGTTCTGCACTTGCACTTGCGCTTTGTCGAGGTCCGTGCCCAGACCGAAGGTGATCGTCAGAGTCATCACTCCATCAGCAGTGGCTTGCGAAAACATGTAGAGCATGCCTTCGACGCCATTGATCTGTTGTTCGAGCGGCGAGGCCACGGTGTCCGCAATGACAGTGGGGTTTGCGCCCGGGTAGCTCGTGCGTACCACGACAGTGGGCGGTACGACTTCCGGATACTCGCTCAAGGGAAGGCGGAAATAGGCGAGAGCTCCGATGACAAAAATGATGATGGAAATCACGGCGGCAAAAATAGGACGTTTGATGAAAAAATTAGAAATATTCATGACGGTTCCCAATTAATCCTGCGCTTTCGATTCGCGCGAATTCTTTTCATGACCCACGACGGCGGTTTGCGCGGATACATCGCCCAATGCATTACCTTGGACCGCCATGGAAACTTTTTGGGGTGTGACCGTGGCTCCTGGACGCACACGCTGGAGACCACTGACTACGACAATGTCGCCCCTGTGCAAGCCATCGCGCACCACGCGCAAACCGTCCGCCATCGGGCCGAGTTTGACAGGGCGATATTCGAGCGTGTTGTTTTTGCCTAGCAGAAACACGTATTTTTGATTCAAGTCCGTAACGACGGCCTCGTCTCTTGTCAGGCAGCCACTGTGCGCTCCGCTTCCTTGCAACCGAATCCTGGCAAAGAGCCCGGGCGTTAGAGCCAAATTCCTGTTCGCAAAAGTAGCCCGCAAGCGAATCGTTCCTGTAGAGGAGCTGACCTGATTGTCCACAAAGCTCACCTGGCCGACGTGAGGAAATCCGTCTTCATCCGCCAGGCCTAACAGCGCTTCGCTGCGCAGTTCGTGCGAAGGTGTCCCGTGGGTTTGCGTGACACGCGCGTACTTGAGGTAGGTCTGCTCATCGACATCGAAATAGACGTAGATTGGATCGAGCGAAACGAGAGTGGTCAGAGGCTTGATCTGCCCAGCTCCACCTTCGACCAGATTCCCTTCAGTGATCTCCGCCCGCCCCACTCGGCCCGTAATCGGAGCCGTCACACGCGTGAACTCCAGATTCAGTTCCGCGCCACGAAGAGCTGCCTCCGTGGACGCGATGCGAGCTTCGGCTTCGTTGCGGACTGCGGCGCGCCGGTCGTACTCTTCGGCTGACATCCCATCATTGTTGTGAAGTCGTTCGGCACGCTCGAAATCGCTTTGCGCTCGCGAACGCTGCGCTTTCGCTTGCGACAGATCGCCCTTTAGACGGTCCACTTCTGCCTGGAAGGGGCGCGCATCGATCTGAAATAAGAGGTTGCCCTGTCGAACAATCGCGCCTTCCTTGAAATGAACGCTCTGCAAATACCCGGAAACGCGTGGACGTACTTCAACAGCGTTGACTGCTTCGAGCCGGCCAGTAAACTCATCGCTATCGCCGATTTGCTTGCAGACAACTTCCGCTACACTCACTTCCGGCGGCGCCGGAGCCTTGAGTTGAGCCGAACTGGAACACCCGGCATTGAGGCCGACAACAGCCGCCAGCGCAATGGCCGTGATCCCCGGCGGCGTCACGCTGCTGAGCGTCTTGCTCTTCCATCGATGCTTTGTTTCAAGTTGCATGTCCTTCTCCGAAGTTATTTCCTGGTTTTCCCGTTCCGGGCTTCGACGATTCGTGCTGGAGGCCTACCGTGCTGATTGGGAGTCCAGCCCTGATATCACCGTGGTCAAGATAGATGAAGGCGAGGCGGGCATCGTTACACGGAGATACGTGCCACGTATGAGATACATGGTATACAATATGAAACCGGGTCCATCATGGCCAAGCGCCCGGAACTCTGTCCGGTTGAGACTACCGCACGCATCGTTGGTGGGCGCTGGAAGGCTGCAGTTCTCGAGCAACTTTTTCAAAGCACCAAGCGATTCTCCGAACTAAAGCGCGCAATTACGGGAATCACGCAACGAACGCTCTCCCAGCAACTCCGCGACCTGCAGAGCACGGGTATCGTCGAACGTACCGTGTGCGCAGACACGCCCCCGAGGGTGGTATACGCGATTACTCCTCTGAGGAGATCCCTGCGGCCGTTGCTTGAGACCATGTGCCACTGGGGCAAGTCGCACTCGGCCGCCATGGCATTAAAGAAGCTCCGAGCTTCCGATCGAGTTCGGTAAGCCTGACATGCGCCGCGGAAATCGTATCGAAACGCCAGCAGTCGACCACTTGTGGTTGGATTACGCTTGTCGTTACTTTAATCCTGGATGGTCAACTCTTACCTAATCGCGCCACCGTTGGCATCTCGCGTCAGCTTCAGGCTGCGATAGGCAGCCAAGTAGTCATCTTGAAGTTGCATAGGATTCTCCTCTCTGTGTTGCCCTGACTGCGTTCACCCGAATGTTTTATTGCGAGGTCAGCACATTGCACTCAAGTGGCTACAACGAGACCGCCTGCGGCACGAATGACTTCCCCGGTGATCCAGGCTGATTCGTCTGATGCCAAGAATACCGCCAGCGGGGCGATATCACTGACGCGACCGAGCCGGCCGAGCGGTGTCTTCCCAGCCAGAACGGCGCCGGCACCACCCTCAAAGGTCCCCGCGGCTACATTGCCTTCGGTTTCTGTATGACCGGGAGCGATGGCGTTGACGCGTATCTTGCGCGGCGCCAGTTCGAGTGCCAATCCCCTGGTCAGCGTTTCGATGGCGCCTTTCGTGGAAGCGTACAGCAGGGCTCCCGCCACCGGATGCGAGCCGACGATAGAGCTGAGGTTGATGATGCTACCGCCGTTGGTCCCGAACCGCTTGATCGCCTCCTGCACGGTGAGAATCGCACCGAGAACGTTGATGTTGTAGTGGAGGTGAAAGCTCTCTTCGGTGATCTCCGCGAAGGCGCCGAAGCGGAATACCCCGGCGTTGTTAACCAAAACGTCCGATCTTCCGAACGCGGAATGCACTTCTTTGAATAACCGCGCGACATCTGCGGCCTTGGACACGTCGGCCCCGACCGCGATCGCCTCGCCCCCGTTGTCGGTGATCGCCTGAGCGACGCGTTCGGCGCCTTCACGGTCGGAGGAATAGTTCACGGCCACGCGCGCGCCCGCAGCTCCCAAGGCCGTTGCAATCCCACCGCCTATGCCTTTGGATGCGCCCGTCACTATTGCCACTTTATTAGACAGTCTGCTCATATTCACCATTGTTCTTGATCCGACTCCCGGTACCCCCGAACGTCCATCGCTGTGAATTGCGCCTCGCGCGCATGAAAATCTCGATTTATGCTCCTTATGCTAAAGAGCGTTTAAACAGCGCGTCAACATTCACTTTTGCATCCTGAACAAATGGTCGGCACCCTTCCCTTATCGGATTATGGAAGCGTTGCCCGTTGATCCGCCCGAAAACGGCGGTGACTGCTCGTATCACCGACTACATTGTGAGGACGGCGCGGAACCGGGCCTTGCTATCCACAACTCGCTGGTATGCCTTCGGAGCCTCGGCCAAAGGGTACGTCTCGACGATCGTTTTCACTTTTCCTTGCGCCACGAAATCAAGAGCTTCGTAGAGATATTCGGGGCCGTTTTGCTGGCTGCCAATGACACGAATGCGCTTCGAGATGAGGTCCATCAGAGAAATCGTAAGCGGCTCCGCGTCTGCGCCCATGGTAATAAGCCGGCCGTCTGGTCGCAGTCCCTGAATGCTGTCCACCATGGACTTCGTCGAATTGGAGGTACTGAGAATCACGTCTGCGCCCCCCGCTGCGGCGAGGCTTTTTCCGTCGCGAACAATTTCATCGGCGCCGAGATCGCGGATCAACTTGTCTTTATCGGGGGAGTGCGAAACGGCGATGGTCTCGAAACCTGCAGCCTTCGCGTATTGCACTGCCAGGTGCCCAAGGCCGCCGATGCCGAGCACGGCCACGCGCTCATGCGGCTGGAGATCGGCACAGCGGAGCCCGCTATACACGGTGTAACCGGCGCAGAAGATCGGGGCTGCTTGTTCGTAGGAAACTTTGTCGGGAATCAGATAGGTGGCGTCGGCGTTCATCGGCATGTATTCGGCGTGGCCTCCTTGTGCTTCCAGCCCGGTGCCCTTCAGGTAGGGACAGAACATCCTGCGGCCGCGCTGGCACCATTCGCAGCGTCCACACGTGGATTGAATCCATGCGGTGCCCACGCGGTCGCCCACCTTGCGCGTCGTGACGTCGGGCGCCACGGCAACGATCTCGCCGACCGGCTCGTGACCGAGGATTCGGGGAAATGGCCCTGGAATGTGTCCGAGTGTTTCGTGCACGTCGGTATAGCAGATGCCGCTCGCATGCATCTTCACCAGTACCTGATTAGGTCCGGGTTGAGGTTGCGGAACGTCTTTGATCTGCCACGAACTGCTGACAGCGGGAACGACTGCAGCTTTCATAACAGTTCCTCCTAACGCACTTCGATGCGAGAGGATTTGCGGTCGGTGCATGATTTTGGGCACCCGAATCGCCCATCGCACACCTGGAGCTGAGATTGACCCCGAATTGTCGCCTTTCGGAAACAATTCCGAACTTGATGGTAGATGGACGGCAGCGACTGTCCCATGACGGGGAATCGTGTCCCCGATCCTTCACCGAGAGTCTCATGCTGCGTGCCCCGACGGCGACTGCCTCGCGAGGTAATTGGTTGGAAAGCCCCTCTCGTCCACCAGATCGGGCGGCTACCTTCGCCGTGGATAGAATTCCTATCTGATCTCGACGACATGCTGAAGGAGCCGCTCGACCTGCACTGCATCGGCGGACTCGTCTTAGCTCATTTCTACGGGGTACCACGCAGCACAGGCGACATCGACTATTACACAGCCATACCGGCGAACTTGAACTTAGATGCAATAGCAACAAGACTCCCCTCTGCATAAGAAACACAAGGTTTGGCTCCATCACGTAGCTGTGATGACCCTGCACGAGGATTATGATTCTCGGCTGATGGATATGGCTCCCGGAGAATTCAAGCACGCTCCCGGTAGAACGCCAACTGTTTTTGGAGGAAGAGGAATAGGTTCTCAGCGACTTAACGAGGCCTCGGGCAAAGGCAGACCTCGACCGAACCGAAGGAACTCCGTGAGGAAGGCAACCATGATCGAAAGCAGACAGATGACCAAGAGGGATAGACGTTGAGTCATGGGAGTCGAATTTCGCGTTCCAACATGCCCGGGAACGACCCTTGATCGGTGTCGAAAACGAGGAACGAAGGGATTCACTCAAAAGGTGATCCCTCAAAGAGATAAAAAGATGACCAAGTCTTTGCGCACCCTAATTTACAGTGACTTGAACCGTCGTGGCGTGGCTGAGGTTTCCTGACGTCCCTGTAATCGTCAGCGTGTAACTGCCAGCTGGAGTGCCCGGGGGACTTACGGTGAGGGAAGCCGTCGTCGTTACGCCGGCATAAGAGGCGGAGATGGTGACCGGAGTCGAAGCCGTCACCGCGCTCGTGCTCACAGAAAACGTGGCGCTGGTGGCTCCGGCAGCAACCGTCACGCTCGAGGCGACGGTTGCCGAGGTGCTGTTGCTCGAGAGATTTACCATGGCACCGCCGGCTGGAGCTGCTCCGCTGAGAGTCACTGTCCCGGTTGAGGAAGAACCGCCGTTTACGCTGCCGGGACTGAGCGTTACCGAAGATAGCCCCGGTGATACCGGTCCCTGGACGGTGCCAGAACCGCCGCCGCAAGAATGGTTGCAAAGCGCGACAACCGCGACAGCGGTGGCTAGAGCAAGCCTGCGTCGGCGGCGCGAAGCAGGGATGAGGTTCGAACGGATCAACACGAGCAGAAGGCAAGTGATTCCCACGACCAACACCGGGCGTAGGTCCACTCGAGGCCCATATCGCGGAACCACCGGGGGCACCAACGCGCGGGGCAGTGTTGTCAAGGTGACCGTGGCGCTTGCCGGGTTCGACCCGTCCAAAACCACGGACGAAGGGGACACCGCGCACGCGGCTGCCGGCGGGGCGCCCGTACAACTCCAGGTTACCGCTTGATTGAAGCCGTTTGTAGGGACGGCAGACACCGTGTAATTCGCCGTCGCCCCAGCTGGGATGGTTTGCATGCTTGGCGCCGCGGAAACGCTGTAATCCGGCGAACCGCCCACGCCGAACACGGACTGCAGCGCCGGAACCAGATCGAGCCTCCCGTTGCCCATGCCCGAGTCGGTCAGCGCAGCGGCATGCGCCACCGCAGTGGCAGCTTCTAGCTGATTCATGCTGGTCTTCAGTCCGCGCAACAAGGCTCCTCCGCCCGAAACAAATGGCGCGCTGAACGAAGTCCCCCATCCTGCGGCATACGTGTTGTATGGATACGTGCTTACGATCGCCTCGCCCGGCGCCGCCACCCACACGATCGCATTCCCATAATTCGAGAACGATGACCGCGTGCTCTCGGTAGCTGTCGTCGAACCCACTGACGCCACACCCATCACCACGCTTTGCAGTGCCGCGGGAAAAACCGTCTCCTGCATCCCGTCGTTTCCCGCCGATGAGGCACAGATGGTGCCAAGCCCATTGGCATAGGTCAGGGCATTGGACAATTCTTGCGAGGCGGTCTGGAAATCAAAGCTCATGTTGATCACGTTCGCGTTGTACTTCTGCACCGCGTCATAGATCGCGCGCAGGATGTCGGAGAGTTGGCCTGTCCCATCCGATTTGAATGCTTTCAGGGGCAAAA
>Ga0209577_10003491_pt1 | contig 14812 bp, 13 predicted proteins | sample GraSoiAngelo_109_FD_185874 | JGI IMG/M metagenome (GOLD analysis project Ga0209577, IMG submission 185874) | Grasslands soil microbial communities from the Angelo Coastal Reserve, California, USA - 14_0903_12_20cm (SPAdes) (version 2) | ecosystem: Environmental > Terrestrial > Soil > Grasslands...
CATTCCGCAATTCGACGTTTTCATTCTCGCGGTGCGAACATATCCAGTCCCAATCTTTGTCAGTCGTGCCGGCGTTGACCACCAGCAGCAAATGATCTTCTGCAAATCGATAGACCAGGAGGTCGTCGATTACAGTTCCTTCCGGAGTCGTCAGGGCTGAATATTGCGCTTGCCCATCTACCAGTTTCGACGCATCGTTTGATACGAGACGATTGATGAATGCGACAGCATCCGGCCCGCGCACATCAAGTTCACCCATGTGCGAAACATCAAACAGTCCGGCACGCGTCCGTGTGCGCACATGTTCTTCGACGGTACCGGCAGGATATTGCACCGGCATGTCCCAGCCGCCAAACTCAACCATGCGTCCGCCCATCTTTCGATGAATGCTGTACAGGGGTGTGCTCTTAAGTTTTAGGGCTGGTGCAGTCATGCGCGTCTCACGCCTTAACGCAAGGCTTCTAGTATTACGATCTGGCTGCGAACGAATAGAGTCGAAACCTAACATGCGACTCACAACAGGTCAAGCGTAGTGTAAAAACGCAAGCAGCAGCGATAGGAACGAGTCACTAACTGGCAACGAAAAGAGCTGCGCCGATTTCAATTAGAATGAAACCGACGCAGCCCGTTCGCTGCTCGACGAGTCAGCAGCTTCTCAGATAGTGATTTGAAACTTTCGATATAGAGTGAGAAGTTATTTCCGTGAGGACGAGACCGCAAAATTTTGGGTGGCGACGGATCGGGCGATGTCTGAGACATTAATTAAGCTTGTCCCCGAGTTGTTACTGACCGTGACCGAGGATTCCTGTGTAACGTTCAGGTACGAATCAACAGTTCGGCCGAGCCAATCGAACATTAAAGTGCGGGGCGCAGGATCGCCAAGGACTACCTTTTGTTCCGCCATATTTACCATCACAGGCGAATCTATAACGCCATCGCCGTTCGCATCGATCGCTACGCTATAGGAGTGGTTGGTAAGAATTGTGATCCGAGCCATCTGGCGCGGGTCGGTTGCATGGCGCCGAATCGAGTCGTTGCGGGCCCGTTCGAGATAGCTTGAAAATTCCTGCGCGGCTCTGTGTCGCAACGCCGCGGTCTGCGCATGGACCATCTCAGTCAACGCATAGCTGATCACGATGGACACGATGGTAGCAGCAATCAGCAGATCTAACATCGCGAAGCCTTCGTTACAGCTAATCTTCACAGCCGAGGCATGAGAAGAGTTCGTCGCCTCGATGGCTTCGCAATTAAGTGGTGCTCGAGGATGCATAACGAGAGATGACTAAAATTCGCCGATGGCCATCACACGGAGGCCGGGGGAAGCAAGCGCCCGGCGTACCCAATCGGAATCATATTTAATATCTGAGGTGCCGCTACCGTTGCTCTGAAAAGTTGGCGCGGTGAAATTGCCGCTATTTCCAAAACTGGCCACCACCATTGATCCAAGCGTAACGCCGTTGCCGCCACCTGAGCGAACTATGTGACCGGTGCCAAGCACGAGGATCAAGCCATCGAATGCCGAGCTTCCGTCAAGATTCAACGTCCCGGTTACGACGAGCAGACCGGCGCCGCCCGCCGGTGAGAGCGCCGCGTCGCCATCGACGAAAGTGAATTGGGGTTGAGATTGAGTGCCGAAAGTGGAAGGCGGGCTGGCAGTAGTGTAGTAAGAGTTTGTTGATTGGGCCACGGTCCTCAATTGATTGACCAGCGTTCGCGCCCCATCCGCCGTTTGCAGCCAACTCGGCAAAGTAGAAAGACTGACCTGTTGAAGCGCGGAAGGGCTGCCTGTTTCCTGACCCACCACTATCTGGGGCGTCACGCTAAGGTAGTCAGTCGTGCTGGTGACGCCGAATGCCGGTAGATTTTGTCCGCCTGCGTTGTCGAATCCCGTGTAGGTATACTGCGAGCTGTTCCCGGCCGCGAAGCTACTGATAGAACCGTCATCCGCGCTGCGCAGTGTGATCGTGGTGACAGGAGTGAAGTCGAAAGCGAATCTGCTTAATAACATCTGCATCTGCTTTTGGGCAGCGCGTGGGCCAAAGCCCGTGATCTTCGCGACCAGACGAGTCGGCTCGGGCGCCGTGACGCTGATGGGAATCGCAGTGCTTCCGTTGCTGTTGATCGGGTTCGTGCTGCGCGCATAGATCGTGCCTTGCAGGTTATTCGTATTGTTAGCGGTTGGAAACGTGACGGTTACAAAGCTCGAAGAACTCGTCAAGCTTCCCGAGAGAGTGCAGCTCATGGTGTAGGTCACCGGCCACGGGGACGTTTGCGTAATCGTCAAGTTAAAAGTAGTCGGATTTGGAAGCGTGCACGTGTTCGATCCGTTCGGTGCGATTGTGAAATATCCTAAGGTGCTGGCTCCGCTGGAATTGATCGTCGTGGATGCTTGACCCGTGAAGGACACGGTTACTTTGACACCGTTGCCACTGCCCCCACATTCAGTGCCGATAAAACCATGTGACGCTGCGCCGTAGCTCGGGAAGACTCCTGAGGTTGAAAATGTGATTACCCCGGAGTTGTCGGGATCACTCAAGGTAGTCTTGAACGCCATGCCTGTAATTGGCGAATAACTAGCGCTGGGATTAACCGGATCTGGAAGAGTAACCCGATCCGTATAAGACGCGTTGTAGCTGAGCCAGTGCGAAAGTCTGGGCGCCGCAGTATCACCGGCAGAATTAGAAATTGAGGCGGTGATGGCCCGGCGAAAGTTGATCGTATTCTCGGGAGCGATGGCTCCAGTCGGGTTAGCCGCGAACAATGGATTGGGCGCGACATTGCCTTTGAGCACGGCCAGTACTGACTGTGCGCCCGCTTCCGCGGCGTAGTAAGCTTTTGTCTCGGCCGACGTGTCCGCGTTGTTTGCGAGTGACATCGCCGTGATAGTAATCAAAGCCCCTCCGGCCATGAGCAATGGAATGCTCACGAGCAACATGGTAATCAACGCCGCGCCACGCTCGGATCGGCGAACTATATTTTTATAAGCTGCGGTAGAAGTCTCTTGCATGACTGAAACCACCTCATCACATTCGTAGAAGATCGAAACTCAGTAGTTGACAAGTTCGGCGTTGCGTAAGGCGATGTCGGACACCAATTGAACGCGCGAAGGCGGTTGGTATCCCGGAGCGCCCTGACTGGAAACTGCCGGAAGCGTTACGCAGATCGACATAACTATGTACTTGGCGCCGCTCATTGCCGGTACTTCATCCACCGGATTGCCGGAAGCGTCTACGACATTGCTGATGTCGCAAGCTCCGGTTGTGTAAGGTTCGGTTGTGTAAAGGACTTTGTCGGCATAGTAACGAATGTTCAGATCATCGACTCGATTAGCCAAAATCATTTCTTGTGCCGAAACGTTAACGTCCAGACGAACAATGTAGCTGTTGTTGCTGTCATGATAGAGCAGATACTTGATGTCTTCGTCGCGATCAGTGGCGGCATTGCTGCTTGTTTCGCCTGAGGCGGCGTTAAGATTCGCGCGAATCCTGATCGAGTTTCTTCCCGAGTCAGCGGCCACGATTCCATTGTCCGTTAAGGCGTAGCCGGAATTGGCGATTTCGCGGGTCATGAGATTGAGGGCGCGGCGCGCATCGGCCAGGGCGTCGGTTTTTTGGTTCTCTCGCATTCTAATGTTGAATGCGCTCGCAAGCACCAGGCTTGCCACTGCCGTGAGCATAAGGGTTATGGCAATTCCTATGATCAACTCGAGAAGCGAAAAGCCCGCTTGCGAGTGATTTGACTTTGCGGTTTGCATCGACGGAAGCCTCTGAAGTGTTTCGCGAATTTAAAAAATCAACTTCCCGCATAAGGACCGATAGAAGACGCCGCCCGCTGCGAGACGAGGATGGCCGGACTGTTGGCCCAGGCAGCGCTGTTCTGCGGAGTGACCTGAACGGTTATTACTTTCAGTGTCGCGCTTCCGCCGCAATCGGACGTGGAACAGACTGTCGTCACGACCGTGTATCGCCGCCCCGCGCTAGTGACCGTTTCAGTTGACAATAGAGTGGTAAGGCTGGTGTCGTTGAATGGAGTCCTGCGCAGACGCTCCATTCGCTGTTGAGCGACGGCCAGCGCCAGCGACTGATCATTCGAGCCGTCGTTATTTTGGATGGCATAGACAAAGAGCGACGCAGTACCAAGCGTCACTACCATCATTACTACCAGAGCTATGGAGGTTTCGAGCAGCGTGAAGCCCTGGGCGTTGGAATTGCCTTCGCGCTTACCTTCGCCGGCTGGTTGTCTATCAATTAATTCCATTCTTGGCCTCGCTTAATATCAGTTAGTTACCTTCACCAGCACGGTGTCGGTTGTGCAGGTCGACGTGAAGTTTACTGCAAAAGTTCCACGCGTGTTGTTTAGAGAGCTTACCGAAAATGTTCCCGAACTCCCGGCGCTGATACCGGCTGTGGTCGGCGATACTTGCAGATTAATAGGCGCCGAGACAGTTATCGTGCTCGAGGTGTTTGTACTGACAGTGATGTTGGCGGTGGTACTGCCGTTCTTCTTGATTGAAGTTGAAGACGGGTTGACTGACAGGGTGCAGCCGCCGGGCCCTGTGCCAGTGAGCGGAGGACCGGCAACACCGACGCCGCCGCCGACACAATCCAAGCTGTTGTCGTGAACGGCGCTGCCGGAAACGACTGTGGTCGAGGATATATCAGAGCTGGTGCTTACGGTTGCGTAGCTTGCCGTCGGCAACACATCGACATTGCTGTTTACGGTCACGTCGCCGGCGTCAGAGACGTCGACCCATGATTGCTCTCCTCTACTATTGAAGATGGCGAAGGTTATAGTGCAGCTTGAGATGCGCCCGCGCCAATTGAAGCTTACAGTTGGTAACGGCGATCCGGGAGGAATTCCCGGGACACTCGATTCGAAAGTGAAGGTTCGTGTGGAGGGCGTACCCGTGCCGTCGAAATCCATCTTTACGTTGTAGGTATTATTACTCGTGAAAACGACACTCGATAACATATCGCTCGTGGTTGCGTGCCGACGGATAGCGTCCATCCGCGCCCTCTCTAAGTAGGTGGCTAACTGGCGTACGGAGTTTTGGAGTGAAAGTGAAGCCCTCGTTGAGCTGATCTGGAGCAGAGCAAAAGCTGAGACAATCGAGATAAGAACGAACGCGACTAATAGCTGTATCACACTGAAACCCCTCTGTTCGTCGAATGCTCGGCTCTGAGTGCGTGACCTCATTTTCAGTTTTTTTCCTGTGTGCATCGTTTCGGCTTCTTACTGCGTGACCGGTGGACGGGCAAGTAAGGGCAGCAAACGCAAGGGCAACATACGTGCCAAGTGCGCTCGCTCGCTAACTACAGGGTTTTTGGTGTTGATGCTTCGCAGCAGACTGATACGCTCGTCACCGAAAGTGACGACGAAGGGAAAGGTGTTTCACATTCTGATGTTTTCAGAACCGCCTTCGGTTAAGCGACCGGAATATTTTCCACTTTTCACTCCTCTCTCCCACTGTGAGAGGGGCAAGGGGCGAGGGTGCGAAGCATAGAGAGAAACAGGCGAGATGTTTTGTTCTCGCTAAGCCCTCATCCCGACCCTCTCCCAAGGAAGAGGGAGCCAAAACAGCAAATGAAAATGTCAAATGCCAAATGGAAAATGTTCTGGTCTTTGTCCCGCTTCTGAGACAAAAAAAGCCGAGAGTCAACACTCTCGGCCTGACAGCAGGTTGGCTATGATCGGCTTAACTCTTAATTTTGCGGCGCTTCTTCACGGCTCCGGCGACGCCCGCAAGTCCAGTACCCAGTAGCAGCATCGTCGTGGGCTCGGGGACCGCGCTGGGCGGCAGACAGTTAACTCTGCCTACATCGCTGTTCGGGTTTGACGACAACGCCTGGAATCTTACATACAGCGCCATGGCAATCTGTTGTTGCGTCATGCCACTGAAATTTCCGCTGAACGTGAATGTCGCGCTCGTCGCGCCGGCTTGCACGCCGTAACGTGGAGTTCCGCCGGCGAAGTTTCCATCATGAGTGACTAACGCGAAGGAGAGCGCAGCATTGTTAAATTGGGGTACGTTGCCGACGTTGGTACCGAAAACAAAATTTTGATTGCTCGGTTGCGAGCTAGCTGAGACCAGCGCCACGTTAGCGCCGTTCAGAGCGAAACCAAATCCCGTTACGACGCCTGCCGAAGTGTTCGTGATGCTGATGACAAGTTTATTGTTACTCAGCGAAATGATGTTCAGTGTCGCGGTAGCATTTGGGTTTGAATTGCCGACAACACTGAAAGCATCCGCGCGGGCTGCGGAAGCGCCGGCCCCGACGATGAGCGCTGCCACGACTGAAAGCAATAGTTTTTGGAACATGGAATTTGAATCCTCCACAAGGGAAACGATCGCGGCCTCATAGGCCCTTCCGCTGCTCGATTGCAGCTTGTATCGTTCTTATGAGACTGTTAATCCATCCTGTTTCTCAAAAAGCTTGGGCCATTCTAAAGATTAAAAAGGTTGGGGCTGCGCCGATTTTCACAGGGAATGAAACCGAGCGCAGCCCACCGCTGCTTGAACGAGCCAGCAGCAGTCAAGACTGAACGTTGACTTAGATTATTTGTTTGAAGCCCGTCGGTTGGACGTACTGGAACAATGGCGTGCCCGGGGGCAACCGAGTTGGATCCTTGAACGTATCGTCGAATGACCAGTCGCGAATCGGCGGTTGATAGATTTCGTAATTGGGTACATACCACCACGGCCCGATCATTTGCGTCGCATGATACAGAGGAATGAAGGAACCCGTGTAGTTCCAGCGCCGACTAACCGTATACCAGTCTTCAACGAAGCGGGGAAAATTGATCATTCCGCCGTTCAGGCGAGATTCAAATCCGTTGCCCTGGTCGGGTGTTCCGGCAAGCGCCGATAAATTATTGCCGGCAATAATCGCTGTCCGAACCGAAGTCTCGGCGCCAACGTTAGGCAAGTTGAGGTCCGCTAGCCGGCTCGAAATCTGATCGGGATAGGTCGCACTCGAACTGTCGACCCAGGTTTTCGACATGGGCGAGAATGAGTCGGCGACTATAGCAGTCGGAACTTGATTACCGACATAGTGATAGGTTGCGCTCGGCACGTCCAATGCCGCTGTTCCGCTCGGAGGGGCGGCGTTGATTCCCGTCGTATTGTAACTGCCCCAGATGTAGATCATGTTCTCGCTGGAAATGGTAATTCCCATTGTTGACGAGAGTTTGCCTGCCGCGCCTGAGATTTGCAGGTTCTCGCCATTGAAAAGCCGCACCGTGCGACGGAAGTAGTTACAGGCATTCGACCAGGCGGCAACCTGGACCGCGCGCAGGCTGCGATTAGAATTATTAAAAGCCGGCGTACTGGCGCACTGCGTGGAGGGATCTGGAAGCTCCGTCGTGTCCTTCACCAAATAGCCCTTGCCTTGGAGGTCTTCACCCGGATCCAGGACTCCGTTCGGACCGTAAATGTCCTCGTTATCGACCATGCCATTCGAGCTATTGATGGTGGCGCCGGACAGATCGACCATTGATTTCACCCGATCGCCACGGCGGTCAGAGACGTACACGATGTAACCGTCTGGCTTCGCAATGTTGGTGCTGACGGCGTTCGTGCCGGCCAGCAGGTTAGTGTCATACACACCGTCCATCCAGCGAGCCAGATTGCGCATGTTAATCTCTACCACATTAGTGATGCCGCGTTCGTAGACTGCATTGGAGGTCATTCCCGCACTAATAGATCCTTCCTGCACGTTATAAACATTTATCGGAACGATCGCGTTCCAATCTTTGTTGGCATACCAGGCTGACGCGGGCGTGCTTCCACCTCCCCAATCAGTTTGCAAAGAGGTTAGTGAGTTCGATGGCGGCGTATCGGATCGCGTGCGCTGGGAGCCCGAAGCCGTGTCGTCGACGAGGCTCGTCAGATAGCCGTAAGTGGTATTGAGGATGGGATAACTGCCGCTGACGTGCTTGATTTCACCATCGTACGAGACGTGCGTGTTGGTGAGTATATCGACGAGCGCGTTGCTGTAGACCGCGTCGCCATTCAAAATTGGATTCGTCGTGCCGCTGGCATCACGGCTGCCTTGTGTGAAAGCAGCCCATAAAGGTCGTTGCAAGGTGACTATGGCATTCGGTTCACCCTCAGTCATGCCCATACTGAGAATCTGTTGCGTAACGTCGTACGTGTTGCCATTGGCGTCGACGATTTGAATCAAGACTCTTCCGGTAATGCCGGCGCCGCCAGGAATCTTCGTGGCGGTGCCGTGAAGCGTTACGGATTGAGTAGTTGATTTTACTCCTCGCACGGTTAAGGCTTGGGTTGGCGTGGGAGTCGGTGTAGGGGAACTCGAAAGACTTTGAAGTACGCAAGTGGTTGATGTGTCCACGTAGGAGCTTGAGTCACTGACTCGCCAGAGAGCGCGACCGCCGTTTGCTGCTACTGCCTGGTTAGGTAATGGGATAGGATCGAATGTAGACAACTTTACGCCCTGCCCGGCCGGAATGCCGGCAGCATCCGTAGTCGACGGGCTCTCGTCATCAATCAGGATCCGAATCTCAGCTTTGCTGTGAAAACGCGAATCAGAAAGCGTCTGCGTATCGTTGGGCATCTTGCGCTTGATTAGCTCACGCGATGGGGAGCCTTCGAGTTCCATCGGCAGGCGCAAGCTTGCGCCACCGGTTGAGCGGGTTATTAGCTGTCCACCGAATTGGTTAGCCACACCAGACGTGGCACTCTTGACGGAAGTAGTGTCCCAGGTTGAGTTGATCGTACCGTTGGGGGAACCCGGAAAGTAGCCACGCTGACCGGGCTGGGCTCCGGAAATATTCGGGCCACCGGTCATGCTGCCCATAGTAACCGGGACGTTGACGCCTCCGACCGTCATGGACACACGGTAGTAGCCGAGGGCGGTTCCATTACGCCAATCATCCGTTATGAATTCGTTTGCGGTCGTCACCTTGGCCTGAAACGTGAGGCTGGTACTGGCGCTGGCGTAGATATTGCCGTTTGCATGGACGCGTCCGTTGAAGGCCATCGACGGCAATGGATACAGTTCGATGTCTTCGTTGCTGAACATGCCGAACTGGAAGATCGGAACCAGGTAGTTATTCATCTTGCGCTGGAGGCTGACCTGAACTCCGGTATTTGTTTGCGTGGCCGTCGACGTGAGGACGTAAGGAGTAATGTTGGCATACAAACCGGAGAAAGCTCCATTGGGAATCGTAACCGTTCCCGAGTTCGCCGTTGCGTCCAGAGACAGCGATTGATTGAAACTAAAGCCTTCGTTGGTCAACTCGGTAGGATAAGAAGAGGCGATGTTGCTGAGCTGCGCGTTCGTGGGATTGGCCGTCTTTGTAAATAGCTTTGAGAAATCGTTCGTCATCTTTTCGAGTCCCGCGTCCGCGGCATAGAAAGTCTGCGTTCTTTGCAAGTCGCTCCCGGCGATGCGCGCCTCATGCGTCACGACTGCGAGCACGGTCATCGAAATCGCGGCCAACAGGGACATGACGATCAAGGCTGTGCTGAGGGCCGCGCCTCGCTCAGCGTCAGAGAATCTCGACTCTTGTGCGGTGGTCGCGGAATAATTATCAGAGTGCTTGGTCATAAAAGTATTCCTTCCAGCAAAACCCAAGATCCTTTCGATCTGAGCAATCCTTGACCCTCTCACGGGCTGAGCGCCTGCCGGAATTGCAGGTTACGTACCGTTGTTGCCGTGGTTTGCGAGATTGACTGTCTGCCACTATTGGCGTTGCCGTTCGTGGTCGCATTGACTGCGCGGACGGTTTCTACCGAAATGTTGGTTTCAATTTCGCGCACGGCAGTTTGTTCGGCAGAGGTAATCACCCTAATGGGTTGTTTCACAAATCCATTTGCATCGGAGATATTCGTCATGTACCGGAACTGTAGGTTCGTAACGTGTTCAGCGACGATGCTATCGGCGAAGCCCGCTGCTTTAATGCCGAACACTCGCCGGTGAAGCAAGCCACTGGCTTCTACGTAGTATTGAACGATCTGCAACCGGACAATTGCCACTGCCTGGGTGCTAATCAGAGTTGTGGGGTCCAATTGAGCTACTGTATAGATTGGGCTGGTCACGCCGGTTTGATTGATTGAGTAAGCATCACCGGACGTCAAAGTCACGGTGAAGGTCGTGGTATTAACGGCCGATACCAGGCCGAAAGTGGCGTCCTGGGAAACGATCGCATAGATCTCACCGACCTGGAATTTGTTGATATCGCCGGACAACACAACGATATTGGTATTCGATCCCACCTGACTAATCTTTGCAGCGGCCACGCTAACGTCAGGGAACGATGTGTCCTTGACCAGCATCGAGATGCGATCGCTGCCAGTCTGGAAGTTAACCGCCGAACTCGCCTGCGGAACGGCAATGTTCGCGGGAATATTATCGTCGGACGTAACCAACCCAACGTCACCATGGGTCATGTCACTCCCATTAAGCACTGGAGTTCTGGTCAGATAATTCTGCACAAAGGCTATGGGCGTCGTAATTTTGCCGATGCCTTTCATCCCGTCACCCGCGGTTACGAGATCGCGATTGATCATCTCGTGGGCAGTGCGCAGGCCTTGCTCTGCGTCGGTCATGTTATAAGTCGAGTGAGCGAATTTAATGCTGCTTCCAATGAGAGCCAGGGAGGCGCCGACCACAACTGTCATGGTGACCAGAGAGACCAGCAACTCCATCATTGAGAAGCCGTCTTGCCGTTTGCGATTCGCGAACATTTAACTGCCTCCACGCTTACTGTGCGCACCGCTTGCTTCTATAAAAAGTTGGTGGTTGCGTCGTTGTTCAGATAGCTGACGCCTACCAGGTCTCGCAGGTGTCCGTCGGGATCGGGATAGCGGACGGTGACCTCGATACGCTTCAGGTTGGTACTCAAAGACGTAATGGCTATCTGTCGTTGTAATCCGGCGACGGCCCACGTGTAGTCGGTGAAATCATCGGCAGTGCCATAAATATTGTCAGGACCCGCATTAATCAAATCGTCAGCCGTGCCGAAAATGCCGTCGGGGCCCGGATTGATCGAGACCGGTTGAAACCCGGTTGGAAATCCGCCGAAGTTCCCCGTGCTAAGTCCCGGGTCGCCAACATTGGCAATCTGTGCAAACGTAAGTTGCTGGGTGTTTCTCAGGGTCTCCATCTGTTCGAGACATGAGACTACCAGCAGCTTGGTGTTAGTGATGTTGCGCCCCTTATTACTGACGGTAACGGCATAACCAATCGAAGCGGCAAGGCCGAGCAGGCCCACAGTCAATACCAGCATTGCCACGACCATTTCAAGAATCGTAACGCCCGACTCAGAGTTAAGATCTTTGCGCGACGGGATACGTCCGGATTTCTTATTCAGCATATTTGCTTGCACTAGTGTCATACCTCCAGACTTTAATTCTCCCGGAAGCCCCGAGAACGGAGATGGCGGCTGCCGTCTGTGCGGCAACTTGGTTGTTGTAGAAAAAGAGCGTGCGATTGGTTGGGTTGCCGTTAGTGTCGACTACGGTGCCGTCTGATTGAAAAGTTACGTAAACCTTATTGGAACTCAGCGAAGTCAAAGTGGTCGTATCGCTCAGGGCAGATGAGCTGATTCCGCTCGGAATACCGTATGAGACTTCACTGGCGGGCAGCCCACCACTGCCAGCCAGCGGAATGGTCAATAGCGTCGTCGTGCATGTGGTATTCGGATAGCCTGAAGCGGCCAGCACCGCGGCGCCGCTCATGTTGCACGACGTCGTCGAATTGCCGACGTTATTATGATCGAAGACTGTGATTTGCTTGGTAGAGTCGTCGTATTGAAAAGTGAACGCTTGCCGCTGTGACATGGCCTGTTGCCTGACGAAGCGCAACTGAGTGGCGACTTCGCGTGGCAACGTGGCCGACCGCATTAACCGGCGAGCCGACATCATTTGGGGCAGCGCCACCGATGTAAGAATGGCTGCGATGGTTACCACGATCAGCGTCTCAATGATCGAGCGGCCACTGGAGGAGTGCCACTTTCGATTTCGGTTGGCGACGGCCTGAGCTTTCATCGTTTTCACCTATCGATCTCGCTTTCCGGAACGGCGCCGAAGATCGGGGCCGCGTCGCCCCAGTGCAACGTCAGTGCCAAGATTGATTTCTGTTTGAAACCGGGAGTTTTTTGGTGGGTTGGCCCGAACTCTGTCAGTCTGATGTCACCTTGAGTGACAGACCGTGGAAGCATTTTGCCCATCTTCTGATGAGTCAAGTGGCTGCCTCTCAGTTGGGAAAAACTCAGCCAGATTTGCGTGGACGCTACTTGTCGCACCGCCGTTCGATAAAAGAGCTAGTCGCCGGACTATTCTTTTTGCTATAGTGATTTTTGTCTCGCTGCGGCAGCTTGAACGCGAGACTTGGGAATGAGTTAAAGCCTTCGATTCGCCAGTCCCGCGAACGCAACTCAGTTCCTCTCTAAGGATTGCGGTGTCCTACCTCCTCGGTTCCACGTTCACGATTGATAAACTTGGCGATGACGAAACTCGAGGGACGCGAATGTGCACTCATCAGTGTGCCACAGTCAACTTGTCCATTCGACCAACGGAGATTGAGAAATAAAACATGGCCCGACTAGACGACCTTCTCAGGCAAATGAAACAACAAGGTGCCTCTGACCTGCACCTGACCTCTGGCTCTGCGCCGTTTATGCGAATCCATGGCGAGATGATGAAGCAGAGCTACCGCAGTGTGACCGCCGAGATTTGTCAAGGTCTGATTTTTGAAATTCTCACCGAGAAACAGCGGCAGCTATTTACCGAAAATTGGGATCTGGATCTGAGTTATCCGCTGGCTGGAGTTGGGCGCTTCCGCGTTAACGTCTTTATGCAGCGACATGGCATCGCGGCGGCCTTTCGTCTGATTCCGGAAACCATCAAGACCATCAGCGAGCTGGACCTTCCGGAACAACTGGCGAGTTTAATCGATGCTTCCGAGGGTTTGGTTTTGGTTACCGGCCCCACCGGCTCGGGCAAGAGCACCACGCTGGCATCGTTGATTCACACAATTAACCGAGAGCAGCAATCACACATTATTACTATCGAAGATCCAATCGAATTTGTTCACGAAAACGAGAATTGCCTGGTTAGCCAGAGAGAGGTCTCCAGCCACACAAAGTCATTCGGCGCCGCGTTACGAGCGGCGCTGCGCGAAGATCCTGACATCATCCTGGTAGGAGAGATGCGCGATCTGGAAACGATTTCGCTGGCCATCACGGCCGCTGAAACCGGCCACCTCGTTTTTGGCACCTTGCACACCAATAGCGCCATCAAGACAATTGATCGGGTGATCGATGTCTTTCCCGAGGGCCAACAGACGCAGATTCGTGTCATGCTGTCCGAGAGTTTGCGAGGCGTTGTCGCCCAAGCGTTGCTGCCGCGGCCCGATCGCCAGGGCCGTGTTCCAGTCGTCGAGATTCTAGTCAACCTACCATCAGTCGCGAATCTTATCCGGGAAGGGAAGACGCACCAGATCTCCAACGTGATGCAGACCGGAAGGGCGCACGGAATGGTTACCTTTGAAACGGCGGTTCATGATTTGATTCACAAAGGCCTGATCTCCAAAGAAGATGGCGCTGGTTTCCTTCGTCGGAGAAGTGGTGGAAAAGTAGCCAGCACCGGAACTCATGGAATGAGGTTGGCGGAACCCGCCAACAGCGAACCAGTTCGACGATAATCTCACGCAAGCTGAATCACTACTCGTTGCCACGCGCTGCGGAAGGGATAGCCGTAAACTAGAACGATGCCGGCGACGCCCGACGCCCGCAGCATATTAGTCCAGTCGCCGGTAAGGATCGTGACCATGAATCCCATCAAGGCGATCGCGCCGCCTATGGATGCCACTTGAATGGTGGTGTCCTGCAGCGTCTTCAACAAGGCGGAAGTTCCTTTGACCGCGGCGATGTCTTTGAGACGGAGGGCTGCAAACTTTGTACGCCTAAGCACGAACGCTCCGAGCCCAAATACCAGAATCGCAATCCATAAGCCCATGATGATCGAGGGATCGCCCGTTCGATAAAGCGAAGCTCCGGCGAAATAAGCTATAGCCAGTAACACCAAATCCAGGATGAAAAAAGCAACCACGACTCTAGCGGCGGATCGGTGCCGTCGCCCCAGCTCGTCCAGTACGTTTTGAAGATTGGTCGCCATTTTAGGGCGAGCTAATTGTCTCACGCTGGCTCTGGGAGCCAAAACGCAAGTTTGCAGCTCAGCGTTCAAAGTATCAATTTCCTTGGACCTGTCTTGTTCTGTCTTCCGTGTACCGGCACTCTCGCCAAGAAACTACCAGGCCCAAGCTCAGAGAGCGTTTGCCTCGTCAACCAACCAGATCCGACCTTTGCCCGAATCTAGAGGTACGGCATCACCCGGCCTGAGGGCTTGGCTTACGACGATAAGGGCAATCTGTATATCGCCGACGAAGAGGACAACGTGTTGTACATGCTGGATACCGATCATCAGCTTCATCGGCTCATCGATCGCCGCGACTCAATATCACCGGAAGCCCTCTGTTATGTGAATGGCTTGCTTTATATAGCCGACGAACACAATGGAAAGGTTTACCTCTACCACGGCTAATGATGAGTTGAAACCGATCGCCACGTTTGCCGGCAACTTTAGACAACTTCAAGGGATCACGGTGGATGATCGCGGAGACCTATACGTCGCCGTACAAACAGATCTAAAACACAGAGTTGGTCACATCATTAAGCTCAGCAAAGGGAATACTGGTTTCTCACCCACATTTATATCGCTACCGGTGCAGGCTGTTTCTCGGTCACCACTTTTGATGCCTCCAGCTCAACGCCCTTAGTTACCTTG
>Ga0209577_10003493_pt1 | contig 14810 bp, 15 predicted proteins | sample GraSoiAngelo_109_FD_185874 | JGI IMG/M metagenome (GOLD analysis project Ga0209577, IMG submission 185874) | Grasslands soil microbial communities from the Angelo Coastal Reserve, California, USA - 14_0903_12_20cm (SPAdes) (version 2) | ecosystem: Environmental > Terrestrial > Soil > Grasslands...
CGCGAAGCAATTCAGAGTGAGGGAAAGCTGGATTGCTTCGTCGCTTTGCTCCTCGCAATGACGACAGAGAATTTCTCATGCGCGCCTTTGCCGCCCTACGACTCAAAATAACGACCCCTGCCCGTCATCTTCTGACGCTGCCGCCACCACTTTGCGCGGCGCGGCTTTTTTCGCCGGCCTCGGCTCTTCGGCCGCCATCTCTTCCGCCGTGATTGGCAGGATCAATTGCGCGTCGTCATTGGCGGCGCGATTGACCCGCGTCGAAACCTGGTGCCAGGCGAACTCGCCCTCGCCCGGCGCGGTCAGCAGTCCCATCGCCGTCTCGGCATCCTGAGCGCCGCAAACGAGCCAGCGATCGAAATCGCCGGGCGCGATCGTCACCGGCACCCGGTCGTGCAGCACCGCGAGATCAGCGCTCGCCGGTGCGGTGACGATGGCGACCGTATCGAGTTCCTCGCCATTCGGGCCGATCCAGGTTTCCGCGAGTCCCGCAAGACCGATCGGCTGTCTGTCGCGGCGATAGATGAAGTGAGGCCGCTTGCGCTTTTCGGAAGCCTGCCATTCATAATAGCCGTCCGCCGGGATCAGGCAGCGCCGCCGCTTCATCGCGTTCTTGAAGGCCGGCCTTTCCATTACCGTTTCGGCGCGCGCATTGAACAGCAGGCTGAATTGGCGCGGGTCCTCGACCCAGCCGGGCAACAGGCCCCAACGCATCAGGCGGAAATGCCTGACGCCGTTTTCGAGGATGATGACGGGTATCGGTTGGGTCGGCGCAATGTTATGCCTTGGCGGGAAATCGGGCTGCTCGATATAGCCAAAAATCTGCCGCAAGGCCGCCGGCGGCGAGGTGATTACGAAGCGTCCGCACATTCTGTGGTCCAGTTAGGCATCCGTTCAGCACCTTTTAACCCCAACCGTCAACACTGCAGCAGATGACATCAACCGCTTCCAAACCCGCGCGATCAGACCGCCAGACGGGCCCCGATGAGGAAGCCCGGGCTGCCCGGTTGCGGGCCGCCAACATCAACCCCCGCACCGGTCTTGCCACCGACTATCTGAATCATTTCAACGAAGCCATTATGCTGCTTGAGATGATTCCAGACATGCCGAAATGCGCGGAGGACTTTCTGCTATGGTACCCGCTGTCCTATCGCGAGCATTTCATGGCGTCGCATTTCAAGGCGCGCGACCTCGCGATCGAGGCCTATGAATCCGCCGATGAACATATTCGGGTCGAATTCGACAATATCACCGGCGCGATGACTTCCATACTCACCGCGGTGGGGGCTGCGATGCGCGAGGTCCGCCGGGACAAGACCCGCGCCAGGCTCGCTGAGCAAGCCACCGGCTGGGTCAAGCCGCTGGTCGCGCTGGCAGGCGGCATCATCAATGGCGGCGCCGAGGCCGACGTCGACTACATCATGAGTCACTGATGTCAGCGACTGTCGCGCCCTCGCATCCCCAGCTAGCCGTCAGCGCGGCGATCTTTCGCGACAACAAAATCCTTCTGGTGCGGCGCGCCAGATCGCCGTCCAAGGGTTTCTATTCGCTGCCGGGCGGCCGGGTCGAATTCGGCGAATCGCTGCATGCTGCGCTACATCGCGAGGTCGATGAGGAAACCGCGCTGAAAATCGAAATCATTGGCCTTGCCGGATGGCGGGAGGTGCTGCCGCGAACCAGCGGCGGCGGGCACTATCTGATCATGTCATTTGCGGCGCGCTGGACCTCCGGCGAGCCGGTGCTGAACGAGGAACTCGATGATTTCCGGTGGCTCGCACCGGACGCGCTCGGCGATCTCGATCTCACCGCGGGCCTGCCGGAGGTGATCCGGTCGGCCTGGGGCTTGCTCCGGACCTAAAAGGTGGCTCCGCCTTGCTTCCAGCGCATTGAAAAGGCATATCACTAGCGCCCCGTTTCCGAAGTTCGTGAAACGTTGCGGCACCTCTGACACGAACTTCGGAAGCAAAGGGGCGCTGGCAACCTTGTATTTCTAGTGCCGCTTTTCGATTTGAAGTTCCTGATACGAGCCCGCGGCAATTCCTTGCAGGAACTTCAAATCGGCGGCACTACCGTCCCGGACCCCTTCATGCCAAAGCATTTTCTGGCGGTAATCATCATCATCTCGGCATGCCTTTCTGGCCCCGCACGGGCCGAGGACGCGGCCGCGCCGTTCGACGGCGACCTGCAGCGGCTGGCCGAAATCCTCGGCACCCTGCACTACCTGCGGGGTATTTGCGGCAGCAATGAAGGTCCGAAATGGCGCAACGAAATGCAGGCGCTGATCGACGCCGAAACGCCTTCGGGCGATCGCCGCGCCCGCATGATCGCGGGCTTCAACCGGGGCTATAATGGCTTCCAGCAGAGCTACCGCACCTGCACGCCGGCGGCCGCCGTCGCGATCCGCAGATATATCGAGGAAGGTTCGAAGATTTCGCGGGATCTGACCGCCCGCTACGCCAACTAGCGTCGCGGTTCCCAAGGTCTCTTCACTCTCGCGGCGCGGCGCGAGCCTTCGATTTCAAACCATAGATTCAATCCTATTCGCGCCGTTAACCTTTCCTAAAGAAGTGGTCTAGGCGGCCGCGCCCTGCATGCTAAACCTTTGGGCATTCGACGCGCTCCGCTCTGGATCGCACCAAGCCTCGTTGGGTTTCATGAACCATCCAGTGTCCTTTACCATCGCCTGCGACCCGTTGCCCGATCACGAACAGAAACAGGCCGCGCTCAGCTATCTCAACGAGGCCTGGGCGGAAGCGCGGCACGACGGCGTCGATGGCGACTGCCTGGCGCAGGCCAGCCTGTTCGCGGCATTCGCTGAACTGGTCGGGACCTACGGCGAAGACGCGGTGGCGAAATTCGTGGAAGGCCTTCCCGTCCGCGTCCGCAACGGTGAGTTTTCGACGCAGATGGCGAAGCAGTAAGGGCTAACCCAACCTCGGACGTCATCATCCGCGAAAGCGGATGATCCAGTACGCCGCGGCGTTGATGTTAAAATGCTGAAGCTCCGGAATGCTGGTTCGCCCGGTCAAGCCGGGCGATGACAGTTTTTCTTGAAGCGAACGCCTCGCCTTCGCTCGAAAGCACGATGAACTAAGCCGTCAACGTCTCCAAGAACCGCACCGGCTCGCCCGTTGCTGGCGCGGCCAGTTCGCCCTGCCACATCACGCGGCGGCCGCGCACGAAGGTGCCGACCGGCCAGCCGGTGACACGGATGCCGTCATAGGGCGTCCAGCCCGCACGGGAAGCCACCCATTTGTTGGTGATGGTCTCGCTGCGCTTGAGATCGACCACGGTAAAGTCCGCATCATAGCCCGCCGCGATCCGGCCCTTGCAGGCAATGTTGAACAGCCGCGCCGGTCCAGTGCTGGTGAGGTCGACGAACCGCGCAAGCGACAAGCGCCCGGCGTTGACGTGGTCGAGCATCAGGGGCACCAGCGTCTGCACCCCGGTCATGCCCGATGGAGAGGCCGGATAGGGTTTGGCCTTTTCCTGAAGCGTATGCGGGGCGTGATCGGAGCCGAGCACGTCGATGATACCCTGCTCGATGCCGCGCCAGATGCCGTCGCGGTGATCGGCCGATCGCACCGGCGGATTCATCTGTGCGCGGGTGCCGAGCCGCTCGTAGCAATCCGGGGCAACCAGCGTCAGATGATGCGGCGTCGCTTCGCAGGATGCGACATCCTTATGGTCGCGCAAAAACTCGATTTCCTGCTTGGTCGAGATATGCAGCACGTGAATGCGTTTTCCGGTTTCATGAGCGAGCTTGACCAGACGTTGCGTCGCCATCAGCGCGGCGGTCTCGTCCCGCCACACCGGGTGCGAACGCGGATCGCCCCCGACGCGCAGATTTTTACGGTCGTTGAGCCGGTACTCGTCCTCGGCGTGAAACGCGGCGCGACGCCGGACCACTTGAAAAATCCGCCTTAAGCTTTCGTCATCCTCGACCAATAGCGCACCGGTGGAGGAGCCGATGAATACCTTGACGCCGGCGCAGCCGGGCGCACGTTCCAGTTCCGGCAAGTCCTGCACGTTGTCGCGGGTGCCGCCGATGAAAAACGCGAAATCGCAATGCATGCGGTGCCGGCCGCGCTTCACCTTATCGGCAAAAGTCTGCTCGCTGACGGTCAGGGGATCGGTGTTCGGCATTTCGAACACGGCGGTGACGCCGCCCATCACGGCGCTGCGCGAGCCGGTTTCGAGGTCTTCCTTGTGGGTCTGGCCCGGCTCGCGAAAATGGACCTGGGTGTCGATCACGCCGGGCAGGACGTGCAGGCCCTTGCAGTCGATCACCTCGGCGGCCGGAGCCTGGCCGAGCGCGCCGATCGCGGCGACGCGGCCGTTGCTGACGGCAATATCGCGCACGCCCTCGCCGTCCTGATTGACCACGGTGCCTGATTTTAGAATCACGTCAAAGCTCTGGCTCATCATTCCTCGTATTTAGCTGCCCCTCATGCTGAGAAGGCCCGTGAGGGCCGTCTCGAAGCATCAGACGCATTCTGCGCATTGTTCATCCTTCGAGACGCAGGCTGTCGCCTGCTCCTCAGGATGAGGCTGAGGTTATCCCAGGCCGCGCAGCCCTTGTCGTTTATGACTTGGCGGCTTACGTTCCGCTGCAACATGTCACAAGAGATTTTTACATGAAAGCAGCGTTTCTTCCCGACCGGGGCGTGGTCAAGGTCAACGGTGATGGCGCGCGCGACTTTCTCAACGGCCTCGTCACGTCGGACGTTACGCTCCTTCGGCCCGGCCTCGCCCGCTTTGGGGCCTTGCTGAGCCCGCAGGGCAAAATAACAGCGGATTTTCTGATCACCGAGGCGTCTTCCGGCCACGGCGGCGGCTTCCTGATCGACTGCCCGCGCGCGCTGGCGCAACCTCTCACGGACAAGCTTGGCTTCTATAAACTGCGCGCCAAGGTCGCGATCGAGAATCTGTCGGACAGTCTTGGCGTGCTCGCGGCATGGGACGGCGATCCTTCCGTAACGCCGGATCTGGCGTTCACCGATCCGCGCAACCCAGTCCTCGGCTGGCGTGTTCTTGTGCCCGAGGCGCTGGCGCAAAAAGTCGCCGATCTGATTGGCGCGGAGCTGGTCGACAGCGCTGCCTATGAGGCTCACCGCATCGCCTCCGGCGTTCCGCGCGGCGGACTTGATTTTACGTATGGCGATGCGTTTCCGCACGAAACCAACATGGACCGCCTGCACGGCGTCGATTTCGAGAAGGGCTGCTACGTCGGACAAGAGGTGGTTTCGCGAATGCAGCATCGCGGCACCGCACGCACCCGAACGGTACGCATCGTGCTTGAGAATTTTTCACCGGAACCGGGCACCACGATCTTCGCCGCTGACAAACCCGTGGGCACGCTCGGCTCGACCGCGGGCCAGAACGGTCTGGCGCTGATCAGGACGGATCGTGTCGCCGACGCGCTCGCCGCCGGAGTGCCGCTGACGGCGGGTGGCCTGGCCATCCGCCTTGCCGATCCGGATGACGTGCTGACAGCATCGAGGCAGACCGTCGCATGAGCCGATCGGCGCGCCTGCATGGCGATGGCCTGATGCGGTGCCCATGGCCCGGCGAGGACCCGCTTTACATGGCCTATCACGACACCGAATGGGGCGTGCCGGAATATGATGATCGGGCGCTCTATGAAAAGCTCATCCTCGACGGTTTCCAGGCCGGGCTGTCGTGGATCACGATTCTGCGCAAGCGCGACAATTTTCGCCGCGCCTTCGACGACTTCCGGCCCGAAAAGATCGCGCGATACAACGCGAAAAAGATTCACGCGCTGATGAACGACGTCGGCATCGTCCGCAATCGCGCCAAGATCGAAGGCGCGGTCGCAAGCGCCAACTCCTATCTGAAGATCATGGAAGACGGCCCCGGCTTCTCGAAATTCCTGTGGGATTTCGTCGATGGCAGGCCGAAGGTCAATCATTTCAAGACCACGGCCAGCGTGCCGGCATCGACGCCGCTCTCGATCAAGATTTCAAAGGAACTCGCCGGCCGCGGATTTAAATTCGTCGGTCCGACCATCGTCTACGCCTTCATGCAGGCCAGCGGCTTGGTCAACGACCATCTGGTCACGTGCTTTTGCCATGAAAGCTGCGCGGGGAAGCATCGCGCGCCGCGCCTCAAAGCCAAATGACCGCCGGAAAATTGTCCGCGCCCAGGATTTCCGCCCGCGCCTGGCAGCGGATGTTGTCGGGGCGGCGGCTCGACCTCCTGGATCCCTCGCCGCTGGATATCGAGATCGCCGATATCGCTCATGGCTTGGCGCGCGTGGCGCGCTGGAACGGGCAGACCCGCGGCACGCATATTTTCTCGGTGGCGCAGCACACGCTGTTGGTCGAAGCCGTGATGCGCGAGCAGACGCCGCGCCTCGATGTCGGGTTCCGGCTCGCGGCGCTGTTGCACGATGCGCCGGAATACGTCATCGGCGACATGATCTCGCCGTTCAAGGCAGTGCTTGGCGGGGACTACAAGGCGGTGGAAAAACGGCTACTTGCGGCAATCCATATCCGCTTCGGATTGCCACCGGTGCTTTCAGCCGAGATCGAGCGGCAGATCAAGGAAGCCGACAAGGGCGCGGCCTACCTTGAGGCGACGGAACTTGCAGGCTTTGCGAAAGCCGAGGCGAAGCGCCTGTTCGGGCGCGATCCCGGTCTGCCGATTTCGACCCGGCAGGATTACCTGACCCCCTGGACCGCGGCCAAGGCCGAAAAGCGGTTCCTGGCGCGCTTCAAGGCGCTGACTGCGTAGTTCTTGCTGTGAAACGATGGCGGGCACGGCGCGAAACGCGGCTTTGCCCGCCCAACGACTACATCATATAATCGCCAAAACCCGAAGGAATGCCATGATTCACGTCTGCTCGCTCGCCGCACTCCCCGAGACCGTCAAGGCTACCGGCGCCAGCCATATTCTCACCGTGATGGCCAATGTCGATCAGGTGCAACGGCCGGAATCGGTGCTTGAAGCCAATCATCTGAAAGTGCAGGTCGACGACATCACCGAAGAGATCGAGGGTTTTGTCGCGCCGTGCAATACACATATCGAGCAGGTCCTGAACTTCGTGCGCGGTTGGGATCGCGCCGCGCCGCTGGTTGTCCACTGCTATGCCGGCATCAGCCGCTCGACCGCGAGCGCCTTTGCCGCCGCTTGTCTGCTCAATCCGCATCGCGACGAAATTTCGATCGCGCGGCAAATTCGTGCCGCCTCCGCGATCGCGTCGCCGAACCGTTTGATCGTCAGCCTCGCGGACAAGGCGCTGGGACGCGAGGGGAGGATGCTGCGCGCGCTCGACGAGATGGGACCTGGCAGCATGCTGGTCGAAGGCCGGCCGTTCCGCATCGATCTCGAATGATGCTCTTGAACGACGCCAGATGAGCGAAAAGCCTCTGACGCCGATCGAAATCGGCCTGACCGCCGCCATCGTCGCGATCGAAGGCAATGAGCCCTTGATCCTCACCGCATCCGGCAGCGACGGCGACAAGCTCGCCGGGCTTCCGTTCGGCCCGTTCGACGCGGTCTCGCACCGCACCTTCGAGATTGGGCTGCGCGCCTGGGTGGAAGAACAGGCGGGATTGCGGCTGGGCTATGTCGAGCAGCTCTATACCTTCGGCGATCGCGGCCGGCATACCCAGGCCGGCGACACCGACGCCCATGTCGCCTCGATCGGCTATCTTGCGCTGACGCGCGCGGCCGACAACGCCTCGCCCGCGCCGGGCGCGACATTCGAGCCCTGGTATCGGTTTTTCCCATGGGAAGACTGGCGGGAAGCGCGGCCCGCCATGATCGAGCGCGACATCCTTCCAGAACTGACACGCTGGGCGGCCCAGGGCGAGCAACCGGAGATGGCACGCGCGCTCAGCCGCAAGGATCGGGTCCGGCTTTATTTCGGCACCGAGGGCGCGCATTGGGACGAGGAGCGCGTCCTCGATCGTTACGAGCTGCTCTATGAGGCAGGACTGATCGAGGAGGCGCGACGCGACGGACGACCTGCGGCATTGGCGCGCAAGTCGCTTTCCGCTCTCGGCCTATCGATGCGCTTCGACCACCGGCGAATTCTGGCCACCGCGATGGGACGCCTGCGCGCCAAATTGAAATATCGCCCTGTGGTATTTGAACTTTTGCCGCCCGAATTCACACTCACTGAACTGCAACGGACGGTGGAAGCGATTTCGGGGCGGCATCTGCACAAGCAGAATTTCCGCCGGCTGGTGGAAACCGGCGCCCTGGTCGAACCAACCGGCGTAATGTCGACACAGACCGGCGGGCGGCCCGCCGCGCTGTTTCGCTTCCGCCGCGAGGTGCTGCAGGAGCGGCCGGCGCCGGGCCTGCGCGTACGCGGGCGGCGCTGACGGCCCGACGGCGCCGACGATTTGATGCGAGAGGTCCTTAAGCTCGGGCCGATCGCTGGGAGGCTTGATGTTCGACTCGCCGTTTGACTTCTTTGCGCTGCTGATTGCCGTCGTGGCGTTTATTTTCGCGCGCAAGGCATTCAATCAAGCCGACATGCTGCGCGCCCGGCTGGATGCGATTGAAGCGACGGGACTGCAGGCGAGGCCCCGCCCGCCGCCGCTGACAGCATTCGAGGGGATTGAGCAAACCTCGGCAGCCGCATCGCCAGGCATTGCCGCCGAACAGGCGGAAGCAATCGCCGGTGCTGAACCGGGCGCGCCTGCCGCGGACGACCGGGACGCGGCGAAGGACGCCGACGGCGCGACGGCAGCGACGCCGCCGCCGCTCCCGCAACCCGAGCCCGGCTTCGAGGAACGCATCGGCACCCGCTGGGTGGTCTGGGTGGGCGGATTGACGCTGGCACTCGGCGGATTCTTCATGGTCCGCTATTCCATTGACGCGGGACTGCTTGGGCCCGGCGTCAGAGTCTTGCTTGGCGGCGCGTTCGCGCTGGCACTGCTTGCAGCGGGCGAATGGACGCGCCGCAAGGAGAGTATCTCCACGATCGAAGCGCTGCCGATCGCCAATATCCCCGCGATCCTCACCGCCGCCGGGACCGCCGTTGCTTTCGCGACTGTCTACGCTGCCTACGCGCTTTACGATTTTCTCGCGCCCGCGACCGCATTCATTCTCTTAGGCATGGTGGCACTGGGCACGCTCGCCGCCGCGCTGTTGCACGGCCCGGCGCTGGCGGGGCTCGGCATCGCCGCCGCGTTCGTCACCCCGGTCCTGGTTTCTTCCGAGAAGCCGGACTTCTGGGCGTTGTATATCTATCTCGCCATCGTCACCGCGGCGGCGTTCGGGTTGGCGCGCATCAGGCTGTGGCGCTGGCTCGCGGTCACCACCATCGTCTTCGCGCTGCTCTGGACCTTCCCTTGCCTGCAATGCGGCCCGTCGATGGTCGCTCCGCACGCGTTCCACGTCATGTCGGGATTTGTGCTCGCGGCGTTGCTTGTGGTGTGCGGATTTGTGTTCGGTCCGCCCGCGGACGAAGGCCAGATCGAGCCGATCTCGTCCGGATCGCTGGCGGCCTATCTGTTTGGCGCAACGATGATCGTGCTCGCGAGTTTCCATGCCGACACGGCCATCATTGTATTCGCACTACTGGTGGCTGGCACATTATTCGTGGCATGGCGCGCGCAGGCCGCCACCGGCGCGGTCGCCGCCGCCGCCATATTCGTCTTCGCCGTGTTTGCCGAATGGGCCGTACGCGGCAATCCGGACATGCTGGTGCTGCCGGGCGGGCCGTTGCCAGGTATTGGCCCTGCCGCCACCGACAGCTCCGTCGCGTTGCACCTGATTGCAGCCGCGATTTTCGCGGTCGGGTTCGGCGCCGCAGGATTTCTGGCACAGGGCCGCTCGATCAGCGCCATCATACCCGTGGTGTGGTCGGCCTCAGCCGTGTTCACGCCGCTGGCGCTGTTGATCGCGCTCTATGCCCGCATCGCCCATCTCGACCGCTCGATCCCGTTTGCGATCCTGGCGGTGATCCTTGCGGCGGCGTATGGCGCCGCGACCGAAGCCCTCGCCCGGCGCCACAGCCGACCGGGGTTGCCGATTTCGACCGCGCTGTTCGCCACCGGCGCGCTCGGCGCGCTGGCGCTGGCGCTGACTTTCGCGCTCGAAAAAGGCTGGCTCACGATCGCGCTGGCGCTGATGTCGATGGGTACGGCGTGGATATCGATGCAGCGGCCGATTCCATTCCTGCGCTGGCTCGCCGCCATTCTCGCCGGCATCGTGGTGCTGCGCATCGGCTACGAGCCGCGCATCGTCGGTGATGCAATCGGTACTACTCTGATCTTCAATTGGCTGTTGTGGGGTTACGGCATTCCGGCGCTGTCGTTCTGGACCGGAAGCTACTTCCTGCGCCGCCGCGGCGACGACGCGCCGTTACGAACGGTGGAAGCGGCCGCGATCCTGTTCACGGTATTGCTGGCGTTCATGGAAATTCGCCACGCCGTGAATGGCGGGGAGGTGTATCGCGTCAATACTTCGCTGGCGGAGGGTCCGCACCGGCAGCATCGTTCACAATGTCGGCGCGGTGCTGCTGACGGTATATGCGGGACTAGTCACGCTGTTCGGCCTGATGCTGCTGGAAACGCCGATATTGTGGCCCACCGATGTCGGCGGCATCTTCATCAACCTTCTGCTGCTGGCTTACGCCCTGCCCGCGATGCTGGCCTTGCTGCTCTCCTATGCGGTGGCGGGCCGGCGTCCCGCAAGCTATGCCAACACCATCGCGGCGGGTGCGCTTATCCTTGCACTGACCTACTTCACTTTTGAAATTCGAAGGCTCTATCACGGCCCGGTCCTGACCAGAGGCGAAACCACCGGCCTGGAGCAATACACCTATTCGATTGCATGGCTCGCGTTCGGCGTGGTCCTGCTTGGCATCGGCATCTTGTTCAATTCGCAGCGCGCCCGGCTCGCATCGGCGGCCGTCATCGCACTTACGATCATGAAGGCGTTCCTGATCGACATGTCGACGCTGACCGGTGTCTACCGCGCGCTGTCGTTCATGTGCCTGGGCCTGGTGCTGGTGGCGATCGGCTGGCTGTACCAGCGCATCCTGTTCCGGCGGCCGGTAACGCCGCCATCAGGCGGGGCGACGGTTGAGGCCAACCCTTGATGTAAATTGCGCGCGACGGATCAGGCCAGATAGGCGGGCGAAGAAAAAGAGCCGCCCAGTCTCCAGGACGGCGCCAAGTCGTAGCTTGGATCAACACCCAGCGTTCCGTGTACCGCCGTTACCTTGTTTGCGGCCATACAACTCGAAGATAAGAAATGCATGCCGATTCGACTGTGACTTACGTAACACAGTCATCGGTTATCCGCGCCGGTTTTAATGCGGTGTTCCCGCAGCAATTAGCGACGCTTGAAGAAGCGTGCCGATCAGTCGGTGGAGCGACGCAGCTCTGGCGCGCTTTCCGATTTCGAAGGCTCCGCTCTCATCTCGGATTTGACCGGCTCGATCCTGGGTCTCTCGACTTGCAGCGTTTCGACGCGCGCGGATACTTCCACCGAGCCGGTCCGCACCGGCGGACGCAGCGAACGCGGTCGCGACACCGCCCGCGCCAGCAGCATCTGCGCGGCGCCCTGACGACGGAAATCGCAATAAGCGAAACCCATGCCTGAAACCGATCCGCGGAAGTTGCGCTCATCTTGCTTGTCGAGGTTGAAGCACGGCTCGAACGGAAGGCCCCTGATCGAGGCGCAGACGGACTGGCCGCGGACCTGGAGCGTATTGCCGGGAAGGCGCATATGGCGCACCGGACCGGAGCCGGAGAATTGCACCGCGCCCGCCGCGCCGCCATCCTCGAACACCCGGCCGGCGCCGCGGGTGCCGTCGAAGCACGTAAACGCGAACACCCTGCCGGCTACGAATCTGCGGGCCTCATCGGCATTCATCATCTGGCCGGCTAAAGCGGGCGCGATCACCGCCCCTGCCGTGACCGCCCCCAACACAAAACGCGCAAGCATGCTGTAACTCCGACCTACCGAGCCGCGGGCAACTGATGTCTCTTTACCCGCTGCTTACCATACGAACCGTGGCAACATTGGCGCAGCTTGGTTGGTAAAGTCTGAATGCCATCAGGGAATTTTTACTACGATTCGACCGCGAACCTGCCCGGCGAGGATTTCGGCGCCGGCGTCGATAACTTGGCCGAGACCAATTTCATGAGTGATTTCAGTTAGTTTTGCCCGATCCAAGTCGCGCGCGAGCCGGATCCAGGCAGTCTTGCGCAGTTCAATCGGGCACATCACGGAATCGATGCCGAGAAGGCACACCCCGCGCAAAATAAACGGCGCCACCGAAGTCGGCAGGTCCATGCCGGCGGCGAGGCCGCAGGCAGCGATGGCGCCGGCGTATTTCGTCATCGACAGGACGTTGGCGAGCGTGGTCGAACCGACGCTATCGACCCCGCCGGCCCAGCGCTCTTTCGCCAGCGGCTTGGCCGGCCCTGACAGCTCATTGCGATTGATCACCTCGGCCGCGCCGAGCCCCTTCAGATAATCCGCCTCCGAGAGACGCCCGGTCGAGGCAATGACGTGAAAACCCAGCTTCGACAGTACCGCGGTCGCGACCGAGCCGACACCGCCAGCAGCGCCGGTAACGACAACGGGACCGTGATTTGGCGTCAGACCATGCTTTTCCAGCGCGAGCACCGAAAGCATTGCGGTGAAGCCGGCGGTGCCGATCGCCATCGCCTCGCGCGTCGACATTCCCTCAGGCAGGCGCACCAGCCAGTCGCCCTTGACGCGGGCCTTCTCGGCGTAACCGCCGAGATAGATCTCGCCCATGCCCCAGCCGGTACAGATCACCTTGTCGCCGGCCTTCCATTGCGGATGCGACGATTGCTCGACGGTGCCGGCGAGGTCAATGCCCGCGATCATGGGAAAACGCCGAACCACCGGCGCCTTGCCGGCGACGGCGAGGCCGTCCTTATAGTTCAGCGCGGACCATTCAACCCGCACCGTGACGTCTCCGTCCATCAACTCGGCCTCGTCGAATTGCGTCAGCGCCGCGGTGGTGCCTTTGTCAGCCTTGTCGATCCTGATCGCCTTGAATGTTCCCAAGGTAGACTCCCGATTTTTTTCTATCGGGATGTTTACCGGATCAGGCGGGCTGCGCAACCGGGCGCGCCACCGGCGCTTCGACAATCGGCAGGTTGATCAGCGCCGACAGCACCCCGAACAGCACCGAAAGCCACCACAGCGGCGCGTAGGATCCGAATTTCTCGAACACGATACCGCCGAGCAAGACGCCGAGGAAGCCGCCGACCTGATGGCTCACGAAGGCAAATCCATACAGCGTCGAAAACCAGCGCGTGCCGAACATCAGGGCTACCAGCGCCGATGTCGGCGGCACCGTCGAGAGCCAGGTCAGGCCGCTGGCGGCGCCGAACATGATCGCGGAAAAGGTGGTGACCGGGAACGAGATGAAGGCGACGATCGACATCGCACGCAGGAAATAGATCGTCGACAGGATGTAGCGCTTTGGAAACCTGTTTTGCAGCGAGCCAACGCCGAGCGAACCAATGATGTTGAACAGACCGATGGCGGCGATTACCCAGCCACCGGTTTGCGCCGGTATGCCGCGATCGACCAGGTAGGCGGGCAGGTGCACGGTGATAAACGCCAGTTGAAAGCCGCAGGTGAAGAAACCAAGCACCAGCAGCACATAGGAGCGGTGGCCGAACGCCTCCACCAGCGCCGTCTTGAACGACTGCTGCTCCGCGGCCGGCACATTGATCGAGGTCGCGGGCGGCGTGGCGAGCGCGAGCGAAAGCGGGATGATCAACAGCATCAGACCCGCGAATACCGTCAGCGCCGTCTGCCAGCCGAAATTGTCGATCATCGCCACGCCGAACGGCGCGAACAGGAATTGCCCGAACGATCCGGCGGCCGTTCCGGCGCCGAGCGCCATGCCGCGCTGCTCGAGCGGCAGCAGCTTGCTGAACGCGGACAGCACCAGATTGAACGAGCAGCCCGACAGTCCGAAGCCAATCAAGACGCCGGCGCTGATATCAAGCGACAGCGGCGTCGTCGCGTAGCGCATCATGAAGAGACCGCCGGCGTAGAGAACGGCGCCGACACACATCACGCGCAAGACGCCGAACCGATCGGCGATCGCGCCGGCAAGCGGTTGGCCCAGCCCCCACAACAGATTTTGAGCCGCAAGCGCGAGGCCAAAAACGTCGCGGCCCCAGGAAAACTCCCGGCTCATCGGCTGAACGAAAAAACCGAGGCTCGATCGCGGCCCGAAGCTCAACAGGCCGATCGCGCAACCGCAGACGATAATAATCAATGGAGTCCGCCAATAGCCGATACCGGGTGCCGGACGGAGGTCGCCTGCAGTTATCGCCATGCAAATTCCCCGATGCTCAATGCCGGCTGGAAGGACCGACCGGTACGTTGCAGGGAGTTAATGCACCTGCATCAAAATCCCAATCGGGCGCATCGGAAAATTTCGCCCTCGCAATGCAGCCTTGCAAATCGATGTGAGCAGCCCTGACGGTTTTGCCAAGCGAGCATCTAGCGACGCCCCACCAGGCGTGTTATATTAGATTTGCTCAATATGAGAATAAGCTATTTCCGTCCGGCCCTTCGGGCCGGATTTCCAAAGCTCCAAATATGCTCATCTGGAGCATATTTGATTCAAAGGAGGCCATCATGCCGATCGCTGCAATCTACGGCCCCGACGACTTCGCAAATCTCGGCCGCGGGTATTCCGCCCCGCCGCGTAGCCGCGTTAGCCCTGCCGAACCCGCGCGTGCGCTGCCGATGCCATCGCTGGAATGGACCCCCGAGGTCGAACGTGCCACCGCGCATCTTTATGAGCGGGTCAAGAAGGT
>Ga0209577_10003494_pt1 | contig 14810 bp, 9 predicted proteins | sample GraSoiAngelo_109_FD_185874 | JGI IMG/M metagenome (GOLD analysis project Ga0209577, IMG submission 185874) | Grasslands soil microbial communities from the Angelo Coastal Reserve, California, USA - 14_0903_12_20cm (SPAdes) (version 2) | ecosystem: Environmental > Terrestrial > Soil > Grasslands ...
TCAGCCCGCAACCTCCGGTCGAGTACGAGGAAGCCGTCCTCACGCGGCCGATCCACCTGCGGGTGGCGGCCAAGGCCGCCGGCGTGACTTACGAGGAGTTGAAGGCCTTGAACCCGGAGCTTCGCAAAGACCTGACCCCGCCGGATCCCACCTACCGCTTGAAGGTTCCGGTGGGGAGCAAGGACCTGCTGCTAAGCAACCTGGCAACGTACCCGGACTGGAAGCATGTCCAGGCGAAGCGCTATCAGGTCCGCCGCGGGGAGACCCTGCTCCACATCGCGACGCGTCACCACACCTCGCTCTCGGTGATCCTAGAGGCCAACGCCCTGGACAAGTCCTACAAGCCGAGACCCGGTGAGTGGCTTCTCATCCCCAAACCGGTCAAGGCTGTAAAGGTCGCTTCCCAGCCCCGTACTGAGCCGATCCACTAGAATCCCACCACAGGTATATTTTTATTTTTGTTGAGGAGCGCCGGACGGCGCCGAAGGTGCAGCCGGCGTTGGAGCAGCTTTTCGTGCATCGAGGGTCTTGATGCGAACGGACGCCTCGGTCGCGAAGGGGGAGGACGGGTGGTCCTTTACGATCTGCTGGTAATTCGCCAGCGCGCCCTCCGGTCGGTTCAGCAGTTCGTTGATCTTGCCGAGCTCGTAGAGCACGTGATCCTTGTTGGGGGCGCTCGCCATCTGCACGATCGCGGTCAACGTCTTTTCGGCTTCGTCCAGTTTGCCCCGCGCCAGTTGCGCGTAGGCCATGCGCTGATAGACCAGTGGAACGAGGAGCCGGTTGGCGCCGTATCGGGCCAGAAAATCCTGGTAGGCCTTGATGGCGCCGTCCCAGTCCTTGCGCTCGCTCAAGGCATTCCCCAACAGATACGCGGCCTGGGGCGCGACTGAGCTGTTCGGAAAGTCGGTGAGGATCTTCCGGAACGTCTCGATGGCCTTCTGCAAGTCCTCCGGACGGCGCGGTGCAGGGGGCGCTCCCGTCCGCGACGGCTCGGATGCACGTTGGGTCGCTTCGTAGAACAGGTCGGCCGCGGCACGGTCATCCTGCTGGCGCATCCACAGGAAACCCCCGACCGTTGCACCCGCCAGGACGGCCACCGCCACCCCGGCGATGAGCCAGCGCATGTTCTCCTTCGCCTGGCGGGCCGCCTGCTCGACAGAATCGACAAGTTGAGTCGGGTCGGTCGATTCTTTCCGGTATTTCTTAATCTTGAACATCCTGTTCCAGAAACGGCACTCAACCGCGATCCCTTATACCAGTTTGTCCTTGCCTCTTTCCAGACCCGCGTCTAGAATCCACTCTCTGTATGCCGTGCGCGCGCCAACACGTATGACTGAATGCGAGTGCCTGACAGCAAGCCTCCTGGCACTTGACGATCTGGAGAACTACTACCGATGGCTCTTCGAGGAAGTCCGTCCGTTCTTCGGGGAGCGGCTGGTCGAAATCGGGGCCGGCATCGGCACCTTCACCGTGCAGCTCGTGCGCTCGCATGTGTCCTGCCATCCGATGGCGCGATTGGAGGTCTTCGAGCCGGAGGGCAGCCTCTACCGGCATCTGCGCAAGCGGTTGGAGAACGCTCACCCCGATCTGCTGCGGGCAGGGCGCTTGACGACAACTAACGGGGTCTTCCGCTCGTCCCCGGAACGGTTTGACACCGTCATCATGATCAATGTCCTCGAACACATCGAGGACGATCAGGCCTCAATCCGCGCCGCCTACCACGCGCTCGTTCCGGGCGGCACGTTTGTCGTGTTCGTGCCGGCTCTGCCGTGGCTCTATAGCGCGCTTGACAGGGCGGTCGGCCACTACCGGCGCTATGAGAAGCCGCATTTGGAGAGGTTGCTGCGCGCCGGTAGATTTGAGGTGGTCACGTCCAAATACATGGACTGCGTAGGGGTGCTGCCCTGGTACCTCCTGAATGTTATTGGGAGGCGCACGTCCATCAATCCCCACCTCGCGCATCTTTACGACACGTGGTTCGTCCCGGTCACCCGGTGGCTTGAGGGTCTCCGGAATCCGTGGTTCGGGAAAAATGTCCTGATCGTGGTGCGAAAGAATGCTCCTGCTTCCGCTTAAAGAGAGGAGACCGCCTTCACATGCCTTCGCCTGAGGCAGACTCCGGCTCCCCGAACAGGAGTAACGGACGAATGTGGTCGCCATCAGGACTGGCGGTGGTAATACTCTGCACGGTCACGCTCGCGTTCTACTACGGTCTCTGGTGGCCGGGTCTGACCCTCGTGAAGCGTGATGCCGTCCGTTTCTTCATCCCCATCAAACAGCATCTCGTCGAGAGCCTCTCGGCCGGGGAACTGCCGCAGTGGTTCCCCTACGATGCTCTAGGACGGCCGTTCATCGGAGCGACGCATACGGGAGTCTTTCACCCTTTCAACGCGCTCTATTTGCTGCTCTCCGCCCCGGACGCGTACCGTGCCTCGATCCTCATTTCCTGTCTGCTGGCGGCTCTTGGAGCGTTCGTGCTGGGACGTACACTCTGCCTCTCGCCAGCAGGAGCCTTGCTCGCCGGCATTGCGTTTGCGCTCTCGGGCTATGTCGTCTCGCTCACCGAGAACATTCAGTACCTGTACTCGATCTGTATGCTGCCGTTCTTCTGCGCCGCGCTCGAAAAAGCTCTCTCTGGCAACCGCACGTGGGTGGTTGCACCCGCGGTCGTCTGGACCACGGTGTTCCTCAACGGCGACGTGCAGACGGGCTACTACTACGGGTTCATCGCGCTGGCCTGGATGACGGCGCGGGCGCCTGGGCCCTATCGTGATGCAGGTCTTCGGCTGGTGCTGACCGTGGCCCTTACTATTTTGCTGTCTGGCATACAACTCGGACCGTCGTGGACGGTCTTCAAGGGCAGTGATCGTACACGCTACGACTTGTTCCTTGAACAGTCGTTGTACTGGTCCACCCACCCGCTTCGATTGGTCACGGTGCTGGCTTGGCCGGTGGCCAAGCACACCAGCCCGGTTCTCGTCGCCAGGACTTTGGGGATTCCCACCACAGGATTCCTATTGGAGAGCCTCTATCTCGGAATCCCTGTGATGGGATTGGCCCTGCTCGGAATGTGGCACCGCCGCGACCTACGAATACTGGCATTGCTCGGTGGCTTTGCCCTGCTGCTGGCGCTTGGACGATACGGCGGCCTCTACGAGATCTTCTACCACGTGGTGCCGCTCTGGTCGGCGTTCCGCTACCCTGAGAAGCTGATGGGCGTGGTCTCGTTCGCTGCGGCCATGCTCGCCGGAGCCGGGATCGACGCGCTGCGGGCAGGAAAAGGCAGCCCAATGCCCTGGCTCGCGATGGCGATTCTGTGTACAACCGCTGGATTCGCGCTTCTCAACGAAGCCGCCGCTGCAGGGATGATTGCCCTCTTCGGGGCAGCGCCGGGTTTGGCCCACGATGTCACACATTCGGCGGCCCTAGCATTCCTGTACAGTGCGGCGGCCACCCTGGGCACGTGGCTGATCGCAGCCGGCGCCCAGAAACAAGTATTGCGGGAAGCAGTGGCGCTCCCTCTCTTGGTGCTGCTCGTCACGCTCGATCTGGCACGCGCCAATCTGGAGGCTTACCACACCGGACCCTCCGAGGCCGCAACCTTCATTCCGCCTCTCGCCGAGGCGATCAAGGCCCAGGAAGGGCCGTTGACTCCGGGACGTTTCCGCCTAGTCGCTACACCCGAGGAAACGGTCGGCTGGCCTGAAGATCTCGCTCGCACCTTTGGCTACTATGGCGCTCTGTCCATCGAACGCCGCCAGGCGCTCGATGTCGAGCACAATGCCACCTTTCACCTCGAGAGCGCCATGCCGTATCTGGCCGGTAACAGCAGTCAGTTCGCGGAAACCATGAACAAGCGGATGGAGTTCGCAGCCGCAGCGCGTTTCAACGTGACCTATTATATCAGCCGGCGTTACCATTTAAAGGGCCCCAATCTCTCTCGTATGATCGTGGCCGAGCTCCCACCCTACGACTTGGTGCTATTCCGCAACCCCGTCCCTCCCAAGCCACGTGTCTACCTGTCAAAGAAACCCGAGTGGTCTCGAAAGCCGGTCGATCCGGTAGCCCTGTTTGCAAGGCCCGATTTCCTGAGCGGCGAAGTGGATGTGATCGAAACGTCAGCCCTGACGTTGCCCGGTCCTTCAACGGGCGGCCTTGCCACGATCGAGCGCTACGTTCCTGAAGAAGTCCAAGTGCACGTGGAGACTCCGCAACCCGCCGTCCTGATTCTGCTCGACTCATTCGACAAGGGCTGGACGGCGACACTCGAAAGCGGCGACGGACTGCCTATCATGCGGGCCAACATGCTGGTGCGCGCCGTTGTCGTTCCAGCGGGGACGCACCTCGTCACGTTTTCCTACGAGACCCCTCTGCTCAAGGCGGGAGCCTGGGCGTCGCTGGTTGGTCTTCTTCTGTGCGTCGCGCTCCTCGCGCGCGCGCGCCGGAAGTCGCGCGGCACAGAGAACCACTCATGAGCCCCCCGCCACTTCCAGGAGAGCCTGCCGCCGGAGCTGGACTGTTCGCCTGGCCGAAAGCTTCGACAGGACGCGTAACCGCGGTTCTGTGCGGCATCGTCCTCGCCTTCTACCATAGCCTCTGGTGGCCGGGCCTGGTGCTCATCCACCGGGACGCTTTGCGCTTTTACCTGCCGATCAAGCAGCACCTGATCGAGCGGCTTTCCGCAGGTGAACTGCCCCAATGGTTTCCCTACGATGCACTGGGCCGTCCCTTCATCGGCATCACCCACTCGGGGGTCTTCCACCCGTTCACCGTGCTCTATTTCTTCCTTTCCGTTCACGACGCGTATCGCCTCTCGGCACTTATCTCCTGCCTGCTGGCGGCCCTCGGCGCCTTCATACTCGGGCGCAGACTGTCCATCTCGACCGCTGGGGCACTGCTTGCCGGTGTCGCTTTCGCGCTCTCAGGCTACGTCGCGTCACTCACCTTCAACATCGTGTACCTGTACTCAATCGCCGTGCTGCCGTTCTTCTGCGCCGCACTCGAGACGGCGCTCGCGAGAGGGGGCGCATGGGTGATTGCTCCCGCCATCGTCTGGGCTACGGTCTTTCTGAACGGCGACGTGCAGACGGGATACTACTACGGCTTCATCGCGCTGCTGTGGACGGGCGCGCGGGCCGCCTGTTCCTACCGGGAAGCCGCGCTGAGACTCGCGCTCGCAGGAGGCCTTGCGGCGCTCCTCGCAGGAGTTCAACTGGGACCCGCCGCAGTGGTGTTCGCGGGCAGCGATCGATCGCAATCCGAGACGATCCACAACGAAGCGGTTTACTGGTCCACCCATCCGCTCCGGTTAGCGACGATGGTGGCCGCGCCGCTTGCCGCGGAAGCCGATCCGGTGGCGGTGGGACGCTTCTTCTTCGGCAACCCGGAATACGGCATGTGGGCGGACAGTCTCTACGTGGGGATCCCAGCGATGGGCCTGGCGATCATCGGGGCGTGGCACCGTCGCGATCTCCGTGTGCTTGTCCTGCTCGGCGGCCTTGCGCTGCTCCTGGCGCTCGGGCGATACGGCGGTCTCTACGAGATCTTCTACACCACGGTGCCACTGTGGTCGGCCTTTCGCTTCCCCGAAAAGCTCATGGGCATCGTGTCGTTCGCGGTCGCGATGCTCGCAGGCGCCGGTCTCGATGCAACCCGGGCTGGAAAGGGCGCACTTGTGCCCTGGGTGGCCGCAGCGGCGCTGTGTTCGGGCGTCGGGATCGTGCTCCGGACGGAGGCCGTCGGCACGTGGGTGGCAACCAACTTCGGGGCGCCGGAAGTCTTGGCTCGGACGGTGACGAGCTCGGCAGGGCTCGCCTTCCTCTACAGCGCGATCGCGGCCCTCGGCGTGTGGCTGATTCTCTCGGGAGCCCGAAGGGGATACCTTCGTGAGACGCTAGCGCTGGGCGCGTTGACCGCAATCGTCACGCTCGACCTGGCGCGCGTCAACCTGGCGGCCTACCACACCGCGCCCGCCGAGGCTGCCACGTTCGTACCCCCGCTCGCCCAAGCGATTGCGGCACGCGAAGGCGCGCTCGTGCCAGGCCGCTTCCGGATGCTCTCACTCCGCGACACACGCTATGTCGCGCCGGAACCCGTCCGCCGTCTCTTCGGCCACGATTGGGAGATCGTAGAGCGCCGCCAGGCGCTCGATATGGAGTATAACGCGCAGTTCCACCTCGAATCGCTCTTCGACTATCTGCCCGGTCGCAACCGGACGCTCAAGGCAATGATGCCGGAGATGGTCGGTATCGGCACAGCGGCACGGTTCAACGTGGCCTACTACATCGGTCACAGCGTTCATTTCCAGAATCGTGTTTTCGCCCGGGCGGTCGTGGCGGAACTGCCCGACTACGACCTTGCGTTGGCCCATAATCCCGTCCCTTTCAAGCCGCGCGCCTATATGTCGCGGCGACCGGAGCGCGCAACCTCACCGATCGATGCCGTCGCCCTGCTCACAAGACCCGATTTCCTGAGTGGAGAAGTGGATGTGATCGAAACGTCAGCCTTGACGTTGCCAGGTCCCGCGACGGACGGCTTTGCCACGATCGAGCGCTACGCGCCGGAAGAGGTGCGGATGCGGGTGGAGACCCCGCAACCCGCCGTCCTGATTCTGCTCGACTCGTTCGACAAGGGCTGGACAGCGACACTCGAAAACGACGCCGAGTTGCCCATCATGCGGGCGAACGCGCTGGTGCGTGCCGTCGCAGTGCCGGCGGGGACGCACCTCGTGACGTTCTCCTACCAGACCCCGTTGCTGAAGGCCGGCGCCGCAGTATCACTGGTCGGCTGCCTGCTATGCCTTGGACTGGTCACCCACGCCTGGTGGACGCGCAGACATCACACAGGACCTTGCCAATGAGCCAGCGCGCGCTCCCCGAAGCTCCCGCTTCCAGACTGGCCGCGAAGACACGGACCATCCTGGCTGCCACCGTTCTTGTGGGTCTCACGCTTGCCTTCTACGATGGACTCTGGCTCCCAGGCCTCGTGCTGATCAAACGCGACGCTTATGGGTTTTGGCTCCCGCTCAAGCAGCACATGATCGAGCGGCTGGCAGCAGGCGAGCTGCCGCAATGGTTCCCCTACGAGGCGCTCGGGCGCCCCTTCATCGGAACTGCCGCCACAGGCGTCTTCCATCCCTTCACCGTGCTCTATTTCCTCCTCCCCGCACCCGATGCATACCGTGCCTCGACGCTCTTGTCGTGTCTGCTGGCAGCGGTCGGGGCCTTCACGCTAGGACGCACATTGAACTTTTCGCGCGCGGGAGCCTTGATCGCCGGCGTGGCGTTCGCGCTCTCCGGCTACGTCGTGTCGTTCACTGAGCACCTCATTTACCTGTACTCGATTTGCGTCCTGCCGTTGTTCTGTGCTGCGCTGGAGAAAGCCCTCAAGGGGAGCCGCGCATGGACAGTGGCGCCGGCGGTCGTGTGGGCGACGGTGTTTCTCCACGGCGACGGACAGACAGGGTATTACTTCGGCTTCATCGCGCTGCTCTGGACGGCAGCGCGCGCGCCGGGTACCCTGCGTGAAGCAGGCCTGCGGCTGTTGCTCATAGGAAGCCTCGCCGCCCTGCTTGCAAGCGTGCAACTCGCGCCTGCGACAGTGGTATTCCTAAGCAGCCACCGAATGCAGCCTGACCTGTTCCAAAGTGAAGCGCTCTACTGGTCCACCCACCCTCTGCGGTTATTGACGGTCGTGGCGGCACCAGTCGGTCAAAACGCCAGTCCAGTGGAAGTGGGACGGTTATTCTTCGGCACACCTCAGCGGGGGTCTGTGGGAGGGATGTTGGCGGATAGCCTCTACCTTGGAGTTCCCATGATGGGTCTTGCGCTCCTTGGCGGTTGGCACCGACGTGACCTGCGCGTGCTGGCCCTGCTTGGTGGCTTCGCGCTTCTCCTCGCGCTCGGGCAGTTCGGCGGTCTTTACACAGTGTTCTACAACGTAGTGCCGCTCTGGTCGGCGTTCCGGTATCCTGAGAAGTGGATGGGCGTGGTCTCGTTCGCTGCGGCCGTTCTCGCCGGAGCCGGAATTGACGCGCTGCGGGCAGGAAAAGGCAGCCCTACCCCCTGGCTCGCGATGGCGATCCTCTGCGCCAGCATCTGGCTTGGACTGCGCATGGAAGCCGCGAGTGCGTGGACAGCCGTACATTTCGGCGCGTCGGAATCCCTGGCCGGCGAAATGACCGGCTCGGCTGCGCTTGCGTTCCTTTACAGCGCAGGGGCTTCGCTCGGTGTGTGGATGCTCGTCCTTGGAGCTCGGAATGGGCAGCTCCGTGAAGCGGTGCTTCTCAGCGCCCTTCTGGCGATTCTCACGCTCGACCTCGGGCGTGCTAACTTTTCTGCCTACCGCACTGGCCCTGTCGAAGCCGCCATGTTCATTCCCCCGCTCGCTCAGGCGATTGCAGCGCGGGAGGGCGGGCTCGCCCCTGGTCGTTTCCGGCTCATCCCGATCCGCGAATCCAAGCACATGGTACGGAAAAGCCTCCGACTTCTACTCGGACAGGAAATCGAGTCGGTCGTGCGCAGGCAGGCACTCGACGTGGAGCATAACGCCCAGTTCCATCTCGAGACGACCCACGCCTCTCTTCCTGGTTACAACAGGGCGCTCATAACCATGCTCCCGGAGAAGCCAAGGATCGAGGTGGCCGCGAGGTTCAACGTCACCTATTTCACCGGTCCAAGGTCTTATCTGCGGGACTCGCGCTACACAACAGCATTCGTGGCCGGCCTTTCTGACTACGACCTCGCGCTGTACCAAAATCCAGCCCTAGCCAAACCCCGCGCCTATCTGTCGCTGAAACCGGAGCGCATCGATTCACCCGTCGATCCCGCAGGCTTGGCCGCGCGATCAGACTTCTTGAGCGGCGAGGTGGATGTGATTGAGGCATCATCTAACGTGACGTTACCAGGACCTGCTCGAGCAGGAACGGCCGTGATCGTGCGCTACGCGCCCGAAGAGGTACGGGTGCATGTCGAGACCCCTCAGCCGGCGGTGCTCATCCTGCTCGACGCCTTCGATCAGGGCTGGTCCGCGACGAACGAGAGCGGCTTCGTCCTTCCCATCATGCGGGCCAACGCGCTGGTCCGAGCGGTCGTCGTGCCGGCGGGCTTCCATACCATCACGTTCCGGTACGAGACCCCGCTGTTGTGGGCGGGGGCGGCAGCTTCACTGACAGGGTGTCTGGTCTGTCTGGCGATGATCGCGCGCGCCCAGTGGCGGACACGCAAGAGCCAGAGCACCGCATGAGTATCATCACTCCCCAAGGAAAGCCTCGCGCCGCGCGCAAGATCATTGCCCGAGTGTGGTCGCCGACAGGACTCGCGATGGCGGTGCTCTGCGTCATCACACTCGCCTTCTACCATAGACTCTGGCTGCCCGACTTGGTGCTGATTAAGCGGGATGCCTTTCTCTTCTACCTCCCGATCAAACAGTACATGATGGAGCGGCTTGCGGCCGGCGCGCTGCCGCAATGGTTCCCGTACGAGGCGTTAGGCCGCCCGTTCATCGGGGTGGCCGTCACGGGGGTCTTCCATCCCTTCACCCTGCTCTATTTCCTGTTCCCGGTGCATGATGCCTATCGCTTCTCGACGCTTCTGTCGTGTCTGCTGGCCGCGCTCGGGGCTTTTGCGCTCGGACGGATGCTGGCTTTGTCACGCACGGGGGCCCTGGCCGCCAGCATCTCGTTTACGCTCTCCGGTTATCTTGTATCAGCCCTCTACAATATCGTCTTCCTCTACTCATTGTGTGTGCTCCCGCTCTTCATCGCGGCAGTCGAGAAGACCCTCAGAGCCCGCCGCGCATGGGCGGTGGCGCCGGCAGTCATCTGGGTAACTGTCTTTCTGAACGGTGACGTGCAGACAGGATATTATTTCGGCTTCGTTGCGCTGCTGTGGACAGCGGCACGCGTGGAAGGTTCCTATCGTGAAGCGGGACTCCGGTTGGTGCTTATCGGCGGTCTCGCAGCCCTGCTCGCTGGCATTCAGCTCGTACCGGCGTGGGTGGTCTTTATGAGCAGCACCCGCGCACAGTCCGCCCAATTCCATGAGGAGGCTGTGCAGTGGTCGACCCATCCGTTACGCTTGTTCACCATATTGGCTTCCCCGATCATCGAAAAGGCTGACCCAGTAGTCGTGGCGCGCGTTTTTCTCGGAAGCCCGAAGTGGGGTCTATGGGCAGATAGCCTCTACCTGGGAGTGCCCGTGATCGGGCTGGCGTTCCTGGGAGCCTGGCAACGCCGCGACCTACGAGTCTTGGCCCTGCTCGCCTGCTTGGCCCTGTTTCTTTCGCTCGGACGGTTCGGTGGCCTCTATGATGCCTTCTACCATCTTGTGCCGCTGTGGGCGGCGTTCCGCTTCCCCGAGAAACTCATGGGCATCTTCTCCTTCGCGATGGCCATGCTCGCAGGGGCGGGGCTCGACGCGTTACGGGCGGGAAAGGGATACCAGGCCCCATGGCTTGTCGGCGCAATCCTATGCGCGTGCGCCGGTCTCATATTTCGCTCAGAAGCGATCAGCGCATGGACGGCTGCTAGCTTCGCAGCACCACCAGCGCTGGCCCATGCGGTGACCGACGCGACCGCGTACGCCTTCCTCTTCAGCGCAGTCGCTTCTCTCGGCATGTGGCTGGTCATTACCGGGGCTGCAAAAGGATGGCTACGCGAAGCGCTTGTCCTCGCCACCCTTCCGGCAATCATCGCGTTGGACCTTGCGCACGCCAACATGCGGGTTTACGGCACAGCACCTGCCGAAGTTGCCTGGTTCGAACCTCCCCTTGTCCGAGCCCTGAGAGCGCGTGAAGGCACCTTGATGCCAGGCCGTTTCCGCCTGATCTCGACTCTGGACTCGAAATATGTCGTGCCCAAACACCTCCATCGCTTCCTGGGCTATCAGTCCGATCAGGTGGTGGGACGGCAGGCCCTCTATCCGGAACACAACGCCCAGTTCCACATCGAGGCGGTGGATGGGCACCTTCCAGGCTACAGCATGGCACTCAGCGCCATGCTGCCGAAGAACACTGGGGTAGAGGTCAACGGACGTTTCAATGTGACCTATTATATTGGTCAAAGAAGTTACCTCCAATCGCCGCAGTTTGACAATTCGCTGGTGGCCGTCGTTCCCGATTATGACCTCGCACTGTACCAGAATCCGGCCCCGGCCAAACCGCGCGCCTATCTGTCGCGGCGACCGGAACGTGCGACTGTGCCGGTCGATCCTGTGGCGCTACGTGAGAGGCCCGATTTCCTAAGCGGGGACGTGGATGTGATCGAGGCGCCTGAAGAGACGTTACCGGGACCCGCGATGGAAGGAGTTGCTCAGATCGAGCGATACGAGCCTGAAGAGGTACGGGTGCGGGTAGAAACCCCGCAGCCGGCAGCGCTCATACTGCTGGACGCCTTCGATCAGGGCTGGACCGCGACGCTGGAGAGCGGCCTCGTGCTTCCCATCATGCGGGCCAACGCGCTGGTCCGAGCGGTCGTCGTGCCAGCGGGTGTCCATACCATCACGTTCCAGTACGAGACGCCGCTGTTGCGCGCGGGCGCGGCAGCCTCCATCACAGGCATGCTGCTCTGCCTGGGCATGATCGTGCACGCCAGTTGGCGAAGGCGCTCGAACCTCGGTGCGCCGTAACAGCCGTCGCGGTTGACACGCAGCCAGTCACACGGTATGAGGGGGCCCATGGACCGCTTCCGCTTGGATGCCCTGGCCCGGCGCTCCCTCCTCCGGCGACTGCGCACGATCGACTCCGCGCCCGGCGCCGAGGTCGAACTGGAAGGACGCCGGATTCTTCTCTTCTCCTCCAATAACTACCTGGACCTTGCCACCCATCCGCGTGTGACCGAAGCCGCCATCAGCGCCATCCGCCGCTACGGCGTCGTGGCGGGGGCCTCGAGGCTGGTGTCCGGAAGCCTGCGCCCCCATCGGGAGCTGGAAGAGCGCCTGGCGGCTTTCAAACGTGTCGAGGCCGCTCTGGTGTTCCCGACCGGATACCAAGCCAGTCTAGGCCTGATCACCACACTGGCGGAAGACTGCTCGGTCTTCTACGCCGACCGGCTCTGCCACGCCAGCTTGATCGACGCGTGCCGCCTCTGCGATGCCCCGCTGCGAGTGTATCGCCACCGGGACCATGCGCAGCTCACGCGGCTCCTTCAACGCGGGCGGACTCCCCGCCCCGCGTTGGTCGTCACGGACGGCGTGTTCAGCATGGACGGGGATCTGGCTCCACTTCCCGAGCTCGACAAGGCGGCGGAGCAGGCCAGTGCCACCGTGGTCGTGGACGACGCGCACGGAACCGGCGTCATGGGCGCGACCGGCCGGGGGACGGTGGAGCACTTCGGTCTGGAGGGCCGGCCGCTCGTGCAGATGGGGACCCTCAGCAAGGCGCTTGGCGGGCTTGGCGGCTTCGTTGCAGGGTCTCGAGACCTGATCGCGTACCTGGTGAACCGGGCGCGCGCCTTCATCTACACGACGGCGCTCCCACCCGCGCAGGCCGCGGCCGCTATTGCGGCGCTTGACGTGATCGAAGACGAACCGGAGCGGCGGGAGCGGTTGTGGGCCCTGCGCCGACGCCTTCACGACGGCGTCAGGCAGGCGGGCTTCGACACCCTGGACAGCCGCACGCCGATCATTCTGCTTCTAATCGGAGACGCCGAGGCGGCACTCCGCCTCTCTGAGGCTCTGCTGTCACACGGCATCTATGCACCGGCCATCCGCCCGCCAACGGTGCCCGCTGGCACCAGTCGCATCCGCCTGAGCGTGACGGCCGGCCATACACCGGCCCAGATCGATCACCTGCTGGAGGTCTTGCAGAAGATCTGCGCGTCGGATGACAGCCTGCGGGAGAGACTTAGAGGTGCCCCCCCACCGCCCTCTTGAGCGCATAGCTTTCCAGTTCCTCGCTCACGTAGGTGACCTCGCCGCGGGTCTCCAGCACGGGCGGGGCTTCGATCTCCTCCACGTACTTCACGAGCCCGACGCCGCGGGCGAACCAGCTCGTGATCCGGTCCCGGCTCGTGATGACGCGCCGGTCCTTCGTCAGGGAAATCACGATGTTCATCGTGGCATCGATCTGGACAGCATCGTGGAAAGTGCCGGCGGGCACCGTCACTGGCGTGTGCGCCACGACCCGGACATCCGCCATGACGTCCGCCCGCTCGTGACGGCCATCGCCGTCCAGATCCACCTGCATATCCACGTCCCGCTTCTCGAGCTGCCGGAAGGTGCCGTTCATCACCAGGGGGAACGCCAGCACCCGGTAGGGAATCAGCTGCTGTTCAAACGGCGTGGTGGGCTGGCTACCGTAATAGGTGATCCCCGTCGTGTCCCGGCGGAAGAACCCGTCGGTCGGCCCCTTGTTCGCCTGGTTGGTCTCCCGGAAGATCTTGACGGTTTCGCCCTTGATATTGGTCGTGCCGATGGCGGACACTTCATTCGAAAAGGTCGCTTCGGCGACCCGCTCGATTGTGTCCGTGCGGGTGCGGCCGCGATAGTGCCAGACGCTGCCGATCTCGTCCGGGAAATACTCCTCGGTGTTTTGAATCTCCTTGAGGACGGGATTGTTGCCGGCCGCATCGAGCCCTGCCGAGGGCAAAACGCACCCGGCGCTGACGACCAGCACTGCGATGAAGGCACTCTGACGCACGGGAGAGATAACGTAGCACAACCCGATCCGCGCCATCAAGGCATGCTATAATCCCTGCCTTTGCGAGGGCTACGTGGAATCCAGGAGATCGTCCGAGAGCCGTGTGGTGCTGGTGACCGGGGCTTCCCGGGGGCTCGGCCGCGCCATTGCGGTCGGCTTCGGCGGCGGCGGGGCTCGCGTGGTCGTCAACTACCGGACGAACGCCGACGAGGCCGACCGGACGGTCAAGGCTGTCGAAGACGCAGGCGGCTCCGCGTTCGCCTATCAGGCCGACGTCCGGGACGCGAAGAACGTCGCAGCGATGGTGTCGGCCGCGGTGGATCGGTGGCACCGGCTGGACGTGCTGATCTGCAACGCGGCTGCCTCCGACGACAGTTTGCTCCTCCGTCTCTCGGATGAGGCCTGGGACAGAGTCCTCGCCACCACGTTGACCGGTGTCTTTCTCTGCCTGCAGAGCGCAGGTGCCGTCATGCAGGCCCAAGGCGACGGGTCCGTGATCCTCATCGGGTCCTTCTCTGCACTCCAGGGACGAGTCGGCCAGACGCCCTACGCAGCCGCCAAGGCAGGCCTCCTCGGGCTCCTGCGGAGCGTCTCGCGCGAATGGGGACCGGCGAACGTGCGCGTCAACATGGTCCTGCCGGGCTGGCATGCCACGGCCCTCACCGGCTATCGTGACGACCCGGCGCCAGCGCCGTTCGAGCCCGCCCTCGGACACAGCACGACCATGGACGCCGTGGCCGCCTTCGTGGTGGCACTGGCCGCCATGCCCCATGTCTCCGGTCAGGTCTTCAACCTCGACAGTCGGATCCCACCCTTTTGACCCGTCCCGTACAGGCGGCCTGCGGCGTCTTCGTCACTGCCACGGACACCGGCGTCGGCAAGACGCTGGTCATGGCCACCGTGGCATCGGCGCTGAAGGAGCAGGGCGTCAACGCCGGGGTCATGAAGCCGATCGTCACAGGACTGGCCGACGGACACGCGCTCTCCGATCCGGACTGGCTGCTCTCTGTCACGGAGACCCGGGATGCGCCCGACCTCGTCGCGCCCTATCGCTTCCGGCTGGCGGCGGCGCCGCTCGTCGCCGCCGCCCACGCTAATGTCACGATCGACTTGACGCGCATCACACAGGCGTTCCAGACCCTGTCGGCTCGTCATGACTGCGTGCTGGTGGA
>Ga0209577_10003497_pt1 | contig 14799 bp, 15 predicted proteins | sample GraSoiAngelo_109_FD_185874 | JGI IMG/M metagenome (GOLD analysis project Ga0209577, IMG submission 185874) | Grasslands soil microbial communities from the Angelo Coastal Reserve, California, USA - 14_0903_12_20cm (SPAdes) (version 2) | ecosystem: Environmental > Terrestrial > Soil > Grasslands...
CGCGAACTGCATCGCGACGCCGCCGCCGAGCGACTGGCCGACGATCGTCGCGCGCTCGTGTCCGAGCGCGACGAGGAGATCCCGCACGCCGCTCGCGAGCGATCCCAATGAGTAGTCGCCGGCCGGCTTCGCAGACCCGCCGTGACCGAGCAAGTCCGGTGCAACGACGGTGCACGCGCGCGCGAGCAGCGGGATGACCGGCTCCCACGTCGCGGAGCTTCCCGCCATCCCGTGGATCAAAACGACGACCGGTCCCTCGCCGGCGGTTCGATAGCCGACGGAGCTGCCGTGGATGGTCGCGGTCCGAAGCTCCACCGTGTTCGCCTCCCGTCCTGTGGTTACGGAAGCGTAGGTTACGGCGGCGTAAGGACCTGGTCAAGGACGACGCGGTTTGCACGGCGCGCGCAGGCCCGCGTATGTTTTCACCATGTCCACAGTGAAAACCATGTTTACTAGGAGACACGGCCGCACGTTCGTCGCCGCTCCCGTCATCGCGCTGATGCTCGCCGCGTGCAGCTCCGGCAGCCCGAAGGCGTCCGGGACCGTTGTGCTTCGGCTCGGCTATTTCCCGAACCTCACGCACGCGACCGCGATCGTGGGCGTCGACCAAGGCATCTTCGCGAAGGACCTTGGGTCGAAGGTGCAGCTGAAGACCAGCACCTTCACCGCCGGCCCCGAAGAGGTGACGGCGCTGTTCGCCGACGCCCTCGACGCGGCGTATATGGGACCGAACCCCGCGATCAACGCGTACATCAAATCGAGCGGCCAAGCGGTCCGGATCATCTCGGGCGCGACGTCGGGCGGCGCGTTCCTGGTCGTGAAGAAGTCGATCAACAGCGCCGCAGACTTGAAAGGCAAGACGATCGCCGCGCCGCAGCTCGGCAACACGCAGGACGTCGCGCTGCGGAACTGGTTGAAGTCGAAAGGCTTGCGCACGACGACCGCCGGCGGCGGCGACGTCAAGATCCTCGACCAAGACAACGCAACGTCGCTCGACACGTTCAAGCAAGGCCAGATCGACGGCGCGTGGGTGCCCGAACCGTGGGCGAGCAGGCTCGTGGTCGAAGGCGGCGCGAAGGTGCTCGTCGATGAACGTGATCTGTGGCCCGGGGGAAAGTACGTGACGACGCAGCTCGTCGTGCGGAATGCGTTCCTTCAGCAGCATCCCGACGTCGTTGAGAACCTGCTCAAAGGTCAGGTCGAAGCGACCGAGTTCATCCACAACAACTCCGATCGCGCGAAGCAGATCGTCGGCGCCGGCATCGAGAAGCTGACGGGGAAGTCGCTGAAGCCCGCGGTGCTGGACAGAGCGTGGGCGAACCTCACGTTCACGGACGACCCGATCGCGTCCTCCCTGCGAACGTCGGCGGCTGCTGCCCTCGCGCTCGGTTTCATCTCCTCGTCCGATCTAGCGAACATCTATGATTTGACCCTTCTGAACAAGGTGCTCACGGCACAAGGAAAGCAGGAGATCAGCACCGCATGAGCCTCCGACCTCGCGCGCGCGAGACCACGGAGCCGGATCTCCACATGGGGTCCGGCTCGGCCGTTTCCTTGACGTCGGTGTCCAAGGTGTACGGGGCGGGCGCAGAGGCCGTGCATGCGGTCGACAATGTCTCCCTCGACGTTGAGTTCGGGGAGTTCTTGTGTCTGGTCGGCGCCTCCGGTTGCGGTAAGTCGACGCTGCTCAACATGATCGCCGGTCTCGACAAGACTACGAACGGAACCGTCGAGGTCCGGGGCGGCCGCCCGACGTTGATCTTCCAAGAGCCGGCGCTGTTCCCGTGGCTCACGGTCGAGCGGAACGTTGATCTCGCGCTGAAGCTCCGCAAGATCGACCGCGCCGACCGGAAGCAGGTCGTCGGGTCGCTCCTCGAGATGGTTCACCTCACCGGCTTCGGCTCCAAGCAGCCGCACGAATTGTCGGGCGGCATGCGGCAGCGTGTTGCGATCGCGCGCGCCCTGGCGCAACAAGCCGAGATCCTGTTGATGGACGAGCCGTTCGGCGCGCTCGACGCGATGACGCGAGACCTGCTCCACGACGAAGTCGAGCGGCTGTGGCAAGACACCGGTTTCTCGATCGTGTTCGTGACGCACAACGTGCGAGAAGCCGTGCGGCTCGCCGATCGCGTGATCCTTCTTTCGAGCCGCCCCGGACGGATCGCGGCGGAGTTCCCCGTCGATATCCCGCGCCCGCGCCGGATCGAGTCACCGGAGGTCGGCGCGCTTGCCACCGAGATCACGGCCCGTTTGCGAGAAGAGGTGAAGCACCATGGCGTACAGACCTGAACCGGCGCCCTTCGAGGAAGAGCTCGCAGGTCTCGATGCGCTCGAGGTGAAGACGCCGCGCGCGCGCAGTCGGGCGCGGCGGATCTGGAGCTCGTTATGGCCGAAGTTTGCAGCCGTCGGGATAGTTCTGCTGGTGTGGCAGATCCTCGTCTGGGCACACTGGCGTCCCAAGTACGTATTCCCCGGGCCGGGCGCGGCGTTCCGAAGCCTGTGGGACGACGTTGCGAACGGCCGGATCCTCCGCGCGACCGGCGTCACGATGGAGCGCGCTGCGATCGGGTACGGCATCGCGCTTTTGATCGGCTCGGCGATCGGGATCGCCGTCGCGCGCGTTGCCGTGCTGCGCGCGGCGATCGGTTCGCTCATCACCGGCTTGCAGACCATGCCGTCTGTCGCGTGGTTCCCACTTGCCATCGTGGTGTTCAGGCTGAGCGAAACCGCGATCCTGTTCGTCGTCGTTTTGGGAGCGGCGCCTGCGATCGCGAACGGTCTTATCTCGGGGATCGACCACGTGCCTCCTTTGCTGCTCCGCGCCGGTCGCGTCCTCGGTGCGCGCGGTATGAAGGCCTACCGCCACGTGATCTTGCCGGCGGCGTTCCCTTCGTTCTTGGGTGGCATGAAGCAAGGATGGGCATTCGCCTGGCGCAGCTTGATGGCCGGGGAGCTGCTCGTCGTGATCGGAGGCCGTGCGGGTCTCGGGTTCACGCTCGATAGCGCGCGCTTGAGGCAGGACTACCCGGGCCTCATGGCGACGATGATCGTCATCCTTGTGATCGGGATCATGATCGACTCGCTGTTGTTCGGCGTCCTCGAGCGGCGCGTTCGCCGCCGCTGGGGTCTGATCGAGGCTACTTCCTAGACCTTCTGAGGGTTCCCCAGCCTCAAACTGGACGGTGCCTTGGAATCGCTCGCGCAGGCGCCTTAACAGGCTGCTCGACCCTTCGGGTATCGTTATCTGACGGTCCGTCAGATTTGGAGGGAGCCATGCCCGTCAAGGTGGGCGCGCCCGGCGCGATCACGCCGCCGGCCGACCTGGTCATCAAGACCGCGAAGCGCAACGAAGAGAAGGGCTACGACTCGCTCTGGTACCCAGACCACTGGATGTCCTGGCACCCCGAGTCGATCTGGACCGAAGACATCACGCCTATCGCGAAGTTCCAACCCAACCCGCACGTGTACCTCGACCCCGTCGCCACGATGGCCGCCGTCGGCGTGGTGACCGAGCGTGTTCAGCTCGGAACGTGTGTCACCGAGCCGGTCCGACGTCACCCGGCGATGCTCGCGAACGAGTGGCTCACGCTGGACCACATCACGAAGGGGCGTGTCATCCTCGGCCTGGGTTCAGGGGAAGCTGAGAACAACGAGCCGTACGGCATTCCGTTCGAGAAGACCGTGTCGCGCTTCGAAGAAGCGATCACGATCATCAAGCTGCTGTGGGCCAACGACGAGCCGGTCGACTTCGACGGGCAGTTCTGGACGATGCGTGACGCCGTCAACGGCATGCAGCCGTACACGCCGGGCAAGCCGCCGCCGATCTGGACCGGCGCGCACGGTCCGCGGATGTGTCGGATCACAGGCCGGCTCGCAGATGGATGGCTGCCGAGCTTGCTGACGGTCGACGAGTACAAGGAAAAACTCGGCATCATCCGCGAGTCGGCTGCGAAGGCCGGGCGGGACCTGTCGGACTTCGAAGCCGGCATGTGGAACTACGCGATCGTGGGAACCGATCACGAGGATACGCATCGCATCCTCGAGGCGACGCTGCTGAAGGCGTACATGTTGGTCTTGGGCGCCGAGGCATATCAGAAGCGCGGGATGACGCATCCGTTCGGCGACGACTTCCACGGGCTGAGCGACTACATCCCGACGCGCTACGGGCGCGACGAGACGCTGAAGGCGATCGATCAGATCCCGTTCGAGCTGATCCACGAGCTGATGCCACACGGGACGCCTGACGAGCTGATCGCGATCGCGCGTGACTACGAAGCGGTGGGCGCGCAGCACATCATGCTGTGGAACGTCACGTTCCTCGGCGACTTCACGAAGGTCGGCGAGAGCTTTCACCTGATGGACGACGTCCTCGCCGGGATCAAGAGCGCGGTTTGAAGTTCGCCGTCACGTTCGGCCGACTGAATCCGGTGTTCTGGCTGGATGCGGCGGTGCTCGCCGACGAGCTCGGCTTCGAGTCGATCTGGCTGCCCGAGCACCTTGTCTTCCCCGTGGAGATGCACGGACAGCTGGTTCCGGGGGAGGAGCACCCGCCGGTGCCGGCGTCGACGCCGGTGTACGACGCGGGTGCATACCTGTCGTTCATCGCGGCCCGCACGACGCGGATCCGACTCGGCACGTTCGTCTACCTGCTCGGCATCCGCCATCCGTTCGTCGGCGCGCGCGCGTTCGCAACGCTCGACGTCGTATCGGGCGGGCGCGCGGAAGTGGGCGTCGGGGCAGGGTGGCTCGTCAACGAATGGCAAGCGGTGGGCTTGGATCCGCGCACGCGCGGCAGGCGCTTGGAAGAAGCGATCGCGGTGTGCAAGCGACTGTGGACCGAGGACGTGATCGAGCACCACGGCGAGTTCTTCGACTTCGCGCCGGTGATGTTCGAGCCGAAGCCGGTCCAGAAGCCGCACCCGCCGGTGCTGGTCGGCGGCGAGAGCGACCGCGCGCTGGAGCGCGCGGCGCGCCTGGGCGACGGATGGATCGGGATGCACCACACCCCCGAATCCGTCGCGCTCCCCGTGAAGAAGCTTCGTGATCACTTGGGCATGTACCCGGAGAAGCGAGCCGGCTTCACGATCACCTGTAGCGGTCTCGTTACCCACCCCGACGAAGTGCAAGTCTGGAGCGACGCCGGTGTCGATAGGCTCATCGTCACGCCGTGGAAGCGATCGCCAGAAGCGCTGGATTCTATGAAGAGATTCGCAGAGGAGTTCATGCAGTGATGCGCATCGGCGTGACCGCATTCCTTTCCGACCGCAGCATCAAACCTGCGGAGCTTGCGCGCGCAGCCGAAGAGCGCGGCTTCGAGTCGATGTATGTGCCGGAGCACACGCACATCCCCGTGTCTCGGCGTACGCCGGCGCCGGTCGGGGAGCCGCTGCCCGAGCAGTACTGGCGCGCGCTCGACCCATTCGTCGCGCTGATGAGTGCCGCGGCGGCGACGACGACGTTGCGACTCGGTACCGGTGTCTCGCTGGTCATGGAGCACGATCCGATCGTGCTCGCGAAAGAGATCGCGACACTCGACCATCTTTCGGGCGGCCGCTTCACGTTCGGCCTCGGCTTCGGCTGGAACGTCGAAGAGGCCGAGGATCACGGCGTGATATGGAAGAAGCGGCGCGCGATCACGCGTGAGAAGGTGCTCGCGATGCAAGCGCTCTGGACTGAGGGGCCCGCCGGCTTCGAAGGTGAGTTCGTGCGGTTCGAGCCTGCGGACCCATTTCCGAAGCCGGTTCAGCAGCCGCGTCCGCCGACCCTGATCGGGGGCGGCGCCGGTCCGATCATGTTCCGCCACGTCGCGGAGTACGCGGACGGCTGGGCGCCGATCGGCGCGAAGGGCGTGGCCAAGGCCCTACCCGACCTGAAGCGCGCGTGGGAAGAGGCCGAACGCGACCCCGCGACGTTGCAGCTGATGCCGTTCGGTTCGATCCCCGACGTCGGGAAGCTGGAGTACTTCGAAACGCTCGGCGTCACCGAGACGGTGCTCGGCCTCCAGTACGGCGCGCGCGACGACATGCTCCGCGAGCTCGACGACTTCACCAAGATCGTGGCTGAGTTCAAGGGGCGCTAGTGCGCGGTGACCTCGAGTGGGGGACGATCCCAGGGCTGCTCGACAGTGCCGCCGAACGCTTCGGCCCGCGTGAAGCCGTGGTCGACGGCGACACGCGGATCACGTTCGAGCACCTTCGCGTGGCCGTTCGGCATGCCGCGCGCGCCGCGATCGCCGTGGGCGTCGAGGCCGGCGATCGCGTCGCGATCTGGGCGCCGAACATCCATGAGTGGATCGTCGCTGCGCTGGGCGCGCTGACCGCCGGCGGAGTGCTTGTTCCGATCAACACGCGGTTCAAGGGGCGAGAGGCGGGGTTCGTGTTGCAGAAGAGCGGCGCGAAGCTGCTCTTCACCGTGCGAGGGTTCTTGGACATCGACTACCCGCAATTGCTCAAGGACGCGGAAGTCGATACGCACGGGATCGAAGTGGTCCTCTTGCGAGGAGAGGCCGGGCACGACGAGACCAACTGGGGAACGTTCGCTGAGCACGGTGAGGAAATAGAGGAATCGATCCTCGATAAGCGAACCGGCGAGCCCGAAGACCTCTCCGACATCATCTTCACCAGCGGCACGACCGGGCGGCCCAAAGGCGTCATGACGACGCACGCGCAGTCGCTCCGCGTCTTCGAGGTGTGGTCGGACATCGTTGGCCTCCGCGAGGGCGACCGCTACCTGATCGTCAACCCGTTCTTCCACACGTTCGGCTACAAGGCGGGGATCCTGGCATGCCTCATGCGCGGCGCGACCATCGTGCCGCACGCCGTCTTCGACGCCGGCCAGGTGATGCGGCGCATCGGTGAAGAGAAGATCACGGTGCTGCCGGGACCGCCGACGCTGTACCAGTCGATCCTCAACGACCCCGCGCGCGCGCAGCTCGACCTGTCGTCGCTGCGGCTGGCCGTGACGGGTGCAGCGGTCGTGCCGGTCGAACTGATCAAGCGCATGCGCGACGAGCTGACCTTCGAAACGATTCTGACCGCGTATGGACTCACCGAGTCGACAGGCACCGCCACGATGTGCCGGCCGGACGACGACGCCGAGACGATCGCCAATACGAGCGGCTGCGCGATCCCCGATACGGAGGTCAAGGTCGTCGACGACGACGGCAAGGAAGTGGCGCGCGGCGAGCCCGGCGAGATCGTCGTCAAGGGATACAACGTCACCCAGGGCTACTTCGAAGAGCCCGAGCAGACCGCCGAGACGATCAAGGACGGCTGGCTCCACACCGGCGACATCGGCGTGATGGATGCGCGCGGCTACGTGAAGATCACCGACCGCAAGAAAGACATGTTCATCGTCGGCGGCTTCAACGCGTACCCCGCCGAGATCGAGAACGAGTTCCTACGACACGACGACATCGCGCAAGTCGCCGTGGTCGGCGCGCCGGACGAACGCCTCGGCGAAGTCGGAGTCGCGTTCGTGGTGTCGAAACCGAATCGATCACTAGATCCCGATCTCATAACTTCCTGGGCAAAGAGCCGGTTGGCCAACTACAAAGTGCCGCGCATGGTTGTTCCAACCGATGCCCTCCCGATGAACGCCAGCGGCAAGGTCCTCAAGTACGAGCTTCGCGAACGCGCGCGCAAACTGATGGAGGAAGGATGACCGATTACCCGATCAAGCTCGGTTCGATCCTGTTCACGTTGGTCGAGCCCCATAAAGGCCACGAGGTCGACTACAACCGCTGGTACGAGCGCGACCACTTCTACGCCGGCTGCATGGTCGGGCCGGGGATCCTGGCCGGGAAGCGCTGGGTTGCGACCAAGCCGTACAAGGAGCTCCGCTACCCCGAGAAGACGCCGATCGCCGCGGATCCGAAGCTCGGGTCCTACCTCGCCACGTACTGGATCGAAGCGAGCCAGTCACAGGAGTGGGGCGCGTGGGGCGGCAAGGAGGTCCACCGCCTCCACAAAGAGGACCGCATGTTCGAAGCGCGCGACCACATCCACACCAAGATGTACCGCTACCGCGGCGGCGTCTTCCGCGATCCCGACGGCGTGCCGCCGGAGATCGCGCTCGACCATGGGTTCAAGGGGTTGGCCGTCACCTTCGTCGAGGGCGAGGACCGCAAGCTGCTCGACCAGTGGTACCGGGAGACGTACCTGCCGCGCGCGCAGCAGGGTTCGCCCGTCGCGATGACGCTGGCATTCACCGCGATCCCCATCCCGTCGGACGCGCCGGGCGATGTGCCGCGCGTGGCCGACGACGAAAAACGGATGTTGTACCTGTCGTTCCTGGATAGAGATCCGTTGGAGGTCTGGGACCCGCTGTTCGTGAAACAGGCCGAGGAGGTCGAGGCAGGGGGGCTCGGCAGGGTGATCTGGGCCGGTGCCTTCATTCCTACGATCCCCGGCACGGACACGTACACCGACCAGCTCTGGTAACGGACTCAGGTTCTTCTGGTAGCGTCGCGACCGATGGCGTCGCCCGCCGTACAGCGCCGCCGGCTCTTACTCGCCGGCTTCGTCGCCATCCTCTTGGTGGCGTGGGCGATGAACGCGATCGGCGGAACGGAGCCCCGCCGCGCGTCCAACGCGCGCGCGTCGGGCACTCCACGCGTCACGGTGGCGCCGTTGCCGCCCTCGGCCGTGCAGCTCACCTCACCGGGATTCACGTTCTCGCCGGACGCGTGCGTCGCGTTCCCGCCTACGACTGCGGGGCCGGCGAAGGCGACGGTTTTCCTCGACGTGGGGCACGGCGGCGTCGATCCGGGGACGGGCGGCCGGACCAGCGCCGGGCGCAGGGTGCAAGAGAAGACGGCGACCCTGGCGGTCGTGAAGGCCGCGACCCAGCAGCTGCGCGGCGCCGGCTACCGAGTCGTCGTCTCGCGCTGGATCGACACGACGGTCGGCGTTCCGAGGGCGGGCGACCTCGTGAACGGCGTCTTCAATGCCGACGGCGCGCGCCAGGATGTGCTTGCGCGCGTGGCGTGCGCGAACGCGTCGGGGGCGAAGGTGCTCGTCTCCGTGCATATGAACGCCTTCGGCCTCCCGAGCGAAGGCGGCGCTCTGACGATCTGGGACCCCGACCGGACGTTCTGGCGCGCGAACCAGCGCCTGGCGGGGGTGCTGCAGTCTGCGGTGATCAATGGTTTCCGCGGTGCTGGGTGGCCGGTGCCCGATCGCGGGACGTTGCGTGACACTCGGAACCACGGTGGTGCGCTGACCGCTGCGGGCGCGCGCTACGGGCACGAGGCGTTGCTGGGGCCGTACGCGAAGGGATGGGTGTCGCATCCGACGTACATGCCCGGGGCGATCATCGAGCCGCTCTTCCTGACGAGGCCGACCGAGGCCGACATCGCGTATTCAGCCGCGGGGCAAGCGGTGCTTGCGCGCGCGATCACCGCGGCGGTGGGGCAGTTCCTGGGCGCATAAGCTTCGCGGTGTTGTCACCAAGTGCGCATATGTCATGCATTCGTGACAACGCTACGCGCGCGGGAGGGCAGGCCGCTCGTCATCGCCGATCGGCCAGAACGGGTTGTGCGCGACTTCCCACAGGTGGCCGTCGAGATCGGCGAAGTAGCCCGAGTAGCCGCCCCACTCCGTCGCGACCGGCGGCTTCACGATCGTTCCGCCTGCGCGCGCAACCTCATCGAACGCTGCGTCAACGGCATCGGGGCTCTCGAGGTTGATCGCCGATGAGGTTCGCACGCCCGTACCCGTCGCGATGCCGCTGTCCTTGGCCATCTCGTCCTTGTCCCACAGGGCGAGCAGCCCTCCCGCTGTGTTGAAGAAGCTGACCTCGCCTTCGACGGATGCGGGGGAGAGCGGCCAGCCGAGCGCGACGTAAAAGGCCGTCGCGCGCGCGACATCGTTCACGCCGAGCGTGACGAGGGTGACGCGCGCGGGAACCGGCACGCCGAGAAGTATCGCCGCCCGGGGCGGCCGATCGGTAATCCGCGCGCTAGCATCGCGCGCGATGAGCGAACCGCGGTACGGAACGGTTCGGGGGAACCCGATCGGACCGGTCGAGACCTTCGACGGAACGAAGCTGTACGTCGGTGAGGCCGGCACGGGCCCCACCGTCGTGTTCGCCCACGGTTTCTGCCTCAACGCGTCGAGTTGGCACTATCAGCTCCGGGACCTCTCGGACGAGTTCCGCGTCGTCGTGTACGACATGCGTGGGCACGGTGAGTCGGAGAGACCGGCCTCCAACGACTGGTCGATGGACGCCCACGCGCGCGATCTCGAAGCCGTGATCGCCGCCGTTGCCGACGGACCGGTGATCGTCGTCGGCCATTCGATGGGCGGCATGGCCCTCATCGACTACTGCGGTCTTTTCTCCGAGCAGCTTGGGTCAAGGGTGCGCGCGCTCGCCCTGGTTGATACGAGCGCGCACGACGTCATGGGCGGGATGGTGCCGTCGGCCGCGCGCCTTCTGACGCCGGCGCTCAGGCTGCTCGAACAAGCGGCCACGATGGCGGCCGCGCGCAATCCCGAAGCGTTCGACCGCGTCCGCAAGAACCAGAAGAACATGGTGGCGTTGCTGATCCGGCTGATGGGTTTTGGGCCCAAGGCACACCGGCATCAGCTCGCGTTCATGAACCAGATGCTGCAGGCCATCCCGGCGGAGATCCTGGTGCCCATCGTGCGCTCGCTTCGCACGATGGACGTGTCCCCCGCGCTGGACCAGATCGACGTGCCCACGCTGGTGATCGTCGGCGCGCGCGACCGGCTCACGCCGCGCGCGGCTGCTCGCTATCTGGCAACCGCCATACACGGCGCGCAGCTCGCGGTGATACCGCATTCGGGGCACATGCCGATGCTCGAGCATCCCGACGAGTTCAACGCGGTACTGCGTCGGTTCCTGAAGCAGCCGGGCGCGTCGTACGGTGGGCGCGCGCTGCTCGGCTAGGGTGCCGAGGAAAAATCTGACGGACCGTCAGATATACTGCCGGTCCCGTGGATCTCCGCTATTCCGAATCCGATGAGCGCTTCCGCGCCGAGGTGCGCGCGTGGCTTTCCGACGCGCTGCCGAAGCTTCCGCCGAAGCCCGGACCCCACGATTGGGACGCGCGCCGGGCGTACGACACGACATGGCAGCGCATGCTCTTCGACGCCGGGTACGCGGGCATCAACTGGCCGTCCGAGTACGGCGGGCGGGGCGCGTCGCCGACCGAGCACCTCATCTTCTTGGAGGAAACCGAGCGTGCCGGCGCGCCCTACGTCGGTGTGAACTTCGTCGGTCTCCTGCACGCCGGACCGACGCTGATCGCGGAGGCGACCGAAGAGCAGAAGACCGCACACCTGCCGAAGATTCTGCGCGGAGAAGAGGTTTGGTGCCAGGGCTTCAGCGAGCCCGGCGCGGGGTCGGACCTTGCCAGCCTGAAGACGCGCGCGGTGCTGGACGGCGACCACTACGTCGTCAACGGCCAGAAGATCTGGACGTCGTTCGCGCACGTTGCCGACTTCGGCGAGCTGCTCGTGCGTACCGACCCCGACGCGCCGAAGCACAAGGGCATAACGTGGCTGATCTTGCCGATGGACACGCCGGGCATCGAGGTGCGGCCGCTGCGCACGATCACGGGGTCCAGCGAATTCAGCGAGGTCTTCTTCACCGACGTGCGCATCCCGATCGAGAACCGCGTCGGCCAGGAGAACGACGGCTGGCGCGTCGCGATGGTCACGTTCAGCTTCGAGCGGGGCACCGCCTTCGTCGGCGAGCTGGTGCGCTCGATGAAGCTGGTCGAAGAGCTTGCCGAGCTTGCCCGCAAGCTCCCGCGTGGCAGCGGCTCGGCGTGGGACGACGGCGGGGTGCGGCGCGAGCTCGGCCTGATCGCGGCGCAGCTCGACGGGCTGTGGCACCTGACGAAGCGAACGATCACCGAGTCGGAGCGCACAGGCGTGCCGGGCATCGGCGGCTCGATCTTCAAGCTGTATTACTCGGAGGTGCGGCACCACCTCGGCGATCTCGCGATGAAGATCCTCGGGACCGCGGCGTTGGCGACCGAAGACGAGCCCGCGGTCGATCACGTTCGCGGATGGATCCACGCGATGTCGATCTCTATCGCTGCAGGCACCACGCAGATCCAGCGCAACATCCTGTCCGAGCGCGTGCTCGGCATGCCGAAGGAACCTTCGTGAACTTCGATTTGGACCAAGACGAGCGCGCGCTGCAGGCGGCGATCCGCGACCTGTGCCGTGGGGTGTTCCCGATGGAGACGGTGCGCGGGCTCGAATCGTCCAGCGGCATTTCCTCGGAAACATGGGGCGCGCTCGAGGACGCCGGGGTTTTCTCCTTGCGACTTCCGGAGTCGGACGGCGGCGCGGGCCTCGGGATGACGGCGGCGGTGATCGTGTTCGAGCAGCTTGGGCGTGCGCTGGTGCCGGGGCCGCTCGTCGGCACGCATCTCGCTCGAACCCTCGGTATCCCGGGCGAGAGAGTTACGTTCGCGCATCGTGATGATCTCGTGATCTCCAACCTCGACTCGTCTGACGCCGTGGCGGTGATCGATGCCGAGGGTGTTTGGGTTATCAGCCAGAATGGGATCGCGGGTGTGCCGGTCGCGCAGCCTCTCGATCCCCTCACTCCTGTATCGCGTGTCTCGTCGCTTCCTCAAGGAGAAAGAGTCGTCGAAGGAGCAGACGTTTCTGCCATCCGACTCGAGGCGTCGGCCCTCACCGCCGCCCTGCTCGTGGGCATCGCGACGGCGGAGACCGATCTCGCCGTCGCCTACGCCAAGGAGCGCCGGCAGTTCGGCCGGCCGATCGGCTCCTTCCAAGCGGTCAAGCACATCTGCGCCGACATGCTCACGCGCGCGGAGGTCGCGCGCGCGGCGGTCTACGCGGCCGGCGTGCACCTGGACGGCCACGGCGACGGCGATACCGCTCGCGCGGTGACCGGGGCGATGCTGCTCGCGTCGGAAGCAGCGTTCGCGAACGGCAAGGCATGCGTGCAGGTGCATGGCGGCATGGGCTTCACATGGGAGATCGACGCGCATCTGTATCTCAAGCGCGCGGCCGCGCTGATCGCGTTGCACGGCGGCGCCGACACGTACGCCGAGGAGATGGCGGCCGCGCTGTGACGATCCGCAACAAGAACCGTCAGCCGGTTGTTGCCGGAGTCCACGGCCTGCCGTACTCGAAGGACATCGGCATGACCGAGCGGCACTCCGGCGCGCTCGCGATCCTGGGGGCGCTGGACGACGCAGGCCTCACCGTGAACGATGTCGAAGGCCTGACGCGCTACGTGTGGCAACCGACGACCGAGATGGAGATGGCGCGCGTTACCGGCATCCCGAACCTCAAGTGGTTCGGAGCGCAGGACTACGGCGGCGGCGCCGGTCCGCCGACGGTCGCGCTGGCGTGCGCGGCGATCGAGCTCGGCCTCATCGACGTCGCCGTCGTGTGGCGTTCGCGCAACCGTTCGTCGGGCGGCCGTCCGTGGGCCGGCCAGATGCTCGCGGAAGGACAAGATCAGTTCGAGCGGCCCTTCGGCATCGTCCGTCCCGCCGACGGCATCGCCCTGATCGTCCGCCTCTGGATGAAGCAGTTCGGCTGGACGCGCGAAGACTTCGGCCAGGTCGCGATCACCGTGCGCGGGCACGCGAACCGCAACCCGATGGCGATGATGCGCGCGAAGACGCTCGACATGGAGCAATACCTGGCGTCGCGCATGATCGCTGAGCCTCTCTGCTTGTTCGACAACTGCTTGGAGACCGACGGCGCGCTCGCGATCGTCTTGGTCGCCGCGGAGCGCGCGCGCGACCTCAACGCGAAGCATCCGCCGGCGTACGTGACCGGCTACGCACTGGGCAGCGGCCCCGAGGTCTACGCGATGACGAACTACTACGGCGAGCGGCTCGGCGATTCGCCCAATGCGTACGTTGCGCCGGAGCTGTGGAAGAACACTGGGTTGAAGCCCGAAGACATCGACGTGGTGCAGATCTACGACGCGTTCACGCCGCAGGTGCCGCTGTTCTTCCAGGAGTTCGGGTTCTGCGGCGAGGGGGAGGGCGCCCAGTACCTGAAGTCCGACGAATGCATCCCGTACAACACGAGTGGGGGCGGGTTGTCCGAGGCGTACGTGCACGGTTTCAACCTCATCGTCGAGGGCGCGCGCCAGGTGCGCGGCGACTCGCCGTCGCAAGTGGAAGATGTGAAGCACACCGTCGTCACCGGCGGGAACGTGGTTCCAACCGGCGCGCTCGTCCTGTCGAAGGAACCCTGGTGAACGCCGCGACGCCCCTGCCGCCGAAGCCGGTCGCCGACCGCGACACGCAACCGTTCTGGGACGCCGTTGCGGAACGTCGACTCGTGGTGCAGCGGTGCAGCAAATGCGGCCGGTGGATCTGGCAGCCCCGGCCGTTGTGCCCGACCTGCCACGCAGCCGATCCGGTGTGGACCGACGTGAGCGGCGACGCGCGAGTCGTGTCGTGGACCGTGCTGCACCCGCCGGTGCTTACGGTTTGGCACGACAAGCTTCCGTTCGTGATCCTCCTCGTTGAACTGGACGACGCACCGGGTGTCAGGATGATCGGCCAGCTCGTAGACGCGGCAGGGGATTTGCTGCAGACAGACGGCACCGCGCAAGGCATCGATTTCGGCGCGGGCGTCTCGCTGCGCTGGCGCGTCGACGAAGCGGGGCAAACGCTTCCGGCCTGGACGGTTTCGTAAGCGGGGGAGACCGTTCGATCACTTCTGCAGGATCGAACCCACATCTTGTGGCGACGTGATCGGGTCCGCGTGTCGGTGGCAGACGCGCCAACCTACGTCTTCCCGTCGAAAGATCGTGGTGACCCGA
>Ga0209577_10003498_pt1 | contig 14798 bp, 17 predicted proteins | sample GraSoiAngelo_109_FD_185874 | JGI IMG/M metagenome (GOLD analysis project Ga0209577, IMG submission 185874) | Grasslands soil microbial communities from the Angelo Coastal Reserve, California, USA - 14_0903_12_20cm (SPAdes) (version 2) | ecosystem: Environmental > Terrestrial > Soil > Grasslands...
ATACAGATGATAACATCAGGTGTAGGTATCAAGAAAAAACATAGTAAATCGCATGCGAAATAATAATCATCCTTTATACCGAGGATGGATCAGGAAATATGACTTTACAAACAAAATTGTACTAGCAATTGGAGGTACGGGTGCTTTAGGAAGAGCAATAACAGGCGCCTTCATCGTATACAAGTAGCAGAACTTAACGAAACATCTATTACCAAAACAATGATCATAATTGAGACAGCAATCGAAAATTTCTTACTGTTATTCATCGAAGATGAAATGATATTTATCAAACTATTTCTGGTCAATATTTATACACTCACTCATTTTTCTACGCTTTATATAGTCACTATTATTTTATGATCTAGTATGCCAAGGATGGAAGAAAAGGCGTTTGTGGTTCTTGGTAGGGACCAACAGTCATAAGATTTGCAGGCCAACCAATTTGAAAGCCATTTTCAAGTAACCAATTAATTAGTTCGTGGTTCCGAGCAGGTGCAAAGAAACCAGGGCCAAGAATTGTAGACGCATTAGCAATCAGTGCCTTCAGGTCCTCGTTTGACTTTGCAATTGCGTGACCAAATATACCTATACCTGCTGCGTAGCCTGTAATAACACCATCTTGTTCTATCATAGTGGCAACGCCTTGGTCTTTCATCTGAAGCAATTCCATTTCTCTTAAAAATCCGTGTACTGACTTGCAAAGCTCGTTGCACACAGAAATATCGTTGTCATTGCCAACTAGGCGTACATTAGCGCTGCTTATATTATTCCTACCTTTTAGCGGCTGCCCTTGCATCAAAAATAAAGGTTCACGAAGTGTAAATCCAGACTTTGTATACAATACGAAGGAACGAATGTGACTTGGTGATTGCACTAATCTAATCTGGTCATCTAATGACGGAGAAAGAAAAATGGGTACAGCGTATATGACGTTTTACCCTGAATCTGATAGACTTTGCTATCATTGTGAAGAACACGATTATCTCCTTTCTTTGAATTAATTGCTCTGGCTATTGATTGTAATTATAAACAACCGACCAGATTGAGGATACTATCTAGATATGACAGATGGTGACTACGTAATCTAAAATAATAACTTATGAATTAACTGTGATATGAGTACAGTCAGCGAAATAGCATCAAATAAGGGGATTGTTATGATAACCGCAGATACCGGAAAGTCAGCATACGATGTTGCTGATCTTATGAAGAACAAGAACGTAGGTTCAGTAATTGTAATGAATAAGGAAAGCCAACCACTGGGTATTATTACTGAACGTGACATGGTCAAACGTGTTTGTCTGACAAATTTAGCAGCAAGCAGAATAAAAGCAGAAGAAATTATGTCATCTCCGCTAATTACGATATTGTCTTATGACTCTATTGATACTGCATCAAGAGTAATGACTAAGAATAAGATCAAGCGTCTAGTTGTATTAGAACCGGATAATAGAATTACCGGGATGTTAAGCGTGTCTGATATTACCAAACACTTGGCAAAAATATTACTCGATGATTACAATCGGTATAAGTCTTTACGTTTTGCTGTTGAGCTCACTTAGCATGAGATTGTCGTCACCATGGCTCTTACTAGCTGAGATGAGTTCAGTGTTTACGCTATAAATTCTGAAGGAGAAAAAATGAGCATGAGTTTCTATGGTATGTGCCTCATGAATAAGAGGATAGGTTTTAGAAGTAAAACCCGTACAAAAACCATACCCAAGGATTTCTTAAATAGTTCCCAGCATATCAAAGGATATGTCCAATCACGAATCTATTAGGATACTATCGTTTGTTATGCCGCTTTTTACTGCTTTTGCATTTCTATTTATTATTCCAAGTAATCTTGGTACTACCATTCTTGCGTATGGTCAATCAGATCAAACGAACTCCAATGTTACAAATTCACTAATCATCCATAATATACCAGTTAAAAAAGTCCATGTAGGAGATATTGACATTGCATACAAGACCTTCGGTAAAGGTGATCCTATTTTACTTGTTAGTCCTGCTCAGGCTGATATGAATGCGTGGGAGCCATCTATCTTAAGAGACCTCTTAACAAATCACACAGTAATTGTATTTGATAATCGTGGAGTTGGAAATACAACAACTGGTAACAGACCATTTTCTATTCAACAATTTGCAAATGATACTGCTGGGTTCCTTGATGCTCTGAAAATACAAAGCGCAGACGTATTTGGATATTCTCAGGGTTCTTTGGTGGCTCAACAGCTTGCAGTTACGCATCCAGAAAAGGTTAACAGACTTATACTTGTTGCTGCATCATGTGGTGGAAAAGAGAGTGTTCCTCCAAGCCCTCAACTTCTAAAAATGGTTATTGACATAGTAGATAGAATTGCAAATCATACTCCTATAACTCCTCAGGAAGTAAAAACGCTTCTGTATCAAGGTTTGGGATCAGGATGGGTCAAACTGCATCCCAATTATCTCAAAACCATTCCCATTCCAGAAGCGAAAGATTTGTTTCCTAGTATTACCCCTAATAATAATTTGCAGCAGCTTAATGTATATCGAAACTGGGTTGCAACCAATTGGAGCGGTATTTGTGATGAGCTTACAAAAATATCAATACCAACATTGGTTATAACTGGTACTGATGATAATAATGTACCAACGCCAAATTCATTAATTATTGCAGGAAAAATTCATGGAGCCTGGCTTATACAGATAAAAGATGCTGGTCATCAATTAATGTTGCAATATCCAGCTGAAATTAATAGAGTATTACAAACATTTCTTTCTAGCACAACAGGTTGACTAATATATTATCTTGGGAGTAGCCAACGCCATGGTATCTCCATCCACTATAATGATATTTTTTCGTGCTCAAACTATTTCATACCTAGCTCCGGTCTTCGCGATAATACGATGGCTGGCAGGTTGACGTCTAAACCGATCTGCCCAAATTGTTGGTTTTGCTATTACTGTAGTAGAGAATTTAGTTGCTTTCACGGTGGAAGAGGAGAATCCAAGAAGGTGTAAATTAACTTACACTACTTTCTAAGTATTTTCCCTGAGCAGTTTGGGAATGCGTCCTCGAAAGAAAAAGGTAGTTTTGGCTATTCCGAGAGGTCATCGAAATTCAACTTGAGAATTCGTAAATCACTTAAAAATTTAGATTTGCGCTAAACCCCCGTCGACGAATAATTCGATACCTGTGACAAAACTGCTGTCGTCCGATGCGAGGAATGTGACGGCTTTTGCGATTTCGTCAGGACATTATATTCTGTCCTGTTGTATTCTGGCTGGTGTTTAAGTGTTATACTTATATTGTTTAATTGTCGTTATCTGAATTAACATCATTGGACACTCATCAACTAGTGCGGTATACAAACACGATTCTTGAGAAATCAGGACTACCATCTGATTCCATTATAGCCTCAGTAAAGCGTTTGAGCAGCATTGATATTGAGAATATTTTTACCTATAAACCCCTGTCCGAAGTACATGAGATGTGCCTTAGATTGAATACTTTAAAAAAGAAATCAACTGATGCATTCAGACCCTTCATCTCCAATTCAGCAAAGACGTTGTGTCATTCAATGGGCAATCCTTTGAGAGTAGGAGAAGATATAATTGAACTTGAAGAAAGAAATGGTCTCCTGAATTCACTATTAAGAATAGTTACATTTCTTAGTAATAAATATGCCATGGAGGCATCAAATGCGGCGCTGATAGGAGAGTGTCAGTACCCAGAAACGTCCTTTGTATTTGATGAGCAAAATTCCTCTTCCTACAGAAAAGAAATTGCACATATGGCTAGGTATTATAGATTGCATCTAGGAAGTTTCCTAGCTATCGAGCTTGCAAAACAGCTCAAAAACTTTCCATTAAGTTACAACGAGAATAGATTTGAAAGTGTAATAGAACTATATGAAACTGGATGTGCTGACTATATATTTAATATCGTAGCGGATGCAAATACTAGAGAAGAGAAGCTTGTGACGCCAATCCTAACGGATTTGGATGGAAATAGGAAAGTTCTTGCAATCCACGTTTATGGTGATGAAAAAATAAGATTATGGAAAAGATGGGGAGATGATTATGACAGACTTTATGATATTAATGGGAACAGAAGTAATACACGCATGGAAGTAAGTCCATTCTTAAATTCGGTTGCAATTACATAACATGCGGATCCTAATAATTAACAACCTGCACTATGATTAGTCGAGATTATTGATAAGTTGGTAACACAAAAGTAAATCGGTCGCTGCTATGAGAACCCGAACCTCTTCTATCAACTATCCACCTGGTCCCACCCAGAAGTTACCTTTGGTTTTATTTCTTAATTTCTTAAGAGATCCAATTGGAATGCTGATTAATAGTTCAAAATACGGAGACATTTCTCATTTTAAATTTGGAACTCAACATATCTATTTCCTAAACCATCCAGACTACATTAGAGACGTACTAGTCACTTACAATACTAACTTCATTAAAAGCCGAGGATTACAACTGGCAAAAAAAGTATTGGGAGAGGGATTGCTAACAAGTGAAGGGAACCTTCATCGTAACCAGCGGCAGTTAATACAACCAGCTTTTCATCAAGACCGAATAACAGCTTATGCAGCCATTATGATAGAGTATATCACACGTATGTATAACCATTGGAAGGACAATGATACACTTGATGTCCATAAAGAATTCACGCAGCTGACTTTGGCTATTGTTTGTAAGGCTCTATTTGGTTTTGATATTGAATCAGAAGCTAGTGAGATTAGTAAGCATGTCACGGCTCTTGTAGAACATTTCAACCGTGCTAGAATGCCCTTAGCTGAGCTTATCGAAAAGTTACCTCTACCAAGCAATAGACGCTTTCACTCTGCTAAGAAGCAGCTAGATACAATAATCTATCGTATAATTGCTGAACACCAAGGCGCCCGCATTGTTAACGGAAAGGATTTGAATCAGCATCATCATCAGGGCGATCTCATATCCATCTTGCTTGCAAACCAGAACATTACCCCTGGCAATGGGAACTACGTCATCTCAAATTTGCAATTAAAAGATAATGTTATCACGATTTTTTTGGCTGGACACGAGACCGTAGCCAATGCATTAACATGGACATTTTACCTCCTCTCTCAAAACAAGAGAGAAGAAGAGAAGCTTCATGATGAAGTCGACTCGATTCTTGACAACGATGGACTTCCGACGGATGCTGACATACCTAAATTAGAATATACTGAAAAAATCTTTGCAGAATCTATGCGACTTTATCCTCCGGCATGGGCAGTAGGACGTCAAGCAATACACGATTGCAGGATCGGAGAATACACTATACCTGCTGGCTCGACTATTCTAATGAGTCAATATTTGGTGCATCGAGATCCACGATTTTTCCCTGAACCTGAAAGATTTAGCCCTGAACGGTGGAATAGCGATACACGAACAAATTTGCCAAGGTTTAGCTTCTTTCCATTCGGAGGTGGTCCAAGGGCTTGTATTGGAGAACCATTTGCATGGACCGAGGGTATACTAACTATTGCTAACATTGCTAGAAGATGGAAGATAGAACTAGAATCAGGTCATCCAATTGTACTCCAACCTTGTCACATTGCGCCCCAAATTTGGTATGCGGATGAAGTTAATATACGAAGGAATGCATAAAGTGGACCAACTTTGCAGAACTGCTTAAATGTTTCTTGTATCGATAGAGAACATGAAAACATTATTTTATACAATGTAAATGTACGGCAGTTGTTGACAGTACAAAACTTGGAAGAACAATGATGTTGAACAGTACTAGCCACTGTATCTATACATGTCTCATGTCTATAGTACAAATCACTTCAACAACAACATCAGTGTTGGTTTGTGTCGTTGTCTGTATCCATCTCCCAAAATGAATCAAAACCTAATGTTTCTGCCCTTGTAACTAGATTCTTTAAGGAATCGACAATCTCAGAAGCATCGTCATTTCTGAAATCGAAACTAAAATTAGGATGCTGTAACCCGAACTTCACGGTGTTATAATGGCCATTATCAACATATAAACTTGGTCTATTGAACACATTCAGGGATGAAATGAGAAAACATTTTTCAGAAGAGGAGGAAATTGTTTTTCCTCTTGCATTAAAAGCAGATTCTATATAGTCTTTCAATCGCTATCTGCTGTAAAGAGAAATATCGATATTATCTTCCTGCGTGAAGTAACATATAGACTACAACAGCGTCATAATTTGACTGCTGGTATCAGACGATAACTCGCGATCTTCCAAAACAGAACCTTCGTGATTCCTGTGACGGAACATGATAAAAGCAAAATCAGAAAATATAGGAATAGCGTCTTGAGTCATCTCCAGATGCTTACGTAACATACAATTTTGGTCAAATTGTGATAAAATATATGACATGGTCATTGCAGAGACTAAAGTGGAAGGTAAATTGAACAAGGATGTCGACGACGATGACACTGATAACTCGTCGAGCAAAATAAAGTTACAACATGTAATTTCCTTTAGTGACGCAATATTTGCTTTCTCAATAACATTTATGGCAATATCAATACAAATTCCGAATCTTCCTCTGAATAATATGACAGAGCCACAATTCATCACAAAACTAGTAGAATTACTTCCACAATTTGAGATCTATGCGGTAAGTTTTATGATCGTGGGTATTTACTGGATCTCATACCATCGTGTATTTAACCACATAAGATATTCTCATTCAATCTTGATTTGGCTAAATCTCCTGTTTCTATTTTTTGTTACGCTCATATCGTTTGCTACTTATCTTGATTTTAAGTATGGAAACTTTCACATTGTGTTTGTTTTGTATGCTTCAATCCTTACCATAACCGGTTCATTGTTAGTATTTATCTGGCTACATGCCTCAAAGGAAAATCTCTTAATTGACAAGACGATGAACACATTTCAGAGGAGGTTCATGCTTTACGATCTCTCTATGCCGCCCGGAATATTTTTGATTTCAATAGGAATTTCATTCATCGATATTCAAGTTGCTCAGTATTTTTGGATACTTGTATTTGTTGTGAAAATAGTAGCAAGAAAAAGATTCTCAGAAATTGTGAAGAGATAGTATGAAGTTGCACACAGACCAATCTAAGGTAGTCACGGATTCTTTTACGTATTGTAACTTAAGTAGATACGGCAATAAATGCACTATCTAAAGTGTCAGCAATTCCCACCTTAATAATTACAACATCAGGTGATCTCTTGCGTGTTTGTATGGATATTGATCTGATCTAACAGTATCTGGATTAGTTCCAAGTATTTTAGATAATTCTAATGCCAGTTGTTGACCGTAGAGAAGTTGCGCCAACCATGTAAATTCTCTAGAAATGCCATCGAATGTATCTTCGTTTATTTCAATAACTTCTGTTCCTATTGTATGACAAAGATACATTATGGTTTTATTCATGATAATCTTTTCGTTTGACAAATTGGAAATAAATTAAAATACTTGGATGTCATAATTCTTTCTACGTCCATACGCCAAGGTTTCTTGATCTGTCAAAAAGAAGAAGATAGAATAGATTACTGATGGATATACAATTGTTTAATATTTCCTACCGCATGTATCGAGAACATATGATGACTTATAAAAATAAAAGATAATGTAGCCACATATTTGCTCTGTTACACTTGTTATACCAACTCGTGGTAATCATCTTAGGCATTCATTTTCTCATCTGTCAAACCTTTATTTCCCTAGTTTCAACACTTTTTGAAAATTCTAGTGTTACTCCTCTTTTAGCTTGATAATCGAATCGGTTTGCTTCCTTTTCGCATATATATTTATACATTATATACATATTGACTCTCTCGGAGGAGAAAGTTGCAATCAGTAATATTTCATGATAGAGTTGATGCAGCAAATCAGCTCGTTGAAAAGTTAATTTGGCTATTAAAGAAAGAGCAGATAGCCTCTTCTTCTATAGTTGTTCTATCTATCCCTCGTGGAGGAGTAGTTATTGGAGATGTTGTAGCAGATAAACTTCACGCAAAACTTGATGTGGTAGTTTCTAGAAAGATCGGCGCCCCCATTGATCCAGAGGTTGCCATTGGAGCCGTTCTGCCTGATGGTACCTACTTCCTAAATGACGATATTATGCAAACATTAAATGTACCACAAAATTATATCGATGCACAAGTAAATGTACAGCTGAGAGAAATAACACGCCGACTAATGAGCTTTAGAGGTAGTAAGGAGTATGATAGCGAATTAAAAGGAAAGACAGTCGTATTGGTTGACGACGGTATTGCGACAGGTGCAACGATAATCTCAGCAGCTCAATGGCTAAAGACAAAACAAAATTGTGAGGAATTAATTATAGCTGTACCTGTCGCACCACGTGATACTGTAGATAGGTTAAAGCAGATAGTAGGAAATAATGACAAAGTGATTGTTCTTTATTCTCCGGAACCGTTTATTGCTATGGGACAATTTTACCGGGATTTTGGCCAGATTAGTGATGGTGAAGTCAAAAAGATAATGAAGAACCATGGATATAAGATCAAAGACGGCTAAAACCTCTTATAACGCAATTGGATTCAAGACACTTTCAAAAGATCGAAATAGACCTAGTACAATTTCGATTTTAATAAATTATAAAATTCCCGCAATTCATTTTATGACCATAACTGGGCAATGCGCATACGTTATAACACCTGTTGCGACGCTCCCCAGTATTAAACGCTTAAAACCAGATCTCCCTCTAGTTCCTATTACAATTAAATCAATATTATGTTCCTCGGCATATTCCACTACAGCAGCCACTATTGAAGTAGCTGTCACAACCACCTCTGTTAGTAGTTCAGCTTTGCTCTTCCCTTCTTTTTGTTCTTCTCTAGATTGTTCATAAAATTTCTCTCCAATTCTATCAAACCAAACCTGTGCTTCTTTCTTGGCATCGTCATATATCTTCTTTATTGAACTTGGTGTAGCCAATCCTCCAAATAATCCTGCTGAATATGCATATCCTGTTTGTGAAAAAATACATGTAATGCTATCAAAAGTGAATTATTTTTGTTGGCCATACTAATCGCATAATCTGCAGCATCCATTGACGGTTTAGATCCATCTATTGCAACTAAAATCTTGGAAAATTTTACTGTTGCACTTGACAAACACCCTATGTTCAATTAGTGTCTGCTTTAAATCTTGATAATCCTTCGTTACCTTACTTTCAATATGGAGGAAAAAATGCTGCGAAGATCTAGCTGACTAACTATTTATCTATTATTTCAGCCTTCAGGTCCAATATATCAGCATGTCCGCCTATAGTACATACTCATTTAGATGTTACTTACACTTAAGTTGGTGTACTCTTACCATAGTAATTATGGATAAGAAAATTGGATGCTGATATTCCTTCCTTCGATAGCGCTTGTACATGCAAAATATGTAATCATGGGTTTGCTCGGGATTGTATAGAAATCAATTGTACTTGTTGTAATACTGGCAGTCATACCATGATTTTAGATGGAATAGAAGGTTTCGCACCATCAAGATCAAAATGAGAAAATCTATAACGGGCAAACAAGTTTTCTGACGGCCCTGATCAAAGATATTCTCTTGAACAAGTGGGTTAAGGAATGAGTTGTGACGGTGGTGGGCAGTAGAGCTGCTAGCTGAGTTTGATGAAAATAGTTGTTGGGTTGTTCGTATCAGTACTGTGTCACTATTTGTAAAGATATTCGAATGTTGATTTAGATTGAGTTCCAGCTCCAAAAGTAAAATGACTAGATCTCAGTTTATGTCTTCCAATGCTGTTAAGAAATTAGCCTTTGCTTTGTCAACTATAGCCAAAAATCTAGTTTTTGCTACACTTTCTGGAAGTTCTAAAACGGCTTCCTTTATTTGTTTATCTGCTTCTAAGATTCTATCTCTTACTTTTTGCTTCCCTTCTTTTAGTCCCATAACTATCATATTTGCACTTTATTCTTAAATTAAGCTTCTGATTGACTATAACTCGTGTTAAGCCATAGCAATTTCAATTTTTGTACCTTTTTCATTGCTTATGGAAAATTGTCTTGATTTACCCGGTGGTAATTCCTTGGTTCGACAAAGTTAAGGAAAAGTAGAATTGACGTCTTTATTGTTGACTTTGCTAATCATGTGTGTTTTCTCTTGTCTTGATTAATGTTTGAGGTACCTCAGCAAACCGAGACTGTGTGCTACCAGATGTCTTATTTTCCCATACATTATTGTTCGTCTGATTTTCATTTTTTTCCTTAGTCATGTTTTATAACTCCACTTCCACCATTTGTAAATACAGTTCAATCCTAGACCTGCAAGCAAGGGGGGCTAATATGAGCCAGTTCCGTGTTTGGCTTTTCTCCATACCATAATAGTGACCTTCGGTGAACGGAACAGAAACCCGGGCCTTGGCATGTATAATCCAGGTTCAATCGTCAATGCTCCGAATGTGTGTGATAATTGTCTTAACAAGATAACACCCCAAGACGAACAAGACATTCAAAATTCGAAGGGTCTTATTTTTCTTTCTGTTCCTATGCAGAAGCAGAACGTAATATAGTCAAGTCGCATATCACTTAAGGAGTAACCTAATGTCCGATAACGAAGACATTGAAAAAACCAAAGAACTCTCTGAGTTTATAGAGAATTTTGAACCACTCTACAAAGAGAGAAGACGAATCATGAAAGACATACTTTTGTTAGTGGATAGGGCAATAATGGATTATAATATCGAAGGTCGGAAGATTGGCCCTATTGACAAAATGACGAAATTGGAATTAGCAGAGAGAATCTTAACTAAAATATCGAACGAGATGAAAGAGGAGAGTGAGAAGGAATAATATTATTGCAATAACCCTCTCTACGATTATTTTGCGACATTCCTATTATCGTCTAATCTTGCGTCTGCAAACTGGTCTTGATGTGAGAAGAAAATAGCACACATTAATGATACGAAATAAGATTTATTCTGCAAAACCCGTACCTACGGAATCAGATTCATTTGATACTTTCAGGATATATATAGTTTCGAGTACAGTGCCACAAATAATAAAAGGATTAAAAACTAGAAAAAATGAGGATGTATCAGTTTGGCTAATCATGGCTTTGATTGCACGACTATCTTTATGAGCTATTTCACCACGTCTAACTAAAGTTTCATTATATGAACTCAAGACAGTTATAATCCTTCAGATCTTTTTATCATTGCTACATCAGGCTTGAAGATCAGATCTGATGTCCAATCACCCATAACTTTTAGCTTCTTCTTTGCTGTTGGAAGTTTAGCTAGATAATATGTACGCCAAAGCCACCAGGCTGCAAATCCATGTATCTTAAGTCCAAATACTGTTGCAACCCCTGTTCGCTTTCCTATTTCTGCCATCATTCCCTTTGTTTTATAATCAAATTTCACTTTATTACTTTCATTACTTGCTTTTACTTTTTGAACTGAAGATATTATATTTTTTGCAACGACCTTTCCTTGTCCAATGGCGTGTTGTGCTGTTGGCGGGTACGGCTTTCCTGTGTGTGGGTCTGTGATTGATGCGCAATCTCCAAGAGCGTAGACACCCTCATATCCGGTTACTTCTAAGTATTTGTTTGTCACGATCCTATGTCCTCTATCATGTTCACATGGTAAATCTGCAATTAATCTAGAAGGAATTACACCAGTAGACCATACTGTACTATAGCATTCAATTGTTGTTCCGTCATCTAACGTTGCGCTAGTTGTAGTCGCTCCTCTGATATGATGATTCAGTATGAATTCTATACCACTTGTTTTTAGCTTTTGTAATGCATACTTGCCTAATTCTTCATCTACTTGTTCTAATATCTTGTCGGAAGCGCTGACAAGTATGACCCGTACGTCTGACATATAGATGTTCTTATAATATCTATTGATACTGTCTCGTACGAATTGATTTAACTCGCCTACGGTTTCTACTCCATTGAATCCCCCACCAACTACTACAAAAGTTAAAAGACTCTTTCTTAGTTCTTTATTGTTTTCTTCAAGGTTTGCTTGTTCGAGTATATTTATAATATGATTTCTCAGAATAATAGCATCATCGATATTCTTCATAGTAAAGGAGAGTTTTTGTATATCAGACATATTGAAGAAATTATTCTCACTTCCTAAGGCGATAACAAGATAATCATATTTCAGTGTGTGTTCATGCCAATCATTTGGTTGGGATTGTCTGCCAATTGTATGAGTCAACTTAACTTGTTTAGTATCAAGATCTATTGACTCTACATTGGCTTCATAGAACTTGGCTTTTTTACAAAATGATCTAACCGGTGTTACTATGTGTCTTGTTTCAATCATACCAGATGCAACTTCGGGTAGCATTGGAGTAAAGAGGAGAAAGTTGTCTTTACTGACTAATGTAATCTCGATATTTCTATTGTTCTTAAACCTTTTTTGGACTCTCTTTAGAACTTCTATTCCAGCAAAGCCACTACCTAAAATCAGTATTTTTAGCGTTCTGTTGTTGACTGTGGGCTTTTGAGTTATCTACGTTTGACATCTTTTGATCATTTGTTTTACGCAGATTAACTCTTTTCACTCCCTACTCCACGTGGTGATGATGTACCAGCTCATCATAAAATCTGACTGATTTGATATTAACAAACTCGAGCATTCCATATCTTGAAAGTCTTGACCGGCTTTGACTTTTCGTTTTGCTTCTGTTTTTGTTCTATCAAGGATTTATGACTCCTCTGCCCATGATTTTGCCATCTTTTAGCTTAGAGAGAGCCTCAGTTGCTTGATCAAGCTTGAATTTATCTGAAACGACTGGCTTGATCACCTTTCTTTTTGCTAGTGATACCAACTCTACCATATCAGTTAGAGTTCCTGTATAAGACCCGATTAATCTATAAGCCCGAGTCGGCATTGTAACGAGGTTCAGTTTCAATTCTCCTCCATAAAGTCCTACCAGAATCACTTTGGCTCTTCTCCTAAGAAATTGCATATCTGTTTCTACTGTCTTAGAAGCATTCACAAAGTCAATTACCGCATCTGCACCCATCTTCTCAGTTAATTCCATTACCGCCTTTACCGGGTCTTCTTTTTTTGAATTAACTATATTATCAACATGCCCATCTTTTCTTGCGATTTTTAATTTTTCATCTTCCAAGTCCATCGCTATTATCTTAGCACCTGTCACTGCCTTCGCTAACTGCATCGCCATTAAACCCAACCCTCCGGCTCCAACAACTACCAGGCTATCATCGGGTCTTAAGCCGGCATTCTTCACAGCATTATACGCTGTAAGAGCAGAACAGGATAGAGTGGCAGCTTCATTGATATCTAAATCATCTCCTATCTTTACAAGATATCTGTAACTTGGAACGAGTACGTGATCCGAATATCCTCCATCTGTGTAGATTCCTAAAGATTTGGACTTGTCACACAGATTCTCTTCACCTATTCTACAGGCAGGACATAATCCTTCTCCAATCCACGGGTATACTAGAACCTTATCATCTATAGCGAATCGATCTTCTGCCTCTTCACCGATTCCTTCTATCGTTCCTGCAATCTCATGCCCCGGTGTTAGCGGATATTTCACACCTCTATCAGTGGTTTTTAAAAATTGTCCTCCTAGACCCTCGTATCCTCCTTCCCATAAATGAATATCACTATGACAAACGCCTGACGAAAGTACTTTGACAAGCACTTGCGAACCTTTGGGTTTTGGAGTTTCAAGTTCTTGTACCTGTAGCGCTTTTTTCGGCTTAATTATCCTTGCAGCTTTCATAATAAAAATAGTGCAACATTATATAAAATACTTGTCTGAGTAATAATACAAATGCAAATAGATGCAATTATTTGTCATCTTTAGCAAACAACCTGTCTCACACTACTTGTGTATTCTATTACCTTCTTGATCCCCTTATTGTAAAACTATTCTAGCATCTTCTTCTCCTTCCCTTATCAATTTCTTTATTCTATAAGCTGAAAAATCTGCGTCTTCAAATAGATAGTGCATATTTTCTTTGCGTCCTATTCGTGTTACTTCTTCTATTACTGCCCCATATCCATGGAGTAATTCATTGTATTCCGATTCTATTTCTTTAAACTTTGCTTTACTCTTCTCATCCATCTTAGCATCATCAGCATTTATGATATCGTGTATTTTCTTTAAGAGAGAAAGATGTCTTTCACGAATCTTCAACATTTCAATATTTGTGTTTGTCTTATCCATGAAGATGATATCTCTTGCTCTGTGCCATACTTCTACCATATTAGTTGGGAGCTCCTTTTGTTCGCGAGGAAAGACATCCACAATATAGAACCTTTTGTTGTACTCGGGTGAAGCATTTATTGCTTCTAGCATTGGAGTGTTAGTCAGCAAACTTCCGTCCCACAGATATCTACCATCTTTAGTACTCCATTGTATGCCATAAAATGGATAACCTGCACATGCAACTATACTATCTGCATCTATATCCATCTTAAAGTTATCAAACATAACAGGCTCTCCTTTCTGTATATCTGCCGCAGTGATAATGAGCCTTGATCTAAATTCATTATTACTGCCGCTGCGATTATTCTTTGATGAAGCTCCTATTTTATTGAGGTATCTAAAATCAATATATTGATTTAGAGTATTCTTTAAAAGTGTAGTATCATAGAGGTAATTCCATTTGTATGGTGAAAAGTAATCTAAAGAATCAGGCTTAAACCATCTTGGTGTAAATGCTTTTGGATTACCGTACATAACAGAATACATTGATGACAAAATGGCCATCATTTTGTCAGCTGATAATAATGTTGGAGATAATAACGCTACGGGTAGTAAAGAGTGTGTTAG
>Ga0209577_10003499_pt1 | contig 14798 bp, 12 predicted proteins | sample GraSoiAngelo_109_FD_185874 | JGI IMG/M metagenome (GOLD analysis project Ga0209577, IMG submission 185874) | Grasslands soil microbial communities from the Angelo Coastal Reserve, California, USA - 14_0903_12_20cm (SPAdes) (version 2) | ecosystem: Environmental > Terrestrial > Soil > Grasslands...
CACGCCAATGCACAAAGAGTTTTCATACCGATTGGATAAAGGGTTTGACAGCGTTTTTGCAACCTCGAAAGCTTTCGGGTCTGTTTTAGCCCGCTCATGAAGCGACGATCGGTTTTACACATTCTAATATTTTTCGTTGCCGGGAGCATGTTTGCTCAAGACGTCTTGCCGACAGCCACACCTGTTCGGAGGCGCGGCTGGTTGGGCCGTCTGCTCCATCCATTTTCTCCCGATGCAGTTCCGCAATACAAGGATGCGAGACTGCGCGGGCTTACGGTAGACCTGCAAATCGCACCGCAGACTATCAAGCTATCTGAAGTCCGCCAGCTTGGTATAAAATTAACCCTGGCAAACATATCCAAGCGCCCTGTGACGCTGGATTTTCCGACAAACCAACGGATTGAAATTTATTTAACGAATTCCGAAGGGAATATCCTCACAAAATGGTCCGACAACCACGCTATCACAGAGAAAGCCGTCACGATCTTGATCAACCCGCAGGAGCGGATTGAGTACAATGAGTCAATTGCAACGCGCGACCTGACGCCAAACAAGGTCTTCATCGCCGAGGTCTTTTTCCCTCAGTACCCCGAGTTACGGGCTCGGCAAAAATTCCTGGCCGTGCCGTAAGAGAGTTGATAGTCAATAGCTGATAGTTGATAGAATCGAACGTGTCGGTCAATCAACTATCACCCAAAAACTATCAACTTTTCTCCGATTACCACACTCATCCACAGGGACATCGGGTACAGCGCTACACGCCGGAGTTGCTCGAACCCTGGGCGGATTCGGCGCGGAAGTTTGGTTTAACGGACATCGCTTTTACCGATCATGATCGCTATCACGCGGGGATTGACTTCGATGAAATCGATCGTTTGCGAGAAAGAAATCCCGAACTAAGAATCCGCGCCGGCATCGAACTTGACAACGATCCCATTCACTCGGCCGCCGGCCGAAAATGGATTGAGAAGCATTGGGACAAACTCGATTTTGTTCTCGGCTCGGTGCACTTCCTCGATCGCACCGACCAAATGTTCGACAGCGTGCCGGATGGCGCGACTCAATTCGAAGGGCGTGGGGTCGATGCGATTTACGCGGATTATTTTCACCGTGTTCGCGAAATGGCGGCAACCGGATTAGTCGATTGCCTTGCTCATCTCGATCTCATCAAGATTCATGGTCATCGGCCCGTTGCGGAGATCGGTGCGATCGTCAACGAAACGCTCGATTTTATTCGCGCGCGCAATCTCGCCATCGAACTTTCCACCGCCGGATGGCGCAAGCCGGTGAACGAACTTTATCCAGGCGATCGGATCATTGAACTCGCAATAGCGAAGGAGATTCCTTTTACAACTGCCTCTGACGCGCACTCGCATGCGCAATTGAGCGAAAATTTTTCCAGGCTCGCGCAAAAGTTGGCGACCTTTGGGATCCGCCAGGTGTGCATTTTCGAAAAACACCACCGCATCATGCGCCCGCTCGGTATCGAATCGCCGTTATAATTGAAGATCGAGTTGCGACCGTTTCTGTGCTGAGATGGCTTGTTCGGTTTCCGAAGGCAGCAGCGCCTTAAGTCCCAAACGTTGGGCGAGGCGCTGACATGTTTCGGGCGCAAATCCTTCGAAATGATTGCTAACGAATGCCCAGACATTGCGCACTTCGGAAAGATGCCGCTCAGCCTTGAGCGACCAGCTCTCGAGCGCAGCTTCGCGTTTCCATAAGAGCTTTTTGTAACGATGGACGTGCCCGCCATCGACATCGTATTTGGTGGTGTAATCTCCAAGCAGACGCAGATAGAGAAAATCAGAAGTGCGCGGCAGAAATTCGAAAGGTGCAAGATTTCGTTCGTTGAGTGGAGTGGTATCCGCCCACACCCAGCAAATGCGATGCTTTTCCAAAAGCCGGATGAACTGTGGCCGATGCCATCCGGCGTGACGAAATTCGATTGCGAAACGGAAATCCCGGGGGAGTTGACCGATGAAATTGCGCAGCACCAGTTTGCCATCCTTTGGCGCGAAGGAAGGTGGAAGCTGAATGAGGATCACACCGAGTTTTGCTCCAAGCGGTTCGATGGCCCGCAGAAATGAACTCAGTTCTGCAGCGCAATCGCGAAGCCGGGAAGTATGTGTGATTCGACGGGGAAGTTTACAGGTGAAACGGAAGTCGCTCGGTGTCATTTGGACCCAACGCCGAACGCTATTTTCTGGCGGAACAGCATGAAAAGTTGAGTCCACTTCAACTGCCGTGAAATGGTTGGCATAAAATTCCAGCCAGTGAGCCTCCGGCAAACCCGACGGATAGAAAACGCCACGCCAATCTTCAAAGCTCCAGGCGCACGAGCCGATGCGTATCTTTTGCTGATCGGTCAGATTCAAAATGAGATTGCAAGGTTAGCCAGTCTTATGGCCTTGGAAAAGGGTTCACTTCCGGAAATGTGGTGAATGTTTCAGCAGTGGGCCGGGGTCCCCTGAAACTTGACTGGGCGCATAAGTCAACTACCCTGCCACACCCATGCAATTTGCCATTCGCGTTCTTCTGGTTTTCGCGGTTGCCGTATTTCTTTTGCCCCAGTCCAGCACGGCTTCTGTTGTGTTTAAACCCGGTAAAAAACCGCAGTATGTAGGCCCGGGCGGGGAAGAAGAAATGAACGGCGATGCCGCGGAGCTATTCCAAGTTGGCCAGACTGCGGAAAAGGAAGGCGACTACAAGCGCGCGATCAGGGCCTACAAGAGTCTCGTCAGACGTCACCCCAGAGACAAGTTGGCTGCGGAAGCGCTTTATGGTGCCGCTCGATTACAGGAAAAAGAACACCAGAATTTTGCGGCGGCGGATTCGTTTGGGCAGTTAGTCGAAAAATACCCCGGGAGTCCGCACTTCGAGGAAGCAATCGAGGCGCAGTTTCGCATTGGCGAAATTTATCTTAAAGGGAAAAAGTTGAGATTCCTTGGCGTTCCGATTGCGTCGGCATTGGACCGTGCTGTGACTATTTTCGCCAACGTCGTCCGGACTGCGCCCTACGGAAAATATACTGCACGGGCACAATTTGATATTGGTCTGGCCCGCGAGAAACAAGGCGCCAATGATGCGGCCATTCAAGCGTACCAGGCTGTTGTAGACAAGTTTCCCAACGAGCCTGTCGCCGTGGACGCGCAATACCAGATTGGTTACATTTGGTTTACCGCTGCGCAATTAGGAACAAAGGACGCCGCGGCGGCAGCGAATGCCAAAACCGCGTTCGAAGATTTCCTTCTCCACTATCCTAAGAGCGAGAAAGCAGCTCAGGCGCGCGCTAATCTCGACATTCTCGAGCACAAACAAACAGCCAACTCATATAAGGTCGCGAAATTTTACGACAAACAAAAATATTACCGCGCCGCGGTGATCTACTATAACGAAGTGATTCGCCAACAGCCAGGTTCTCAGGAGAGCAACGAGGCGAAGAAACGGATTGATCAATTGCGCGCAAAATTTGGCGATGCGGCGCTTCAACCGGCGCTTCCTATAGGACAGGCAGGCAAGAAAAAGAGTGACACGCGCGGAGCGCAAACTGTCGAAACCGGGACTGCGAAACCGGGCCAGCCTAACAACGAAGCGCCGTTGCCCGCGTCGGAGGGCGATAATTCACTTCCACCACCTGCTTCGCTTGCCCCCGATACCACCACTGCACCTGACCTTTTAATGGCGCCGCCGGGCACAAGCACAAGCTCCGCTGCGTCGCCGCCTCCGGAGGCATCCGCCTCTCCCGGAGCGTCCGCCTCACCGGCGCCTTGAAAGCCTTATTTGCGACTCTATTCTGCTTTGCGCTGGGTGGTTGCCTTGGCTATCAAGTCGGCCCGGTAAAGCCGTATTATCTGCGCGATGTTCACACCATCGCAGTACCGACGTTTAAGAATCGCACTCTCGTCCCTCGGATCGAAGTATTGGTTACCGATACGGTGATCAAGCAAATACAACAAGATGGAACGTTCCAGATTACCAGCGGAGACAAAGCGGACGCTACGCTGTCAGGTGAAATATATCGCATTACTCGAGCACCAGCCCGTTCGGTGCGAGGAAACGTCCTGGCCACGACTGAATTTAGCCTGGTGCTGGTAGTAAAGTACTGGCTAACCGGACGGGATGGTAAAGACCTGGTACCGCCGAACGATGTGGTTGGACAGACCAGCTTCTTTGTGAGCAGTGACGTAACTAGTGACGAGCGACAAGCTTTGCCTCTTGCAACTGAGGACCTTGCCGGCCGGCTAGTTACCCAGGTAAGCGAGGGTTGGTGATGAGTAATGAAAGGTGAAGAACAGCTTTGGACCATCCTCAACGACAAACTCGATACCCTGCGTGCCACAAACCGTTTGCCACAGGCGATTCGCGTTGCCGAAACAGCACTTGAAATTGCCAAGCGCGCCTTTCGGGGCACCGACCTTCCACTGGCGACCAGCTTTGAGAAGTTAGGACAGCTTCTTGATCAAAAGGGAGATCGGGTAGCGGCTAAAGGATATTTGCTCAAGGCGCATGCAATTCTGGAAAAGGTAAATCCGCCAGATCAGCGTGCCATCTACCGCTCCGCGAGGCGGCTTGCATTTCTATGCGATAGTCTTGCCCAATCTGAAGAAGCCGTTAATTATTATCAGAAAGCCATCGCTGCGGGCACGGAAATCGAAGACATTCATTACTCGGATCTCGGCACCATGTTAAACAACGTTGCCCTGATTTTGCGTAAGTCGGGGCGACAAAAGGCGGCTGAGCCCTGTTATCTGCGCGCACTGCAGATTTACGAGAAACAACTCGGGCCGGATCACCCCGATGTCGCATCCGTATTGAATAACCTCGCCGTGTTTTACACTAATGAACGCCGTTTCACCGAGGCAGAGAAAATACATCTTCGCGCGCTGGCCATTCGTGAGAATTTGGATCCGCCTCCGCTTGCCGATATTGCACAGTCAAAATGCAATCTGGCAGTCGTCTATCATTCGCGCGGTGATTATGCCAAAGCGGCGGAGCTGTATCAGGCTTCTCTCAAGATATGGGAGCAGGTAGAGGATAAACCTTTGAAGGATTACGAGATTGTTGTATCCAATTATGCTGACCTTTTGCGCTCGCTCGGCCAGGTACGCAAAGCGCACCAATTGGAGGTTCGAGCACGGAAGAAACGTTCGGGCTAACTATCAAGGTGTCGCTCGGCTCGCCTTCTTCCAATGTCTCCGGTTTGATCTTGCGGGCGGCCGGCATGTGCGCATGGTAGGGGCCACTGGTTTTTGCTCGCGTGGCGGAATTGGCAGACGCGTACGGCTCAGGACCGTATGGGGAAACCCGTGGAGGTTCGAGTCCTCTCGCGAGCAGAGCTTCGGTTCCTCCCCACCGGTCCTTATTACCCAGAAGTGAAACTATCGGCAAGCCGCGGACTTCGATTATCTTGCCAGATTACTTGCGCGCAGCTTTCTTCCGCGCCGCCCAGCGAGCCTTCATCAACTGCGAAAGCCTTCTTCGCCCGGCAGGTGTAAGTCCACCTTTCTTCGCCGAAGGGGCTTTCTTTGTCCCTGCCGTCTTTCTCCTTGCCGCCCAACGGGCCTTCATTAGCTCGGAGAGCTTTCGCCGACCAGCGGCCGTAAGTGCGCCTTTCTTTTTGGAGGGGGCTGGTTTCGTCCCGCCTTTTAATCTCGCCCAGCGGGCCCTAGCCGCGGCTGAAAGCTTCGCTCGGGTTGAAGGCGAAAAGTAACGCGCTGCCTGTTTGGGGGCTGCTGTGGGTCTGACCACTGTGGGTCTGGCAGGTGCACCTCCCAGGATCGAGGAAAGACGTCTTTCCAGACTATCAATTTGCCGGCGTATTGAAACGGCTTCTTCTAACGCTTTAACAGATATATCCATACCGGTCACATAGCCGGGGTTTGGTGCATTAGCAATCCTTTTTTATAACAAACTTTATGCCTAACATTTGTGACACGTGACTTTCAGACATTAGTTACATCCATGTGGTAAACAAGAAGTGAGTTGTCATATAATCATGAGTTGACGTTCATCCCTCTTCGAATGACAAACTCCAGTATCGAAACTGAGCCCACCCGAGTTCGACAGATGTTTGGCGCCATTGTCAGACGTTACGATCTGGCTAATCACATGCTTAGCTGCGGGGTCGATGTTTATTGGCGAAAACGCGCGGCCGACATAGTCGCCAGCTGGCATTCGGAAAAAATTGCCGATCTTGCTACCGGTACCGGAGATTTGGCTCTTGCGCTCCAGAAGGAACTGCCGGATGCGAAGGTGACAGGCGTGGATTTCGTGTCTGAAATGCTGGAACTGGCGCAGAAGAAAGGTGTGCGGCAAACAATTCTTGCCGATGCCATGATGCTGCCATTCGCAGATGCTTCATTCGATTGCATTACCGTCGCCTTCGGGTTGCGTAACATGGAGAATTGGAGAGACGCGCTTGTTGAGATGTCGCGCGTGCTTGGGAGAAACGGGCATTTGTTAGTGCTTGAGTTTTCACTGCCAACAGGATCGATTCTGCGCCCTATCTATCGTTTCTATTTACATCACTGCCTGCCATTGCTGGGCTCCATTTTGACTGGAAAGAAAAGCGCCTATGACTATCTCGGGCACTCGATCGAACAATTTCCCAGCGGCCGTGCGATGGTTGATTTAATTGAAGCAAGCGGCTTTGAGCACGCGACACTTCAACCGTTGACTCGTGGCATCGTGACGATTTACACAGCACAGAAATCCCAAGCCGGGTCGTCCTGACGCAGAGTCAAGCGAAGTCGAAGGATCTCGTGTTGGAACCTTTAAGGTAACACTACCGGACGCCTCAGTTCGCTCGCAATGACAAGCGCGGATCAGGGCGTAACGCTGGGCGTCCGACTTGGGATGGGCGAGGGTTGCGCCCCAGCAGGTAACCTCAAAGTATTCAAGTCCGAATTGCTAATCACAAATGTGCCTTCGCGTCCGTCGGCGTGTGCGCACCATGTTCCGTCATTGGCTGGAGCGCCGATGATCAACTTATGTGACGCCTTGTTATCGGGTGAAGTTGTGAACGCGAGAGTGAGCTGCGGTTTTTCCAAACCATTCTGAGGCTTCGTTGCTCCCAGCCAGCGGACTGCACGCAGGTTCGACAAAGTGTTGAGCAACGCTTGGACTCTTGTCCCATCGATCTCACCAGTGCCTTTCACCCAATGCCACTGATTGTTCTCACCGCGTTCCAGCGAAAGCTCTTTGTCTGTCGTTATGCTCAAACGATGAATTTGGTCGGGTTTAAACTTAAAGATCGATAATTCCTGCCATTGCGAAGGGTCCGTTGAGATCTGGTCTGCCAAACCGCGGCGCAGCGCTACCACAAATGGCTCATCGGTGAGTCGCGCGTATACATAGTCTCCCTCTTCCTTCCCAAACGCGATCGTGGCAAACGGCTGCTCACCTGCTTTGGTCTCAGCAGTGTTCTCCGACGCGAACGAGCTGAACGTTAATTGCAGGCGCGGCTTGTCGAGGCCGTATTTTGGCAGATTCGAAGCGACATCTTCTACAAACTTTGTCACGCGCTCGTTTTGCAATGAGTCTATTAGGCGGCGGACTGCCCCTGAGTCTGCGGGCGCATTGTTTTGACTGGCGATTGTCCAATTGCCATCCTTACGAGCAAGAACAGTCTTACCTTTACCCGGAACATCGATCGTGATCCGATCCAGGATGTTTGTGTCGATCCGAACCAAATGATTGTCCCGTATGTCGGCTGGCTTAGTGTTGAGGGCCTCGTCAATCTTCCTTGGCAATGTGTAAACGGCCCCGCGAGGAGCAAATCGGACATAAACCTGGTCCTTTTCCTTCTCGGATATGCTGCCGATTTGCAGCGTTTGACCTTTGTCCTCCCCAACGACCTTGCTCGAGTCAGCAGTCTCAACTTTTTGGTCTTTTTTCCCTTCCTGGCTAAATAATGTGATCGACCCGCGTGGTTCAGCCAGCCCATAAGGTCGCAGGTCCCCGTGATCATCGGCCACAAATTGTTGAATGCGCGCCGTCGTGATTTGCGCAATCAGATCGCTGACCTTCTCATCGTCCGCCCGCGCACGAAGTGGTTTGACGATGTCCCAGTGATCACCTTTTTTCTCTAACTCCATTTCACCCACAGGTGTCTTCAGCGCGATTCGGCGCACCTGCGCAGTGGTCAGGTCAGTTAATTTTTTGTCGCGGAATTCCTCCGCTTTTTTGTCGATGTCCTTCTTGACCGATTGTTTGGCGAGAAAGGCCTCCTTCGAATTGTCAAAGCGGACATACATCCTGCCTTCCAACGCGGCGTCCTTCCCAAACAAGATTTCTGGTGGCCGGTCGGGGCCGATCAATTTGAGTTTAAGCTTTGGTCGGTTCAGGCCGTATTCATTTAGTTTGCTCTTATCAGCCTCAATATCCTTTGACGGAATCGTTCCCTCTTTTTGCCAGGTCTCCAGGTCCGACAACAAATTCTCAATCAAAGCACCGTCTGCCTGATCCTTGATTGGCGTTTCGAGCCGCCATTTGTTATCCCGGCGCCGTATTTCTATCTTTTCGTCGCCGTTTTGAATGATGATACCGTCGACTTTGCTTCGATCGAAGTTGACCACGTTCTGTGCCTGTCGCCTGGCCTCCTCCGTACTCGGCTGTTTCATCTCAAAGAATCTGAGATAAGCGAACACGCCCAGCACAACCACAGCGAGGATTAGGGTAGTTCTCCAATTCATGATTTGTCTCTTGTCATTCCGATCCCACAGTCGCGGGGCGTTTCCCGCGCGGCGCATCCAAACAGCAGCCAGAGATGTTTCGCGAAGCCTGTCCTGAGTGAAATCGAAGGGCTGAACATGACAGCCAGGATTAAACGCGCCGTTGCCACCAAACCACCGTTCCGATCACGGCGGGAACCAACGGCATGAAAATCAGAAGAATCCAGCGCAAACGAGCCAATGCCTCTTCATTCAGACTGAACGTTAAAGGTTTTGAAACTTTTGGCGCGATACCGATTAGCTGCTCGCGGCTCAGGAGCCAGTTGACACTGCCGGAAATGAAATCGAGTCCCTGCTGGTCCTGTGTAATCGCATTATCTTGAACGAATGACGCGTTGCTAACGACTACCAGGCGCGACGAGTTCACCTGTACCCGCTCATCGGCGCTGCCGCCTTTTTCAATGGCTGCGCCTATTGTTAGTGGCGTGTTATTCTCTCGCTTTGCGTCAGCCTGCAGTTTTGCCTGATCGTCTGTGTTATAATCGGTTTCGGCAAAATAGCCTTTTTCCGCCTGGACCAGTGGTTCAAGCCGAATGTTGGCAGCGCGGACACGGTCGGCCTCTAGCGTAAGCGACGAAGTGCCGCCCAAAAAGAGCGCCCGCACGTCGGCTAGTCGCCTGGTGATTGGGCTGTCGCCGAGGAAATGCGCTTGCACATCTCTTGTAAGTGCCATCTCCTGGATCCCGGTTCGTAAAAAAACCATCAGTCTGTCGTCGTTTACCTTTATGCCCAGCTCGTTGACAAACGCGTCAAGCTTCGGGGTTTTCGCCGCTTGATCGAGGAGAAGCAAGATTCGTCCCTGTTTGTCCCAGAAATTGCGCAGCACTTTCATTTCGCGTTCCGAGAAATCGTATTGCGGCCCTATGACCATGATGGTTTTTACGTCTTCGGGAATCGCATCCACATCGAGAAGGTTCAGCTCTTTGAACTGGATATTTTCGTTTTCGATAAAGGTCTTCAGGACGGAGATCGTGCTACCTTCCTTGAGTGGTGGTTCCTTGTGACCGAGGATGTAGCCAAGGATCTTCTTTTTTCCCTCGACAAGATCGATCATTGCGCCGGTGATGGCTTGTTCGCCTTTGAAAGCGGCTACTCGAGGGCCTTCGCCAAGTGCCATTCCGCTCTGATCGATGTCAGCCATCTCGGAGGCCTTGACCGTCTTGTTGCGTCCTTCGTAATCGACGATTAAAAGAGGCTCGTCGGTAACGACTTTGTATTTGTCGAACAACTCCTTCGCCCTAGAAAGATTACGCTCGGGATCAATATATTCGATATCGACCTTTCCTTTACCAGCATACTGATATTCCGTCAGCAAGTTCTGAACATCCGTGGTAATGGGCGTGGTAGGCGGGAAGAAAACTGTGATGCGCATCTTGCCCTTCAGTGCGCCCAGGAAACGCTTCGTTTTATCTGAGAGCGCATATTTTTGGTCGCGTGAAAAATCCCAACGTGCGTAGTGTTTGAAAGCGATCGCGTTCACCATCGCAGCCAGAAACAAGACGAGCACGATCTGCGCGAGAACGTTGAAACCGATCCGAACCCGGTGGATTTTTCTTGCGGCACGTTTTGGGCGCTGGTTTGTTTCGTTAGGCATCGCTCAAAGTCTCCATTTGCGGGTTTGAAACGCCTGGTGGGTGAGCGTCAGCATCACGATCGTCATACTCACGTAGAGAACGATTGGCCGTGTATCAATCACACCACGAGAGAACGTCCCCATGTGTTCGATCGCGGAGAAATACCCCAGCAAATCGCGTGTCTCTGAGCTTACATCGAGCAGGATAAATTGAACCAGGCCGAGGAAAAACAGCAGCGTGATTGCACAGAAGGAAATGATTGCGGCGATGATCTGGTTTCGGGTTAGAACCGAGGTTAGGCAACCAATCGAGAGATAAAACATTCCGAGTAACAAAAGCATCAGATAAGACCCGGCGTATGCCCCGACAGAATGCGCAGCCGGCTCATTCGTAACCTTGAGAAAGATAACGAAGTAAAGCAGCGTCGGGATCCAGAGAATTACGTAGAAGATCAACGCCCCGAAAAATTTGGCGAGTACCACCTGCCAGTCGCGCACAGGGACAGTTGTCAGGGGTTCGATTGTGCCGAGCTTAAATTCTTCAGCAAACAGGCGCATCGTGATGAGGGGAAAAATCAGAACAAAGGCAAACCAAAAGAAGACTGAGTTAAAGAATGCCTCCTGCACCGTGTATTGTGCCTGGCGCTGGTTCATGAAGGAGACCTGGAAATAAAAATCGATCCCGCTGATTATCAGGAAAAAGATGAGCACGATGTAGGCGATCGGGGAATGGAAATAGCTGCGTACTTCCCGCGAAAGGAGAGCGTAGAATTTTCTCATAGGTAGAACCAGTGTGTCATCCCGAGTCGCGCAGACGATGCCAGTCCGGCTCGGACCGAGGGACCTCGCCTAAGCTGGTTGATTATACAAACGACCCCGGAGCGACGCCTCGAGTCCATGTGAGATCCTTCGCTTCGCTCAGGATGACAACCAGTGGATCGAGTAAGAACAGGAGCAGGAGGGCAGCTCGGCATTGGACATTGGGCGTTGGACGTTGACCGTTCGGCGTTTGCTTCCTGCATGTTCATTACTCCGTTACTAAACCGCGTCTGAGTGCGTGATTTCCACGAACACATCCTCGAGTGTCGCCCGACGCTGAGTCAGTTCGCGTACGGCCCAGTGACGCTCGGTGGCGAGGCGAAAAACTTCTTCGCGCACGTCGATTCCTGATTCCACTCGGAGTGAAAACCTGGTCCAATCGTCTTCCCCATCGGTGATCACTTCTCGGACGCCCGAAATCTTCTTTAGCTCATCCGCGCCGATATCTTTCCCGACCTTTGCTTCAAGAACAACGCCTCCGGCCTGTCTGATTTTGCCGAGTAAATTCTCCGGAGTATCGCACGCTTCGATTCGTCCTTTGTGAATGATGATCACCCGGCTGCAGGTCATCTCCACTTCGGGCAGGATGTGCGTCGATAGCAGGATAGTATGCTGTTCGCCCAGGTTTTTGATCAGTTCGCGCACCTGCCGGATTTGGTTTGGATCGAGCCCTATTGTCGGTTCATCCAGAATCAGCAGGTCCGGTTCGGCGACTAGCGCATCCGCGAGTCCGACCCGCTGCCGGTATCCTTTTGAAAGCGCGCCGATCAGCTTGTTCTCAACGCTCTTGAGACCGCAAAGTTCGTTTACATCGCCAACACGCTCGGTGACGCGACGATGTTGGACGCCCTTAAGGGCCGCGCGATAACGCAGGTACTCTGTGACCCGCATATCGCTGTAGAGTGGCACGTTTTCTGGCATATAGCCGAGATGCGCGCGTGCCTGGAGGGATTGTTCGAAAACATCGAATCCCGCGATCGTGGCGCGGCCAGAGGTAGGCGGCATGAAGCTCGCCAAAATGCGCATCGTGGTGGTTTTGCCTGCGCCGTTGGGTCCCAGGAAACCCATGATTTCACCCCGGCTAACCTCGAAATTCAAGTCCCGGATGGCAGGCTGGCCAGCGTAGCGTTTTGTCAGATTCTCGACCTTAATCATTTCGCAACATTTCCATGAGACAACTGAACTCCGATTGTGTTGTCGATTTTTTTAGCGCGCCGTCATGCTCACAGTAGCAAGTTGTCGGCTTTGTCTCCCGGTGCGGATTACGCCAACTGTGAATTCGAGTGTCGTGCCGCTGCGCACTTCTCGAAGCACTTCCTCCATTTGTTTGACGGAGTTCGTTTCGGATTTGCCCGCGCGATAGATCACCAGCCCGCGCTCGAGTCCCGCATCAGCTGCCGCGCTATCGGGTTCGACCGCAGTAATCAAGACACCTCGGCGGATGTAACCGAGCGCATTGCTTAGTTCTTGACTCAAATCTTGTAGCTGCAGGCCAAATAACTTTTCCGCATTCGACGCGGATGTATCGGCCTCGGCCGCAGGCTGGTTTTTTGGTTTGGCTTGTTTCTGCGCGACTTTCTTGAATTGGCTCACATTATCACGCACGACATCCGCCGGAATTGCGAAACCCATTCCCTGAGTCGGAACGCCTTGGGGCGTGAACGCCATTTTTGCAGAGCTGATGCCGACCAAACGGCCAGAGAGATCGATCACCGGTCCACCGCTATTACCTGGATTAATCGCGGCGTCCGTCTGTACCAGGCCCTTGTACTCTGTCTCGTCCACAGTAATGTCGCGCTTGACCGCGCTAAGAACTCCGCGGCTGATCGAGCTACCATATCCAACGGCATTTCCTACTACGATTACAGTCTGGCCCAGCAGGTTCGGAGAAATATTATCAAGATTGATAAAAGGGAATGCAGTCCCGGCGTCGATCTTGATGAATGCCAAATCGGTCTTGTCATCGCCGGTAATGTAGTGAGCGCTGTAGGTTTTGCCGTCGTTTGTTGTTACATGAATTTTCAAGTCGGCGGCGCGCTCAACCACGTGCTGGTTGGTAACGATGTAGCCTTCCGGATCAATAATGAAACCCGAACCAAGGCTTTGCAGCGTCTGGCGAATTTCACGTGGCCGGGCGCGATTATAGCCGAAGAATTGAGCGTAAAAATCCTCAAACGGATCGCGCACCGTGCGCCTCACTACGCGCTCGGTGTTAATATTAACCACTGCCGGCAAGACTTTCGCTACAGCCAGAACGGCGGGCTCCGAAGCCGGATCAGCCTGGCCAAAACAAGCTTCTGTCTGGGCCAAAACCAGTAGCGCAACAAACAGCCTTCGAAATGGATTCGTCTTCATCCTTAGATCGCTCCCTACTCTTCTACGATTTCTAGCGGAAGCATGCGGAGCAAGTAAAGAGCCCGCCCCTGCACTGTCAACTTGCCTGGCTTCCTCATCCTGTCATGTTGAGCGAAGCGAAACATCTCGGATTTATTTCGGTTCGGGATGGCCCAGAAAATGACCAGAGATTCTTCGCGTTGCTCAGAATGACAAAAGCAAAGCGGCCTGCGACGACTTGCCGCACCGCGTAATCGTCCGACATTAAAATTCGCTATGCGCACTTCAATTGGTGCTCGCGCAAATCTCGAGCTAATCGAAGAGAATTATCGTCGTTGGCAGCGAGACCCTGGGTCGGTTGAGTCCGGATGGTCTGCCTTCTTCGAAGGATTCGAGCTTGGAAATTTGCCGCAGCACGACGGCGCGGCGGCCGCCGAGGCTCGCGAAGCAGCGCTACAAACCCGCGTCGATGGCCTCGTTTACGCGTATTGCTCGCTTGGACACACAATTGCTCGTGTCGATCCTCTGGCAGAGACGCGCCCGCAAAACCCATTGCTGAGTCTGCGTGAGTTCGGCTTTGGCGATGCAGATTCCGATCTTCGTGTTTCGTCAAAATTTTTCCTTGATAACCGCGCCATGACGGTGCGGGAGATGGTGTCCGGCCTGGAGAGAATTTATGCCGACTCCATCGGTTCGGAATTCATGCACATCCAGGATCCACGAGTGCGCGAATGGATCCGCAAGCGATTGGAGACGCGACCGCACAAACATTCGACTCCGGCCGCGGTACAGGTCGCTCTCTTACGCGCATTGCTTGAATCGGAGTCTTTCGAGACTTTCCTGCACACACGCTACGTGGGGCAGAAGAGGTTCTCACTCCAGGGATCGGAATCGCTCATGGTGATTCTCGATACCATTCTGCATAAATGTCCGGAAGGAGGCGTCGAGGAAATTTGCATGGGCATGGCGCACCGGGGTCGGCTCAACGTCCTGGCAAATTTTCTACGTAAATCGCTCCAGGTCATCTTTACTGAGTTTAGCGAGAATTACGTTCCCGAACTGGTCGCTGGCGATGGCGATGTGAAATATCACCTCGGTTATCACTCGGTGCGCAAACTCGCCTCCGGCGGGGAGGTCGAGATCCGGCTTTCATCGAATCCGAGCCATTTGGAAGCGGTCGATCCTGTGGTCGAAGGACAAGCACGCGCCAGACAGCGAATTCGCGGAGACACCGAACACAGGCGCAAAGTTTTGCCGCTGCTGGTACATGGCGACGCTGCTTTCATCGCGCAGGGAATCGTGGCTGAGACTCTCAATTTGTCGCAACTCCATGGTTACAG
>Ga0209577_10003503_pt1 | contig 14792 bp, 13 predicted proteins | sample GraSoiAngelo_109_FD_185874 | JGI IMG/M metagenome (GOLD analysis project Ga0209577, IMG submission 185874) | Grasslands soil microbial communities from the Angelo Coastal Reserve, California, USA - 14_0903_12_20cm (SPAdes) (version 2) | ecosystem: Environmental > Terrestrial > Soil > Grasslands...
TGACCACGTATGGCGGCGCCGCGGGCGCGGAATGGCGCATCCTCCCCGAGCCCGACGGCGCCGGCGCCACCGCGCAGCGCTTCTCCGTGGCCGGCCCGGAGGGACCCATCGCCGTGGAGTTGAGCGCACTCGGGGCGCACAACCGCCAGAACGCGGTGGCGGCGCTGGTGCTCGCGCACCGGCTCGGCGCCGGGCTGCAGCAGTGCCTCGACGCCTGCCGCAGCTTCCGCGGGGCGGCGCGCCGCTTCGAGGTGGTCGGGCGTCCGGGCGGGGTGGTCGTCGTCGACGACTACGCGCACCACCCCACCGAGGTGGCGGCGACGGTGAGCGCCGCGCGCGGCACCGCCGCCGGACGGGTGATCGCCGTCTACGTGCCCCACACCTACTCGCGCACCCGCACCCTGCTCGCCGACTACGCCACCAGCTTCGCCGGCGCCGACGAGGTGCTCATCGGGCCGATCGAGCCGGCGCGCGAGCGCCACCTCGAGGGCACGGTGTCGAGCGCCGACGTCGCCGAGGTGGCCCGGGCGAGCGCCCCCGCGCGGAGCGTCGCCGGTCCCGACGAGGCGCTGGCGCGCGTGGTCGACTGCGCCCGGGCCGGCGACGTCGTGCTCTGCATGTCGGTGCGCGGCTTCGACGACTTCGCCCGCCGTGCGGTGAGCGCGCTCGAGGGCCGGCGTGGCTGAGGCCGGCTGGCTCGAGTCCTGGCCGGGCGCGCGCCGCGACCAGCCGCTCGCACGCCACACCCAGTTCGGGATCGGCGGTCCCGCCGACTGGCTGGTCACCGCGAGCGACGCCGGCGAGCTCGCCGAGCTGCTCCGGCGCAGCCACGCCTCGGGGATGCCGGTGTTCCTGCTCGGCGCCGGCAGCAACACCCTGGTGCTCGACGGCGGCATTCGCGGGCTGGTGGTGCGCCTCGGCGACCGGCTGCGGCGCTGGCACGCGATCGACCCCGCCACCGTCGAGCTCGGTGGCGGCTGCATGATGCCCCGCGCCGCCCTGGACCTCGCCCGCCGCGGCATCGCCGGGATGGAGTTCGGCATCGGCATCCCCGGCACCTGCGGCGCGAGCGTGCGTGGCAACGCCGGCGCCTTCGGCACCGAGATCAAGGACGTGATCCTCGAGTGCGACGTCCTCGACCCGGCCGGCGACCCCAGCACCCTCGCCGCCGCCGACTGCGGCTTCGTCTACCGCCGCTCGCGTTTCGTCGACGACCTCGCCGGCCGGGTCGTGGTCGCGGCGCGCTTCCGGGTGCATGCGGACGACCCCGCCGCGGTGCGGGAGCGCACCGACTCGGTCACCGCCCAGCGCAAGGCGGCGCAGCCCTGGGGATCACGCAGCCTCGGCAGCGTCTTCAAGAACCCGCCGGGCGACTTCGCGGGTCGCCTGGTCGAGGCCGCCGGGCTCAAGGGGCGGCGGGTCGGTGGCGCGGAGATCGCCACCAAGCACGCCAACTTCATCCTCAACGTGGAGCGGGCGAGCGCCGCCGACGTGCTCGCCCTCGCCGACCTCGCCCACGACATCGTTCTCGAGCGCTTCGGCGTCGACCTCGAGCGCGAGATCGTCTGCGCCGGCGAGCCGGGACCGTGCGCCTCGACGGTGGCGTCACGATGACCCGTCGTCGCGTCGCGGTGGTCTGCGGGGGCTCGAGCGGCGAGGCCGCGGTGTCGCGCGACAGCGGCGCCCAGGTGCTCGCCGCGCTCCGCGCCCGCGGTCACGACTGCACTCTGCTCGAGTGCGACGCCGAGCTGCCCGCGGCGCTCCTCGGGGGCGGCTACGAGGTCGCCTTCCTCGCCGTGCACGGCCGGCTCGGCGAGGACGGGGCGGTGCAGGGGACGTGCGAGCTGCTCGGCATCCCGTACACCGGGAGCGGGGTGCTCGCCTCGGCGCTCTGCTTCGACAAGGCGACGGCGAAGCGGGTGATGACCGCGGCGGGGGTGACGACCCCCGACTGGAGGCTCGTCCGCCGCGACCTCGACCGCGGTCGCGCGGGCACGGCGATGGCGGAGGCGGCGGCGGAGCTGGGTCTTCCGCTGGTCGTCAAGCCCAACCGCGGCGGCTCGACGATCGGCCTCAGCATCGTCGAGGACAACTCCGGCCTCAACTCGGCGTATGAGCTCGCCAGGGCCCATGACGCCGTTCTCTGCGAGCGCCGGGTCAGCGGGACCGAGATCACCATTGGTATCCTCGGGGACGATCCGCCCGAGGCCCTTCCCACCCTCGAGATCGTCTCCCACCGTCCCCTCTACGACTATGCAGCGAAGTACACCGCGGGTCAGAGCGAGCACATCATCCCCGCTCGACTCCCGGAGCCCCACCGGCTCGACGCCCAGCGCGCCGCGTCCCGCGCCCATGTCGCGCTGGGGTGCAGCGGCATGTCCCGCGTCGACATCATCGTCGACGGCGCGGGGGTGCCCTGGGTGCTCGAGGTGAACACCATCCCCGGCCTCACCGCGCTCTCCCTGCTCCCCGACGCCGCGCGTGCCGCCGGCATCTCCTTCGAGGCGCTCTGCGAGCGCATCCTCGAGGACGCGCTCCAGCGCCGGCCCGCGACCGGCCCCTCCCGGGTCGCGCCGTGAGCCCCGCCGAGACCGCGAACCGCCGCGCCCAGGCCCGCGAGCTCGCCTCGCGCATCGTCGACGCGCCCCGCGTCCCCCGCCAGTTCAGCCCGGCGCCGGAGGCCGCGCTGCGCGCATCGACCCGCCGCCGGCTCCACGCCCCCCCGGTGCGGGTCGCTCGGCAGCCGGTGGTCATCCGCGGCGGCCGCGGCCGCGGCGCGATCGCGCTCGTGCTCGGCGAGCTCGCCCTCCTGGTCGCGCTGCTGGTGCTGCCGACCTTCCACGCGGCGGGCATCGACGTCCGTGGCGCGCGGCTGCTCTCGCACCGGGCGGTGCTCGACGCCGCCGGCATCAGCGACACCCAGAGCATCTTCACCATCGACGGCGAGGTGGTGCGCCAGCGGCTGGAGAGGCTCCCCTGGGTGCGCCGCGCCGTCGTCGAGACCGAGCTGCCCTCCACGGTGCGGATCACCGTCACCGAGTGGGAGCCGGTTCTCGAGGTGCGCCGGGGCTCCACCAGCGTGCTGGTCGCCGCCGGCGGCGCCACCGTCGACCGCCGCTCGGTGCGCGACGACGCCCTGCCGCAGGTGCCGGTGCTCGTCGACGAGCGCGCCCTCTCCGGCGACGCTCCGCCGCTCGACGAGAGCCTGGTGCGGCTGCTCCCCGCCATCGCCGCCGGCTTCCCCGAGGCGGTCGGCTGCGCCGTCGCCGACTTCCGGTGGCAGGCCGACGGCCGTCTCGCGATCGACTCCGCCTGCCGCTGGAGCGCGATCCTCGGGCGCGCCGCCGCGCCCACCGAGGTGGCGGCGATCCCCACCCAGATCGCCTCGCTCGCCGCGCTCAAGGGCCGGCTGAACTTCACCCGGCCGGACTTCGGCTACATCGACCTCGAGGACCCCGCCGCCCCCGCCGTCGGAGGCAGCCCGGGTCAGCTGCGACCCGCTCCGGCCGCCGCCGCGCCGCCCCCGGCTGCGCCCGCGCCGGTCGCGGCGCCTCCGCCGCCGGCGAAGCCGGCGCCGACCCCGGAGCCCAGGCGCACCCCGGCGCCCACGCCGACCCCGACCCCGGCCCCCACTCCCAAGCCGGCGCCGACCCCCTACAGCTTCACCGTGGGGCCGCCCCGCCGCTGACCCGAGCGCCGCCTCGGCGGCGGCCCGGGCACCGCGCCGCTGGCGATGTAGCCGCAGCCGCCGGCGACCACCTCGACGCTGAGCTCCGGGAGGAGCGCGCCCAGGTGGCTCCAGGGCGCGCCGAAGCCCTCGAAGGTGGTGATGAAGGGACGGTTGGCCATCCACATGGCGACGTTGAGCGGGCCGCCGAGCGGGGTCCACCACGGCGTCCACTTGCAGCCGGCGGCGACCACCCGCCCACCGGGGCGGAGCCGGGCGAGGACGTTGGTGAGCGCGCGCGGCGAGCGCATCACGTCATGCGCGGCGCAGATGAGCACCGCGTCGGCGCCGTCGGGGAACGCCGCCTCCTCGGCGGACGCCTCGAGGAGGAGGACGTTCTCCCAGCCCGCGTGGCCCACCCGCCGGCGGGCGTGGGCGAGCATGTGCGGGCTCAGGTCGACTCCGATCACCCGGCCGCCGGGCCCCACCCGGCGCTCGAGGTGGGGAAGGTTGAGCCCGCTGCCGCAGCCGACGTCGACGACGGTCTCCCCGGGGGCGAGGCGCAGGGCGTCGGCGGCGCGCTCGCGCCACGGGGCCGCCGCGGCGGTGAGCCACTCGTAGGTGGGCGCCTGGAGGCGGTAGAGGCGCCGGGCCGCCGCGGGGTCGGGGACGGCGCCGAGCCGCAGCGGGTGGAGGAGCGCCCGGGCGGCACCCGTGGCCGCGGCGCGCAGCCCGTGCCTCCCGCCGCCCACCGGCCGGCTAGACCGTCGCGGGGTCGAGGACGCGGTCGAGGGTGCGGCGCTCCTCCTCGCCCAGGGAGCGCCGGGCGCGGAGCAGGGCGCCGTGGGCGCGGCGCAGCGGCCGGCGGGCACGGCCGTCCGGGGTGCGGGTGATCTCGTCCTCGAGATGGCTCTCGACGGTGCGCAGCGCCGCCATCGCCCGGCGGAGGGCGTCGAGCGCCTCCTCCTCGGCCTGGTCGGTCGCGCCGCCGCCGCCCCCGGTGAGCTCGGTGGGGCCCGGTCCGGGCGCGAGCTCGCCGGCGACGAGCCCGATCACCTCGCGAGCGCGGGCGACGCACTCCTCGACGGTCTGGGCGGTCGCCGTCCACCCCGGCAGGTCGGGAACGACGGCGATGTGTCCCTCGTCCTCCGCGGGCTGGACGACGATGGTGTACGCGTGCATGTGACCTCCTCAGCGCGACCGCTACGGTCGCGTCGATGTGGCGGCCCCTTCCCCCCGTGGATCGCCCAGTGTGCGCACATCCGGCGTGGAGTCAAGCTCTCGCATCGGCGAGGAAGCGCCGGATGGCGGACGCGGTGGCGGGATGGGTCATCACCCCGTAGTGGTTGGCGTCGACCTCGACGACCTCGGCGCCGGCGACGGTTCGGAGGAACCGGTCGCGGTCGGCGGCGCCCACGACGTGGCCTCCCCCGCCGAGCATCGGCTGGGTGGCGCGTACCAGCAGCACCGGCATGGTGAGCCGGTGCCAGAGCGCATGGGGGTCGCGCCAGCTCCCGTAGGCCATGTCCTCGAGCACCGCGACCGGGTCGGTGCGCGGGCGCACGCCGCTGCCGTCGGCGACGAGCTCGTATCGGAAGGCCCGCTCCCAGTGCTCGTTCCAGGGGGTGACCGCGCCGGTGAGCCGGACCCGGTCGAGGTAGGCGTCGGCGGAGCGGCTCGGTCCCGCCAGCCGGCGCACCACCCGGATGATCGCGGTGACCGCGAGCAGGTCGGGGAGGCCGAGGCCGTCGATCAGCACCACGCGCCGGATCGCGCCCGGGTCCAACGCGGCCATCTCCATGGCGACGAAGGCGCCCATGGAGTGGCCGATCACGTCGGCGGGGGGTGGGGCGATCTGGGCGGCGGCGGCGAGCACGTCACGCGCGTGGCGGCGCCATCCGTAGGTGCCCGGCGGGGTGATGCTGCTGTGGCCGCGGCCGCGCAGGTCGACGGCGACGAGCTGGCGCCGCGGACCGCCGAGCCGCTCGCCGAGGTAGTCGAAGCTCCGCGAGTTGGCGCTGATCCCCGGGATGCCGACGGCGAGCCGTCCGCGTGGGGAGCCGGAGCGGTGCGCCCGCAGCCGCCCGGAGGGGAGGAGGAGGTCGAGCGCCGCCGGCTCCGGCGGCGGGGCGGGGTGCGGGCGTTCGACGCTGGTCAGCGCTTGCGCTCCCACGGCCGGGCCGCGAGCAGGGCGCTGAGGATGGCGCGGGTGGCGGGGGAGCGGTTGAGGGTGTAGAAGTGGATGCCGGGGGCGCCGCCGGCGAGCAGCTCGGCGCACTGCAGCGTCGCCCAGGCCACGCCGAGCTGCACCACCGCGTCGGCGTCGTCGCTGCGCCGCAGCAGCGCCTCGCGCAGCCGCGGCGGGACCCGGGCGCCGAAGAGGCTGCCCTCGAAGCGCGAGAGCTGGCGCACCGAGGTGATCGGCATGATCCCTGGGACGATCGGCACGGTGATCCCCGCCGCCCGGGCGCGGGCGATGAAGTCGACGTAGGCGGCGTTGTCGAAGAAGAGCTGGGTGATGAGGAAGTCGACCCCGCTCTCCACCTTGAGCACGGTGTGGCGGAGGTCCTCCTCGAGGCTCACGGACTCGGTGTGGCCCTCGGGGTAGCAGGCGCCGCCGATGCAGAAGTCGTACTCCCGGCGGATCATCGAGGCGAGCTCGCTGCCGTGGTCGAGGCCGCCGTCGACGGAGCGGAAGGCGGTCTCCCCCTGGGGCGGGTCGCCGCGGAGCGCGAGCACGTTGTCGATCCCGGCCTCGCGGAGCGAGCGCAGGGTCGAGTGGAGCTCCTCGAGGGTCGCACCGGCGCAGGTGTAGTGGGCCATCGGCTCGATGCCGGTGAGCTCACGGATGCGGGTGACCAGCTCCAGGGTGCGGGTCCGGGAGTGGTTGCGGCAGGTGACCGAGACGAAGGACGGCTCGAGCTCGCGGAGCTCGCCGATGGTGCGGAAGAGGGTCTCGGTGCCCACCTCGGTGTCCGGCGGGAAGAACTCGAAGGAGAAGACCGGCCGCCGCTCGGCGAGCATCGCAGTGATGCGCATGGTCCGGGTATCGTGCCCGATTCCCGCGCGGCCGCGACCGGGGGACGGCCGGCCATGCCCCGGTGGTAGGTTGCGCGCCATGCTCGCCGCCCATCTCGCTCGCACCGGAGCCGAGGATCCCCTCGACAATCTCGAGGTCGGCGACCTCCCGACCCCGGAGCCGCGCCCCGGGTGGGCGCTGCTCAAGGTGGAGGCCGCCTCGCTCAACCACCACGACCTGTGGCTGCTCCGCGGGGTCTCCGCGAGCCCCATCGAGCCGCCCCAGGTGCTGGGCACCGACGCCGCCGGCACCGTCGCCGCCTACGGGCCGGACCCTCCGGCCGGCGTCCCCGAGGTGGGCTCGCCGGTGCTGCTCCACGCGGTGATCAGCGACGGCACCTGCCCCGCCTGCCGCCGCGGCGAGGAGCTCTACTGCCGGCGGATGGCGCTCTTCAGCGACAAGCCCTACGACGGCACCCTCGCCGAGTACGTCGCCGTGCCCGCCGCCAACCTCGTCCCGAGGCCCGCCGAGCTCGCCGCCGCCGACGCCGCCTGCCTGCCGACCGCCTACCTCACCGCCTACCGGATGCTCTTCACCCGCGCCGGGCTGCGGCCGGGCTCGACGGTGCTGATCCAGGGTGCGGGGGGAGGCGTGGCCACGGCGGCCCTGCTCCTCTGCCGCGCCACCGGCATCACCGCCATCGCCACCTCCCGCGATGAGGCCAAGCGCGAGGCCGCCCTGAAGCTCGGCGCCGTCGCCGCCCTCGCCCCCGATCGCGGCACCGCCAAGCAGGTGCTGGGCCTGACCGGCGGGGTCGACGCCGTCATCGAGACGGTGGGGGAGGCGACCTGGGACATCAGCCTGCGCTCGCTGCGCCCCGGGGGCGCGGTCGTCGTCGCCGGCGCCACCTCGGGTGGGGATCCCTCCGCCCAGCTGAACCGGGTCTTCTACCGGCAGATCTCGGTGCTCGGCTCGACCATGGGCACCCGGGCCGAGCTGGAGCGGCTGATGGTCCTCGTCCACGCCTCCGGCCTGCGCCCGCTGATCGACCGCACCTACCCGCTCGCCGAGGCGCGCGCCGCGCTCTCCCGGATGGCGGCGGGCGAGCAGCAGGGAAAGATCGTTCTCGTTCCCTGAACGCCTTCCTGAACAACAAACAGGGCCTCATCACTGCACCTGGCTGATGAAGCCCTGTCGGCTGCGGCCCCGGTCGGGCCGCGGACGCCCGGCAACCGTAGCACCGGGTCCGACGGCTGTAAAGGACGAATCGTCGGCGGAGGAAGAACGCCGAATACGCTATTTGCGTCGGACGATCCAACGACGCCGACCCCACCAGACGACGGAGCCGACGGCGGCGACCGGGAGGACCATCAGGACGATGTCCAGGAGGACGCGCAGCGCGACCCCCTCGTCGGAGAGCGCGCGCGTCAGGGCGTTGCCCGAGTCGCTCCTCGCGACCCCGGGCGCGGTGCCGTGCTGGGCGCGGGCCGGCCCGTCGACGAGGCTCTGCGGCGTCGCGGCGTCGCCCTGAACGGCGATCGATCCACCGGGTGTGACCGACATGCTCTGGGCCGGCGCCTGCGAGGTGGCCGGGACGTCGACCCGCGCCGGGGCGGCGGCGCCGCCGCCGGAGGACGTGCCCGCGGGCGGGGGTGCCGAGTGGGGGGCGGACCCGGCCGGCAGGGGCTTCCCGACGAGCGCCACCGTCTGGGTGACCGAGGGGGCATCGTCGGTGATCGTCAGCAAGGCGCTGAGGAGGACGTCGAGCTTCTCCGGAGTGAAGGCGATGCCGAACGTGCACTCCTGGCCGGCACCGAGCGTGCCCGCGCAGCTATTGGCGGTGACCTTGAAGTCGTCGGGGTCGAGACCCTTCATCTCCAGGGCCTGGATGGTCATCGTCCCCGTGCCGACGTTGCGCAGGGTCACGGTGCGCGAGGCGCTGGCCGTGCCCGAGGCCTGGCTGCCGAAGTCGATGCTGGTGGGGCTGAGCTGCACGAAGGGCGTCGGAACCCTGCCGTCGAGTGACACCACCTGGCTCGGCGTCTCCGGGTCGTTGTCGGTGAAGGTGAGCACCGCGGTGCGGATCGCCTTGACATCACCCTGCGAGGTCTTCGGGCTGTACACGACATCGACCGAGCAGCTGCCGCCGCCGTGAATGGTGCGCAGGCAGTCGCCCGCCAGGATGTTGAAGTCGTCGGTCGGGTCGAGCTTGAGGTCGGTGATCGTGAGGTCTCCGCCGCCCTTGTTCTTCAGCGTCACCCTCTGGGCGGGGCTGATCTGGCCGGGGAGCCAGGCTCCGAAGCTCAGGTCGGACGGCGACACCTCGACGCTCGGCGACGAGACATCTCCGACGATGGTGACGCTCTGCGGGCTGTTGGGCCCGTCGTCGTTGACCTCGAGGGTGGTCGAGCGCGGTCCGAAGGCGCCGCTCGTGGGGCGGAAGACGACGTCGATACTGCAATGGCCTCCCGCGATCAGGGTGTGAGGGCAGTCGGTGTGCCTGATGGAGAAGTCGGCGGCGTCGCCCTGGTTGATGAAGATGCCGCTGAAGATGAGGTCGGTCGCCTGGTCGTTCGTCACCACGACGGTGCGCTCCGAGCTCGTCGTGCCCACCTCCTGGCTGCCGAAGGTCAGCTTGGCGGGGCTCACCTCGACCGGGGCCAGCGGTGCCGCGATGGCGGCGCGCAGCGGCAGGACGACGACGCTGGCCGTGAGCACCAGCCCGAGCGTCACCGCGACGTACGTGGCGCGACGGGTCAGCGACATCATGTAGCGTCTCCTCCCGGGCGTGGTGAGGCGCCGGGTATGGTCCCTTCTCTGGTGAGGGCAAACGGCGCTTCGAGGCGAAACATGCGCTCCGAGGCACCTGTCGGTGCGCAGGCCCTACACTCGGTGGCATCGACGCGCGCCGGGGCGGTGTCGATGAACTGTCGATGAACAGCGGGATTGAGAGAGGGGAAAGGGATGGGTGACAGCCGGCGACACCGCGTGCTCCTGGTAGTGGTCTCGTCCGCCCTCGCGTCGAGCGCGACCGCGCTCGCAGCCGCACCGACGCGCGCGGCGCTGACCGACTGCACCGCCGAGGAGGTGTGTGTCTGGCCCGCCGCCAACTACGGCGGAGCGGTCACCACCGTCGCCGACGACGTCTGCCATGACGCCGCGGTGGGTTCGGCGTACGACAACGATGGCGACACCACCCAGGAGCTGCGCGTGTACCCCCAGCCCGGCTGCCAGGGGGCCGTCACCGTCGTGGCGTCCACCAAGCAGTCGGCGAACCTGTCGGGGAAGAGCTACATGAACCACCACAAGCCCGGCTCGGCTCCCTAAGCCGGGCGGCGTCAGCAGGGCGCCGAGAGGGTCTGCGATCCGGCCTCGGTGCCGCTCCACACGTCGCCGCGCGTGGTGTAGGCGCGCTGGTCCTCCTGGAGGGCGAGCGCGTCGATCCTCGCCAGATCGGCACAGGACGGCCGATGAGGTCAGCTGCAGGGCCTCCGGGTCCACCCCGCCGGCGGCGGCGACGCGGATCGTGCCGACGCCCGCGGCCATGAACTTCTCCTGGTGACCGTCACCTGCCTGCAGCGGTGCGTACTCGTCGATGACCACGACGTCGTCGTAGCACTTCGAGATCGCGCAGGTCGTGCGGCCGAGGCCGACGACCGTGGCGCAGTCCTTGAAGGGCACCGCAGGGGCGAGGCCCTCGGTGTACGTGGCCGTTCCGGTCTGGGGGTGCGCGGGCATCGAGATCCCGGGGACCGCACCTGCGACACCGGGCAGCCAGCTCCGCGGCGCGCCCTTCAGCGTGCCGTTGGCGTACTCCTCGGGGTACTCGCCGAAGTTCCACACCGTCCCGGTGCCGTCCTGGGCCTCGAAGTAGATCTCCGACTCCTGCATCGCACCGTCCTCGAGGTCGCGGTCGAACACCACGACGGTGTGCACGCCGTCGATGGTCTTCGTCAGGTCGGTGACGGTGGTCTCGATGCGGTGCGGGTGCTTCTTGCCGTCGTCGCCGACGACGGCCCCGTCGAGCAGGTACTGCTTGCCGGGGGTCAGCGGCAGATACCGATTGTCGATCCGCGGCGTTGTGGGGAAGGCGGCGGTGTCGACGGCGGGCGCCGTGTCGCACGTCGCCGAGACGGGTGTGGCCAGCGCGGCGGGAGGGGTGCTCACCACCGTTCCCCGCGAAGGTCCCCCGATCACCGCGGCGGCGTGCTTCGCCACCTGTCCGATGGACGGCGCGGTGGCGCCGCCACAGGCCGCCAGCAGCACACCGGGCACGATCAGCAGGCTCAGACGTCGGACACGTCGCAGGCGCACCATGATCATTCCCCCGCGTCGGGGCGGGGGCCGCAGCGCAGCACCGCGGTGCCTCCGTGCACACGCTCGACCGCGTCCACCTGCACGGGCGCACTCTGGCGGACCACCCCGTACTCCGCCGAACCTGTCCCGCACCCGGTGACGAACCCGACGGCCATCGGGCCGCCGAGGATCAGCGGATGCAGCTTCCGAGCATGCGAACGTGCATGCGAGCGCTGCACAGGACCCCTCCTCTCTCAGCGGTATCACGGCAGTACCGTGCCATGGAATTCCGCTGTGACGTCACCTTAACGTGGTCTGAATCGGGAGTCAAGATTGCGGTTTGTTGCTTTGTAACAACGCTTGACCCGCCGGCACGGTGGGGCGGCCGGCGACCGGTCCGGTCCGGTGACCGACCGGTCGGTCTGTTCCACATCTAGTGCCGTCCTCAGGGCACAAACCCGACATCTTGCGGTTTTGCCGCCGCCAGCCCCTATGCCGCCGCCAGGCGCCGCGGCTATACTCGTCTCCCAATGTGAGCCGAGCGCGCCGTGTCGCCGCCCTCGACCTGGGGACTACGAAAGTCTGCTGTGCCGTGGCCGAGGTCGCCTCCGAGGGCCTGGTGGTCCAGGGGACGGGGGAGGCTCCCTCCCGGGGGATGCGCAAGGGCTCGGTGATCGACATCGAGCGTGCCGCCGAGGCGGTGGCCGAGGCCGTCGACGCGGCCGAGCGGATGGCCGGGGTCGAGGTCAGCCAGGTCATCGTCGGCCTCGCCGGCGGCCACATCGCCTCGCAGGCGAGCCGGGGCCTGGTCGCGGTCGGCGCCGACGCCAAGCGCATCCGTGAGGTCCGCCTCCAGGACGTCGCCCGCGCCGTCGAGGCGGCCCGCGCGGTGGGGGTGCCCTCCGACCGCGAGATCGTCCACCTCCTGCCCCGCCACTTCACCGTCGACGGGCAGGACGGGGTGCGCGACGCCCTGGGGATGACCGGGATGCGCCTCGAGGTCGAGGCGCTCATCGTCACCGGCGCCACCACCGCGATCCAGAACGTCGTCAAGGTGGTCCACGAGGCGGGTCTCGACTGTGAGGACCTCGTCCTCCAGGCGCTCGCCTCCGCCGAGGCGGTGCTCGCCGAGGAGGAGCTCGAGCGCGGCGTCGTCGTCGCCGACGTCGGCGGCGGGACCACCGACATCGCCGTCTTCTGCGGCGGGAGCATCGCCCACACCGCGGTGATCCCGATCGGCGGCAGCCACGTCACCGGCGACCTCGCGGTGGGGCTGCGCAGCGACCTCGAGACCGCGGAGATCATCAAGCGCCAGTACGGCCACTGCCTCCAGCTCACCCTGCCCGCCGACGCCACGGTGACGATGACGCCGATGGGCTACGAGGAGGCGGTGCAGGTCCCGCAGCGCTACCTCGCCGAGGTGATCGGGCCGCGGGCGCGGGAGATGGCCGCGCTGATCGTCGCCGAGGTGGAGCGCACCACCACCCCGGCCTCGCTCGCCGGCGGCATCGTGCTCACCGGCGGTGGCGCCCTGCTCCGCGGCTTCGCCGAGATCGCCCAGCAGGTGACCGACATGCCGGTGCGGGTCGCCTCACCGGTGGGCACCGGCGGCATGGACGAGGCGCTCCACGGCCCCGAGCACGCGACCGTGGTGGGGCTGTTGAGATGGGGGGCCCGTGCCCGGGCCCGCAGCGGTGTGCGCAGCAACGGGCGCAGCAACGGCCACGGGCACGGCGGCGATGACGGATTCAGCGAACGTTTTGGACGGTGGTTGCGTGAACTTTTCTGAACGCATGCGGCTCTACGGCCTCGGCGCGGGTGACGGGGACGATTCCAACGGCGATCAGCGCCAGCGCCCACCGAGGGGAAACGGGGCGGTCCCGCGGCCGCCCCAGGGCGACGCCACCACCAACAGAGGGGCGCGGGAGGCGCACTCCCCGCAACGGCCAAGGATGGAGATGCGAGAGGAGCTGCCGGTGAAGGACATGGATCGGACCCTCGAGGGGAACGCGCGCATCAAGGTGGTCGGGATCGGGGGCGGCGGCAGCAACGCCGTGAACCGGATGATCCGCAGCAAGCTGCGCGGGGTCGAGTTCATCGCCGTCAACACCGACCTCCAGGCGCTGAACAGCAGCGAGGCGCCGATGAAGATGCACATCGGCCGCAAGCTCACCCGCGGCCTCGGCGCCGGCGGCAACCCCAGCGTCGGCCAGGACGCCGCCGAGGAGTCCCGCGAGGAGCTGCAGAAGCTGCTCGCCGACGCCGACATGGTCTTCGTCACCGCCGGCATGGGCGGCGGCACCGGCACCGGCGCGGCGCCGGTGATCGCCGAGATCGTGCGTGCCCAGGGGGCGCTCACCATCGGCGTGGTCACCAAGCCCTTCCGCTTCGAGGGTGTGCGCCGCCAGAAGTGCGCCGAGGAGGGCATCGGCAACCTCCAGTCCAAGGTCGACACCCTGATCACCATCCCCAACGAGCGGCTGATGCAGGTCACCGACAAGAAGACCACCATCACCGACGCCTTCCGGATCGCCGACGACGTTCTCCGCCAGGGCGTTCAGGGCATCTCCGACCTGATCACCTACCCCGGGCTGATCAACCTCGACTTCGCCGACGTGAAGACGATCATGTCCGGCCAGGGCGCGGCGCTGATGGGCATCGGCTTCGGCAGCGGCGACACCCGCGCCGCGGACGCCGCCCGTGACGCCGTCGCCAGCCCGCTGCTCGAGACCACCATCGCCGGCGCCAAGGGCATCCTGCTCAACGTCACCGGCGGCACCGACCTCACCCTCTTCGAGGTCAACGAGGCGGCGCAGCTGGTCGCGGAGTCGGCCGACCCCGAGGCGCAGATCATCTTCGGCACGGTCATCGACGACCGCTCCAACGGCGAGGTGAAGATCACCGTGATCGCCACCGGCTTCGCGCCCCGCGAGGAGCTGGTCGCCACCACGGCGTACGAGCCGAACGCCCGCCAGTACTTCGCCACCGAGCGCTCGCCGGTGCCCGCGGCGCCGCCGAGCTACAGTGTCGACGACCTCGACATCCCGGCGTTCCTCCGCGACCGCCGCTGAGCATCCGCGGGGGCCCGGGACCCGCCGGGCCTCCGCAGACCGGTCATGAGATGCCCCTATTGCGCCCACGGTGACTCCAAGGTCGTCGACTCCCGCGATTCGGAGACCGGGGAGGCGATCCGGCGGCGCCGTGAGTGCCTCTCCTGCAAGCGCCGCTTCACCACCTACGAGCGGGTCGAGTCCGTCCCGCTCTACGTGGTGAAGAAGGACGGGCGGCGCGAGGAGTTCGACCGCCACAAGCTGCTCGGCGGGCTGCTCACCGCCACCAAGAAGCGCGAGGTGGCGCCGGCGCGGCTCGAGGCGCTGGTGGAGGAGATCGAGAACGCGCTCCGCGGCCGGGGCAGCTCCGAGATCCCCAGCCGCGAGCTCGGCGAGCTGGTGATGGAGCGGCTGCGCGACATCGACGAGATCGCCTACGTGCGCTTCGCCTCGGTGTACCGCTCCTTCAAGGACATGGCCGACATGCGCGCGACCATCGAGCAGCTCCTCGCCCAGCCCCCGGGCACCCGCCGGCCGGAGCCGCGCCGCGCCCGTCCCGCCCGCCCCGGGGAGGGCGAGCTGCCCCTCGACCTGGGGAAGTAGAGCTCCGCAGGACGCCGCCTCGCGGGCACTCCTGACGCGTTCGAGAGGACCCTGCAACGCCGCCGTGACAGTACGGTCGCGAGGCTCGCCGCGGCGGCGGCGCGCCGCCCGGCGTACGCGACGCTTGCCCCGCGAACAGGATCGCGGAGGAAGAGGG
>Ga0209577_10003506_pt1 | contig 14785 bp, 15 predicted proteins | sample GraSoiAngelo_109_FD_185874 | JGI IMG/M metagenome (GOLD analysis project Ga0209577, IMG submission 185874) | Grasslands soil microbial communities from the Angelo Coastal Reserve, California, USA - 14_0903_12_20cm (SPAdes) (version 2) | ecosystem: Environmental > Terrestrial > Soil > Grasslands...
GGTGGCGAAGCCGGCGGCGATGGCGCTGGCGGTGATCGTCTTCACCATCCTGATGCTCGTGAACCGGGAAAACATGCGCGATCGGCTGATCGGGCTGCTCGGCACCGGGCGCATCAACGCGATGACGCGCGCGATGGCCGAGGCCTCCTATCGCGTGAGCCGCTACCTCGCGACGCAGCTCGTGGTGAACGCGATGTTCGGCATCCCTTTCGGCATCGCGCTCTACTTCATCGGCATCCCGAACGCGCTGCTCTTCGGCCTGCTCGGCATGGTGCTGCGCTTCGTGCCATACGTGGGCGTGTGGGTCGCCGCCGCCATGCCGGCGGTGCTGGCCTTCGCGATCTCCGACAACTGGACGCAGGTGCTCTGGACAGTGGGCGTCTTCGCGGCGCTCGAGCTCCTGCTCGCCTACGTCATCGAGCCGTGGCTCTATGGGAAGAGCGCGGGCCTGAGCCCCATCGCGATCATCGCCGCGGTGATGTTCTGGACCTGGCTGTGGGGACCGATCGGGCTCCTGCTTGCCACGCCGCTCACGGTCTGCGTGGCGGTCATCGGGCGGCACCTACCGGAGCTCGGGTATCTCAACGTGCTCCTCGGCGTCGACCCGGTGCTCTCGCCGGAGCAGCGCTTCTACCAGCGGCTCCTCGCGCTCGACCACGAGGAGGCGCAGGACATGATCGAGCAGCACGCGGCGGCCCACGGCGTCGCCGCCACCTTCGACGAGGTGATGGTGCCGGCGCTCACGCTGGCGAAGCTCGACCGGCGCAAAGGTGCGCTCGAGCCCTCGCGCGAGCGCTACATCTACGAGCATGTGCGCCGCATCGTGGAGGAGCTCGAGGCGAGCCCGGCAAGGGAGGCGGGCGCGCCGGTGTGCGTAGTGGCCGCGCACGACGAGGCGGACCATATCGCCGCCCTGATGGTGGCGAAGCTCCTGCCCGCCGCGCAAACCGGCGTGCTCGGCGCCGGAGCGCTGGCGAGCGACATCGCGCAGGCCGCCGGCGAGCGCCGCTGCGAGGTCGTCTTCATCTCGGCGGTGCCGCCGAATGCGGCGCACTACGCGGGCTATCTCGCGCGCCGCGTGCGCCGCGAGCTCGCCGGCGCCAGGATCGCGGTGGGCGTGTGGGCGGGCGCCGACGATGTCGGTGCCTCGCGCGAGCGGCTGCTCAAGCTCGGCGTCGACGACGTCTGCCTACACATCGCGGAGGCGCCGAGCCTCGTGCGCCAGCTCGCCGCGGCCGCGCCGGCGGCGCATAAGGCCGAGCGGCCGAGGCGCTCGGCGCCGCGCTAAAATTCTGCTGGTGAGGAAGCTTCTTTTCTGCGCCATGGCGATGGCGCTCGCCGTTGCGGCGCGCGCCGAGAACTACGATTTCGGCGACCGGCGCCTTGCGCCGCTCGAAGATCCGGTGCGGGTGGAGTATCCGGCCGGTGCCGCGCCGAGCGCCGAGAAGCTGCGCGAGGTGGTCGCGGCGGTGGCGCCGTCACGCGAGTGGCGCGTGGTGTCGCCGTCCGATGGGCGCGTGCAGCTCGAGCGCAGCGTGCGCAACAAGCACATGCTGCGCGTGGAGCTACGCCATGACGAGCGCGGCTTCGCCCTGCGCTACCTCGAGAGCGTGAACCTCATGTATCGCGAGTACGGGCGCCAAGGCGACGGGCTGCGGCTCATTCACCATAATTACAACGCCTGGGTGCGCGAGCTCGCCGCCGCGATCGCCGGGGGGCTGGGCATCAGCGCGCTGCCGATCGCCGGTTTCGCGCCGCTCGAGAGCATCGACGCCGTGCCTTATCTGCGCACGAAGGGGCGCGAGGCCTACGCCAAGTTCCTGAAGAGCGAGACGCCGCGCGCTTTCGCCATCGGGCCGAACAGCGCCTTTGCCTGGGCGACGCCGCGCGCGGGCATGTCGTACAAGGCGCGCCAGAACTTCGACCCGATCGAGAGGGCGCTCGAGCGCTGCAACCAGCGCGCGGACGGGCAGTGCCATCTCTATGCCGTCGACGAGCGCGTCGTCTGGCGCTCACAGTAAGCACCGCGAAATAGAAGCGCCGTCGCCCTGGGTGATGCGCTGGGCCGCGCTCGTCGAGCGCGGCCCGGTGCTCGACGTCGCCTGCGGCGCGGGACGCCATGCGCGGCTCTTCGCCGAGCGCGGGCTGGAGGTCGTCGCCGTAGATCGAGAGCCGCAATCCATTCCCGGCGTGCGCTTCGTGCAAGCCGATCTGGAAGCGGACGGACGGTGGCCCTTTGGCGATGAGCGTTTCGCCGCCATCGTGGCGACCAACTACCTCCATCGGCCGCTCTGCGCGCAGCTCGAGGCGGCGCTCGCTGACGGCGGCGTGCTCATATATGAAACATTCATGGTGGGCAACGAGAAGTACGGCCGGCCGGGCAATCCGGCCTTTCTGCTGCAGCCGGGCGAGCTCTTGCAGGCGTTTCGCGGCTTAACGCCGCTCGGGTTCGAGCAGGGCTACGTCGAGACGCCGAAGCCGGCGATGATCCAGCGCCTGTGCGCGCGTCGGGGTCATATGGGACGCGCTAGAATCGCGCCCTGATACGGAGAGCACCATGATCACCGGCAGCCTGGTCGCAATCATTACCCCGATGCGCGAGGACGCAAGCCTGGACCTCGCGCGGTTCCGCGCGCTCATCGACTGGCACGTCGCCGAGGGCACCGACGGCATCGTGGTGGTCGGCACCACCGGCGAATCGCCCACGGTCAACTTCGACGAGCACAAGGAGCTGATCCGCATCGCCGTCTCGCACGCCCGCGGCCGCATTCCGGTAATCGCCGGCACGGGTGGCAACTCGACGGCGGAGGCGATCGAGCTCACCGAGTCGGCGAAGAAGGCGAACGCAACGGCGTGCCTCTCGGTCGTGCCGTACTACAACAAGCCGACGCAGGAAGGCCTGTACCGGCACTTCCGCAAGATCGCCGAGACGGTCGACCTGCCGATGATCGTCTACAACGTGCCCGGGCGCACGGTGGCGGATCTCGCGAACGACACGCTGCTGCGCCTCGCGCAGGTGCCGGGCATCATCGGCATCAAGGACGCGACCGCCAACATCGAGCGCGGCACGGATCTGATGCGCCGCCTGCCGCGCAACTTCGCGATCTACAGCGGTGACGACGCCACGGCGCTCGCGCTCGTCCTGCTCGGCGGCCACGGCGTCATCTCGGTGACGGCGAACGTCGCGCCGAAGCTCATGCACCAGATGTGCGCGGCGGCGCTGGTGGGCGACGTGAAGCGGGCGCGCGAGCTGAACCTGCGCCTGCTGCCCCTGCACCAGCGCCTCTTCGTCGAGGCGAATCCGATCCCGGTGAAATGGGCGCTCGCGCAGATGGGCATGATCGAGTACGGCCTGCGGCTGCCGCTGTCGCCGCTCGCCGAGAAATTCCACGAGACCGTACGCGAAGCGCTGCATGAGGCAGGGATCGCTTTGCCGGGTCTAAGAGTCGTCGAAGGCCGCGGTTGATGCTTAGGCGGGTCGCGCTTCTCACGGGCGTGCTACTGCTCGGTAGCTGCGCGGGCGTCAACGAGTGGCTCGAGGGCAAGGTCGAGTACAAGCAGGCGAGCAGCGTGCCGCCGCTCGAGATCCCGCCCGATCTGACGTCGCCCTCGCGCGACAACCGCTATGTCGTGCCCGAAACGGGCACCTCGACCGCCACGCTCTCGGGCTACCAGGCCGAGCGCCGCGAGCAGAAGCCCGGCGCGCTGGGGCCGGTGGTGCTGCCGCAGCCCGAGCGCATGCGCATCGAGCGCGCCGGCACGCAGCGCTGGCTGGTGGTCGACGAGAAGCCCGAGAAGCTCTGGCCGCTGGTGCGTGACTTCTGGCAGGAGAACGGCTTCCTCATCAAGGTAGAGCAGCCGGAGATCGGCGTGATGGAGACCGAATGGGCCGAGAGCCGCGCGCGCGTCCCCCAAGGCGGCGTGCGCGGGCTCCTCTCCAAGGCGTTCGATACGCTCTACTCGACCTCGGAGCGCGACAAGTACCGCACGCGCCTCGACCGCACTGCGGAGGGCAATGGCACCGAGATCTACGTCAGCCATCGCGGCATGGTCGAGGTGTACACGAGCAAGGAGACGCAGAATCCGGGTTCTCCGGGCGCGACCGCCTGGCAGCCGCGCGAGCCCGATCCGGAGCTCGAGGCGGAATACCTGCGGCGCCTGATGGTGCGGCTCGGTGCGCAGGAAGAAAAGGCGCGCACGCTGATGGCGGCGAGCGGTACGCAGGCGCAGCCGCAGCAGAGCGCGCAGCCCGAGCGCGCCCAGATCCGCAAGGGCGTGGACGGCCTCGAGGCGCTGCAAGTGTCCGAGCCCTTCGACCGGGTGTGGCGCCGCGTGGGACTCGCGCTCGACCGCGTCGGTTTCACCGTCGAGGACCGCGATAGGCAGAAGGGCATCTACTTCGTGCGCTACGCCGATCCCGAGGTCGAGAAGGACACGCGGGGGCTCCTCACGCGCTGGTTCTCGAGCGATTCGAAGGTGAAGGCGCAGCAGTATCGCGTGCAGATCACACAGGCGGGAGCCGCGAGCCAAGTGAACGTGCTCAACAAGGATGGCGCCGCCGACAGCTCGAAGACCGCGCAGCGCATCCTTACGCTGCTCCACGAGCAGCTGAAGTAAGTTGCTGCGCTTCGCTTCGCTTGCGAGCGGCAGCGGCGGCAACTGCCTCGTGGCGCAGGCCGACCTCACCCGGGTGCTCATCGACTGCGGCCTGAGCCTCACCGACACCGAGCGGCGCCTCGCGCGCCTCGGGCTCGAGCCGGCCGACATCGACGCGATCCTCGTGACCCACGAGCACGACGACCACGCCGGCTGCGTGTTCGACTTCGCCGCCGCGCACAACGTGCTCGTCGTGCTCACGCATGGCACGCTGCGCGCGTTGCGCGCCGCGGGCAAGATGCACGACGGCGTGCGCACGCTCTTCCTGCGCTCCGGGGAGCGCGCGCCCATCGGCGGCATGGAGGTGCTGCCCTTCACCGTGCCGCACGACGCGGCCGAGCCGGTGCAGTTCGTCCTCTCCGACGGTGCGGCGAAGCTCGGCGTCGTCACCGACATCGGCATCGGCACGCGCCATGTCGAGCAGATGCTTTCCGGCCTCGATGCCCTCGTGCTCGAGTGCAACTACGACCGCGACATGCTCTGGAGCGGGGCCTACCCGCGCTGGCTCAAGGAGCGTATCGGCGGACCTTTCGGGCACCTCGACAACCACGACGCCGCGCGCCTTCTCGGTGCGCTCGATCGCTCGCGCCTCAAGCACATCATCGGCGCGCACCTCTCGCAGCAGAACAACACCCCCGCTCTGGCGCGCGCGGCGCTCGCGGCGGCGCTGGGCTGCGAGCCGGGCTGGGTCGGCCTGGCGACGCAGGAGGACGGCTTCGACTGGCGCGAAGCCTGAATTCGGGGACGGAGCCCGAACCTATTCGGGGACGGAACCTATTCGGGGACGGAGCCCGAACTGGTCAACCGCACGAAACGCCGGCCGTTGTTTGCCGGTATGCCGCGACAAGCGCGCTTCATCGTTCCTGATATCGCCCTTCATGTCATTCAGCGCGGGCATAACCGCAACGCCTGTTTCAAGGACGACACCGATCGCATGGTTTATCTCGCGACAGTGGCGGATTTGTTGCGGAACGGCGGGTGCGCGCTGCATGCGTATTGCCTTATGACGAATCATGTCCATATGTTGCTTACGCCTGCGACCCCGCACGCGTGCTCGACGCTTATGCGCAACCTGGGACAACGGTATGCCCAGTACTTCAACCGCCGTCATGACCGTACGGGCTCCCTATGGGAAGGGCGCTACCGATCGTGCTTGGTTGATTCGGCGAGTTACGTTCTTGCCTGTTACCGCTACGTCGAGCGCAATCCCGTGCGCGCTGGCATGGTGCCTTCCGCCGCGGCTTATCGCTGGTCCAGCTACCAGGGCAATGCGGGATGCGCGGTCAACCGAATGCTCACGCCGCACGCTGAATATCTCGCCCTCGGCAACGATGAGCACCCGCGGTGGCCTGCGTATCAGCAGATGCTGGACGCAGCCGATGAACCGGGCTTTCTCACGGCGATTCGTGATGCCACCAACGGTGGTCTGGCGCTCGTCGATGACGCGCTCAAAGCCAAGTTGCAAACCGATACCGGCCGACGCCTTGAGCACAAGAAGCCCGGACCGCCGCCCGCGAGCGAGGCCGCTAATCTCGATCTACTGTCGGCCGAGCTCGGATTCTGAGGGAGTTCGGGCTCCGTCCCCGAACTAGATCGGGCTACGTCCCCGAATTAAAGGCCGGCGGTGGTCGCCGAGACGCCGGGGAACGAAGCTTCCCAGATCTCCATGAAGCGCTGGCGCATGGCGAGCGCTTCGGTCTCGTCGCCAAGGCCGATCGCGCCGCGGTAGAAGCTCGCCGCCGGGCGGCGCACATAGTGCTGTGAATCGAGCACCAGGAACGCATCCTGGATCTCGCGGATGTGCTCCTGCGTGCGGTGGATCTGGATGGCGTGCGAGTAGCGCGCGAGGAGCCCGAGCATGCGCGGGCAATGACGCGTCAGGTGGTCGGTATCGTGCAGCACGAGATAGAGCCGCCGCGTGCGGCTCGCGGCGAGGAAGCGCTCGAGCGAGCCGACGCGAGAGGAGTCGTTCAAGCGCAGCGCCGCGCCGTCGGGGTCGAACACGCGCAGTTCCCGTCCCGGCTGGCCGAGCAGCCGCTCGACCGCGGCCTGGAAGCCTTCGGCACTGTCGAACCGCTCGTAGCTCGCTTCATCCATCTAGGACGCCTCCACGCGGACATAGCCGCGCCGCTGCCACTCGGAGATTAGTCGCCCGAGCCCCGCGCGGGCAAGCGCGGCGGTTGCTGCGCTGCGCTCATCGGCAAAGGCGCGCAGCGCCGCGGCGGCGCGCGCGGGGACGCTGAGCGCATCGCCATTGATGAAAAAGCGCGCGCCGCGGTAAAGGAGCTGGCTCTTCGGGTCCAGGCGCACGATGGTGCCGCGGCGGGGCCGCCGAGCGGGCTCGAATACCACGTGCGGCTTGGGCATGCTGAGATATTCGCCCAGGAAGGAAACAACGTCCGCGCGCGTCCAGCGGATACGCCGCAGCACACGCGCCGCGAAGGCGACCATCTCCGGCGGGATGCTCGCGTTATGAGGCGCGGGGCGCAGTCCCGCATCGCGATAGCGCGCATCCGGCAGGCCGCGCTCGTGCAGCCAGTCGAGGAACGCCGCGCCGAGCTCCGCGCCGCTCGGCGCGCGAAAGCCGATCGAGTAGGTGAAGCAGGGCTCGAGCGCGACGCCGTCGTGTCGCACGCCCGGCGGCAAATACAGCAGGTCGCCGGCGTTAGCGATGACGCTCATGCGCGAGCCGATGCGCCAGCGGCGGCGGCCGCTTCCCTGTACGAGGAACACGTCGTACGAATCGATATGCGGCCCGACGCCGCCGCCCGGCGTGGCGTAGCTCACCATCACGTCGTCGAGGCGCGCCTGCGGCACGAACGAAAAGCGCCGCAGCAGCGCGTCGGCGCCCGCGTGGTGAAGGTTCACTCCGCTCACGAGCAACGTCCACTCGCGCGGCCGCGCGCGCATGCGCGCGAACGGGCCGTGACTCGTCTCGCGCCGGCGGCCGCGACGCGCGACGATGCGCGACTCGACGTCCTCGCGGCTCGCGAGCGCCGCCAGCTCAGCGACCTCGAGCAGGTTCCGCAACTGCGGCAGCGCGCCGCGCACGAACAGCGGCCGCTTTTGCCAATGCCGGCGCAGGAATTCGCGCGGCGTCAAGCCGCCAAGCAAACGAAGTTGCACGCGCGCGATTATATGTAGCGAGCGTGCTACAGCAGCCGCGCGCGATTACGCGCGGAGGACTGTTGCAATTTAAAAAAAAATTTGGAATAGAATCGTTCGCGATGTTGCAACCGGGACAACCCGCGCCGACCTTCGAGCTTCCCGACGCCGACATGCAGACGGTGGCGCTCTCGGCGTTCAAGGGCAAGAAGACGGTGGTGCTCTACTTCTATCCGCGCGACGGCACGCCCGGGTGCACGCTGGTGACCACCGATTTCTCCGATCACGAGGACCAGTTCGGCAAGCACGACTGCGTGGTGATCGGCGTCTCGCGCGACGACTGCCTGACGCACGCCGACTTCCGCGACCGCCACGGCGTGACCATCGCACTGCTCTCGGATACCGAGGGCGAGGTTTGCCGCAAGTACGGCGTGCTGCAGGAGAAGGAAGTGGAGGGCGCCGGACGGCGCGAGTGCCTGGTGCGCTCGACCTTCATCGTCGACAAGAAGGGCGTGATCCGCCATGCCGCCTACGGCGTGAACCCGCGCGGGCACGCCGCCGAAGTGTTCGACCTCATCAAGCGCCTACGGTCGTAGCGCGCGATACGGTGGTCGCCGTGCGCATGGGGCTCGCCGATGCGCACGGCGTGGAGATCTCTCCCCCGGCGGAGGTCAGCTACCTGCACGGCGGCTATGGCGAGATGCTCCCGGCGCTCGAGCAGGCGCTCGAAGGCAAGGGCGCGGGCGAGTCGGTGCAGTTGCAGCTCGAGCCCGAGCAGGCCTTCGGCGAGTACGACCCGCAGCTCCTGCGCGTCGAGCCGCTCGGGCGCTATGGCGAGGGCGTCACGGTCGGCATGCAGATCGAGGAAGACAGCCGCCGCTTTACCGTGACCGACGTCGCCGGCGGCAGCGTGGTGCTCGACGCCAACCATCCGCTCGCCGGCATGGCGCTGCGCTTCTCCGTTGTAATACTTACCGTGCGCTCGGCGACCCAGGAGGAAATGCAGCGCGGAGTATCATTGCCCTAGGGGAACACGCCGGGAGGGCAATGGCGAAAGACATCCTGTCGTACGGGATCGGGACGCTCGTCGCGCTCGGGCTCGTCGGCGTCCTCGTGTTCCTCTTCGTGCGCGACATCACGCAGAAGAAGCACAGCGTGCTGCGCAACTACCCGGTGGTCGGCCGGCTGCGCTACTTCTTCGAGCAGCTCGGCGAGTATTTCCGCCAGTACTTCTTCGCCGGCGACCGCGACGAGATGCCGTTCAACCGCGCCACCCGGGGTTGGGTCTACCGCCTCGCCAAGAACGAAGCTGGCGTGATCGGTTTCGGCTCGACCTACGATCTGCACCAGCCGGGCGCGCTCATCTTCGTCAACCACCCGTTTCCGCTGCTCGAGGAGGAGCGACTGCCGACGCCCTCGCTCATGCTGGGCGAAGGCTACTGCCGCGAGCCCTTCGAGGCGCGCTCGATCGTCAACATCAGCGCCATGAGCTTCGGTGCCATCTCGGCGCCCGCGGTGCGTTCCCTTTCGCGCGGCGCGGCGGTGGCGGGGTGCTGGCTCGACACCGGTGAAGGCGGGCTCTCGCCCTATCACCTCGAAGGCGGCTGCGACGTGATCATGCAGATCGGCACCGCCAAGTACGGCGTGCGCGACGCGCAGGGCAACCTCTCGACCGATCGGCTGCTCGAATTGTCCCGCGTGGTGAAAGCGTTCGAGATCAAGCTCTCGCAAGGCGCGAAGCCCGGCAAAGGCGGCGTGCTGCCCGGCCGCAAGGTGACGCCCGAGATCGCGCACATCCGCGGCATCGCCGAGGGCCGCGACTCGATCAGCCCGAATCGGCACCGCGACATCGCCAACATGGGCGAGCTCCTCGAGCGCATCGCGTGGCTGCGCGACCTCACCGGCAAGCCCATCGGCGTCAAGACCGCGGTCGGCGGCTGGCGCTTCATGAACGAGATGGCCGAGATCATCCATCGCCGCGGCTACGAGTTCGCGCCGGACTTCCTCGTCATCGACGGCGGCGAGGGCGGCTCGGGCGCGGCGCCGCAGGCGCTCGCCGATCATATGGGCCTGTCGATCGAAGAAGCGCTGCCGCGCGTGGTGGACGCGCTGCTGGAAACCGGACTGCGCCAGCGGGTGCGCGTCGTGGCGAGCGGCAAGCTGGTCACCTCCGCCAAGGCGGCCTGGGCGCTCTGCGTCGGCGCCGACTTCGTCAACAGCGCGCGCGGCTTCATGTTCTCGCTCGGCTGCATCCAGGCGCTGCGCTGCCATCAGAACACCTGCCCGACAGGGGTCACCACGCACAACAAGCGCCTGCAGCGCGCGCTGGTGGTGGAGGAGAAATACCTTCGGGTCGCGAACTACGCGATGAACATGAACAAGGAGATCGACATGATCGCGCACTCCTGCGGCGTGCGGCATGCGCGCGAGCTGCGGCGCGAGCACGTGCGCATCGTCCAGGCGAGCGGGCAGTCGGTAGCGCTCAACATGCTCTATCCGTACCCGGAGCCCAAGGCGAAGATGAAGGTGGCGTGAGGCGCGGCGTGCTCCTCGCTGCGCTCGCGCTCGGCTGCACGGCGGCGCTCCGCCGCGACGCCTTCTACCGCTGCGAATGAGACGCGCCGACCCCGCCTATCGCGAGAGCGCGCAGCGCGCGGGCCTGCGCTACGTCACCGACGGCGTGCGCGGCATCCGGCGCAAGCGCGCCGGCACCGGCTGGGCGTACTACGCGCCCGACGGCGAGCGCATCGAGGACGCGGCCACGCGCAAGCGGCTCAACCGCCTGGCGATTCCACCGGCATGGACCGATGTCTGGATCTGCCCGGATCCCGACGGCCACATCCAGGCGACCGGCTCGGACGCGGCCGGACGCAAGCAGTACCGCTATCACCTGGACTATCGCGAGGCGCGCGACCGCTCGAAGTTCCGCCGCATGCTCGAATTCAGCGAGGTGCTGCCGCGGCTGCGCGAGCGCCTGGAGCGCGACCTGCGCTCGCTGGATCTCGGTCGCCGCCAGGTCCTCGCCACGGTGGTGAGCCTGCTCGACAAGACGCTGATCCGCGTCGGCAACGACGAGTACGTGCGCGAGAACCGCTCCTACGGTCTCACCACGCTGCGCCGCCGGCACCTGCAGATCGACGGCGCGGTGCTGCGCTTCAGCTTCCGCGGCAAGAGCGGCGTCGAGCACACCATCGCCGTCGCCGATCCGCGCCTCGCGCGCATCATCCAGCGCTGCCGCGAGCTGCCCGGGCAGGAGCTCTTCCAGTACGTCGACCGCGCCAAGAAGCGCCACCTCATCTCCTCGGACGACGTGAACGAGTACCTGCGCAGCATCTCGGGGCGCGACGTCAGCGCGAAGGACTTCCGCACCTGGGGTGGCACCATGCTCGCGGCGGTGGAGCTGCGCCGCCTCGGGCCGCCGGCGAGCCAGCGCGAGGCGGATCGCAACATCATCGGCGCGATCGACGCGGTGGCCGAACGCCTCGGCAATACGCGCGCGGTGTGCCGCAAATATTATGTGCATCCCGCCCTTCTCCATGCGTATCGCATGGGCGACACTATTCCCGAGCCGCCGCCGGTGCGGCGCACGCGACGTACGCATCACGCGGCGCTGCGCCGGGACGAGGTTCTGGTGCTGCAGTTCCTACAGGAGAGACTATGAAACCAAGAACGATGAAAGCGCTTCCCTGCCTGTCGCTCATCCTCGCCGCCGGCTCTGCATCGGCCTTCGACATCGACCGCCTGCAGGCCATCGGCCAGCGCGACTTTCGGCTCTTGTCGGAGGACGTCGGCGCGGCGCTGAGCTATCACCCGCAGACGCCGACCGAGCCGCTCGGCACCACGGGCTTCGACGTCGGCGTCTCGCTCACCATGTCGAAGGTGGCGAACAAGGACTCGCTCAGCCGCGCGAGCTCCGACAGCGTGCCGTCGTACCTGCCCGTGCCGACCTTGCGCGCGAACAAGGGCCTGCCGCTCGGCTTCGACGTGGGGCTGCTCTATTCGAAGGTGCCGGGCAGCAACATCTCGCTCTGGGGTGGCGAGGCGCGCTGGGCCTTCATCCAGGGCGGCGTCGCGGCGCCCGCGGTCGGCGTGCGCGGCACGTACACCAAGCTCACGGGGGTCGACCAGCTCGACATGAGCACGAAGGGGGTCGACATCTCGGCCTCTAAAGGCTTCGCCGTGTTCACGCCCTACGTCGGCATCGGGCGGACCTGGATCAAGAGCGAGCCCCATGTCGCCAACCTGACGAACGAGGACTTCACGCTCACCAAGTTCTTCGTCGGCGCCGGCTTCAAGCTGGGGCTCTTCAACACGAACCTCGAGGTGGACCGCACCGGCCAAAGCACCGCCTATAGCATCAAGGCCGGCATCCGCTTCTAGTTGAAAATATTACGTACTTAGTACGGAATTGAGCAGATCGGCGCAGCCGGCGCGCTGCGCCCAGTACTGCCAGGCGCGCTGCGTTTCGGGCGATTGCGGCTTGTAGCCGGGGCCGGCGGCGCGTGCCTGGATCTCGCCTGAGCTGAGGGGCTTGAGCTCGCCAAGCTGCATCGCCTTGTGCTGCACGCGCGCGTTGCGCGGCAGGTACACCGACATGCGCACGACGTCGATCAGCGAGCGCGCGGCGGCGGCGAAGCCGTGGCCGCGCATCAGCGCCACGTTGTGCTCGGCGAGCGTGCGGGCGAGGTCGCGCCCCTGGTCCAAGTTGGTGACGAGGAGATTGGTGCGATCGCCGAAGCGCTCGGCGATGTCCCAAACAGGGACTTCGGCGCCGATGAACGCGCCCGAATGGATGACCGGTCGCAGTCTTGCCTGGGTGATGCTGAAAGGCAGCACGTCCTCGGCGTGCGCATGCACCACGGCCATGACGTCCGGCCGCGCCTCGAAGATCGCGGCGTGGATGAAGCGCTCGAGATAGAGCGGCCGCGGGTCCGAGCGCACCGGCTCCGCGTCCAGGTTGAATTCGAGAATGTCGCCGCGCTCGATCAGCGCCGGGCTCTTCGAGTGCGCGAGGAAGAAGCGGCCCGGCGCCTCGGGGTTCCTCACGCTCACGTGCCCGTAGGCGTCGACGACGTCCTCGTTGGCGAGGATGCGGTTGGCGATGACGAGTTCCGTGATGAGCTTCATAGCCATTGGTTCCATGTGCGCCGCGCGGCGTCGATGACTTCGCCGGCCGTCATGCCGACGGGTCCGGTGCCCCTGCGTGCGAGCTCGTCGGCCGCCGCGCCGTGCAGATGCGTGCCGAGGACGAGCGCGCTTTCGCCGCTGTAGCCCTGCGCGAGCAAGGCGCCGAGGATACCGGCGAGCACATCGCCCATGCCGGCGCTCGCCATGCCGGGATTGCCGGTCCGGTTCACGAACCAGTGCCCGTCGCGCGCCGCGAGGATGCTGCCATTGCCCTTAAGGACCACCTGCGCATTGAGATTCTCGCTCAGCATGCGCGCCGCCTTCACGCGATCGGCCTGCACCGCGGCGGTATTCGTGCCGAGCAGCCGCCCGGCCTCGGCGGGATGCGGCGTTAGCAAGGTCTCGGCGCGGCGGCGGGCGCAGACGCGCCGGAGGTCCGCATTTTCGGAAATTAAATTGAGCGCGTCCGCATCGAGCACGCACGGCAGCTCGCTCGTAAGCGCGGCGCCCAGCAGCGTCTCGGCCCGCTCGCTGTCGCCGAGCCCCGGGCCCACGACCATGGCATTGAGATCGAGGCCGAGCGCATCGTCCGCATGGCGCAGCATCAGCTCCGGCGCCTCCGGGTCCACGGGCACGGTGATGTCGAGCATGCCGACATAGACACGCCCCGCGCCGAGCTTGAGCGCGGCGCGACCGGCGAGGAGCGCGGCGCCCGCCATGCCGCTCGCCCCACCGAGGATCGCCACGGAGCCGGCGAGGCCCTTGTGGAAGTTGCGCGGCCGGCGCTTCAGCACCGACTGGAAGAGCTCGCGCGTCGCGACCCAGGCGCTCGGCTTGTCGGGCTCGAGGCCGAGATCCGCCACGCTGATCTCGCCGCAATGATCTGGTCCGTCGAGCGTAAGCAGTCCCGGCTTCAGCGCGATGAAAGTGATCGTATGGGTCGCGCGCACTGCGCAACCCATCACCCGGCCGGTGTCGGAATGCAGGCCGCTCGGGATGTCGAGGGCGAGTACCGGACAGTCCTGGCGGTTCGCGTACTCCACCATGCGTGCATATTCGCCGTCGATGTCGCGCGCGAGGCCGATGCCGAAGAGGCCGTCGATGACAAGGCCCCATTTCCGGTCGGCAATCTCCTCCATGCGGCCCGCCACGCTCACGCGGTAGAACTGCTCTTGCAGGCGGGCGGCGGCAATGCGCGCATCGCCGCCGTTGTTGCCCGGCCCGGCGAGCACGAGGACGTCCTTTTTCTTGTCGGAGGCGAGCTTTGCCGCTAGCTCGGCGGCCGCCGTGCCCGCGCGCTCCATGAGCGGCGGCGTGACCTCGGCCGCCGCGCGCTCGATGCGCCGGATGTCCTCCGTTAGGTAAATCGGACTAGGCACGAGCCCATTCTAAGTGCAGGCCCGGTGAAAGAATGCGCGCGTGCTCGGCCTCGCGCACGACCGCATCCTCATGTACCACGGCACGCCGGCGGCGGACGCAGCCGCGCTCGAGCGTCAGCTGCGCGTGCTGAGCCTCGTCTTCCCCATCGTGCCGCTCGAGCACGTGGTGAGTGGCCGCAGCAGGAATGGCCGCGCGCGCGTCGCGCTCACCTTCGATGACGGGCTGCGCAGCAATGTCAGCGTCGCCTACCCGATCCTGCGCAAGCTGGGCTTGAGTGCCACCTTCTTCGTCTGCCCCGGCCTGATCGAGCGCGACGCGTGGCTCTGGAACCACGAGGCTCGCGAGCGCCTGCGCGCGCTCGCGCCGGCGGCGCTCGCGGAGCTCGCGGCCCCGCTCGGCGCTCCCGCCGAGCTCGAGGCCTTCGTGGAATGGATGAAGACGCTCGCCATCGCGGCGCGCCGGCGCGTGGAGGAGGCGATCCGCGCCGCGACGCCGCGCTTCAAGCCGACGCGCGAGC